>ENA-OQCW01000552-OQCW01000552.1-human-gut-metagenome-genome-assembly--contig:-NODE-552-length-20966-cov-3.393157_pt1 | contig 20966 bp, 23 predicted proteins | sample MGYA00242767_ERZ504593 | MGnify/ENA primary metagenome ERZ504593 (study PRJEB26092, sample SAMD00036307) | human gut metagenome | host: Homo sapiens | study: EMG produced TPA metagenomics assembly of... | reverse complement strand
AGAGTGAAATTATATAATATTAGAATAAAATACCATGTATTTTAAAAATTAAAAAGTTGTTAATTCGCATAAGCGTTTTAATAAAAATTCAAATGAGGGAGGAAAATTTAATGGGATTATTTGATATTTTCAAAGTAAAACAATTTAAAACAGAAATCGAAGAATTAAAGCGCTCCAATGAAGAAGCTAATCAAAAACTCAATGAACTAGGAGCTTTTGATTATTTTCAAATAAAGGAAATGACTTCTTCTCTCCGGGTTGAGTATGAAAAGAAAAAGTCTGATGAAGAACAGTATTTAAAAGAGCAGCTACTTAATTTGACGCAATCCATTTCGGATAAATCTTGTAAAGAGAAAGAACTTTCAGATAAAATTCTTGAACTCCGCCTTGAAGAATCTAAATTGATAAAAAGCAATAAAACTCAGGTAAATAAAATAACTCGTTCTAAAGAATTAATTAAAGCTATTAATCATTCTTTAGAATCATATTTAAATTATGAACCAGCCCAATCATCTATAAAGCTTCCGCAAAATGACTTAAGTTCTTTAGAAGAGATTAGTCCTTCTGTAATACTAAAACTCCACTGTATGGATGTAAAGGATTTACGAAAGGCATATCGTGAGAATGACAGGCAAATTAATTCCGTACTTGAAAAATATTCGGCTAGATATACAACAAAAGCAAACCAGGCTATTTATAAATTAATGGTCATTGCTTTAAGAGCTGAATTGCAGAATATTCTTTACAATCTTAAATATGAAAAACTTGATAAGTCTATTGATGATGTAAAAACAGTCACTCAAAAATACTTGAAGATTGCTGGCGAAGGAAATCAGAGCATAGCTGGTACGCTTTCGAAATTCATCGGTGAAATTGAATATCTTTTTATCAACGCTGTTAAAATAGAATATAATTATTATGTAAAAAAATGAACAAGCTCGTCAGGAACAATTGGCACTCAAAGAGCAGATGCGACAAGAAGCCGAAGAACGCAAAGCACTTGAAGTTGAGCGTAAAAAGGTTGAAAAAGAAGAATCAAAATACACTGCCGAAATAGAGAAATTGAAAGAACAAATGGCCTCTTCTAAAGACGAAGAGTTAGAAAAATTAAATGCACGTATTCTTGAATTACAAAAACAATTATCTTCTGTTATTTTGAAAAAAGAAGAAATTTCAAATCTTGCAAATGGAAAAGCTGGAAATGTATATATCATAAGTAATCTAGGTTCTTTTGGAGAAAATGTATTTAAAGTAGGAATGACCCGTAGATTGAATCCTCAAGATAGGGTGAATGAATTAGGTGATGCTTCTGTTCCATTCAAATTTGACGTTCATAGTTTTATTTTCTCAGATGATGCTGTTGGATTAGAAAATAAGTTACATACTATTTTAAATGATAAGCGTGTAAATAAAGTTAATATGAGAAAAGAATTCTTTTACACTAATATAAATGAATTAGAAAAACTTGTAACGGAAATTGAACCAACTGCAGAATTTAATCGAACTATGTTAGCAGAAGAGTTTAGACAATCTCAGTCCACTACTGAAAATTATACAAGTAATTTTGTGACGGAGGATTTTGGCGAAGAATAAAAACAAGCCACCCTAACAATATAATATACTTACAGATTTGCATTTATTACACCATGATTAATCCGCCACTGGCGTTTTAATAAAGTAATCCCCCCTTAGAAAGGAGTATTATGTCTGAAGATAAATATAAGGTCATTCGTCTTAGTACCGACTTGCAGAATAGTTACAAATCTCATAATTATCTTTGTAAATTAGCATATACATTGCAAAATTCAACCAACACTAACATAATTATTGATTTAAGCGATATCAACTTTATCGCTTCTAATCTCTTTTCCGTTTTAGGTTGTATTTTTTCAGAATTTAAAGAGAGAAAATCAGGGCAAGATGCACTTAAAATTCGCGGTATGAAATCGTCTATATTAGATACTGTACAGAAAAATGGGTTTTGTGAACACATTGGTTTAAAGAAAATTCCAGATATTCATAATACAGTTATACCTTATAAAAAATTCGGGGTAGATGAAATAGAAGAATATGAACGATATTTGACTTTAAATCTGTTTATGCGGAACGATCTTCCTCAAATGACAAAATCGGTAAGCGATATTATTCGTGATTCGCTTTTAGAATTATTCAAAAATGTAACAGATCACACAAGCAGTAATTATATTTACACTTGCGGACAATATTTCCCAAAAAGTAGTTCGCTGTATTTTACAATTGTGGACATTGGGGAGACTATCCCTTATAATGTACATAACTTCCATACTGATCATAATTTATCATTACCTGATAATTCTTTAAAATGGGCTATTATGGAAGGTAACACTACTTCAAGAACTAACGGACCACGTGGTATCGGCTTATCTATTATACAAGATTTTATTTCATTAAATGAAGGCTCCTTGTATATAGTATCAGAGCAAGAAACTTATGAACTTGCTGCTAAAAGGGAACGCTATAAAAAACTTGATTATCCGTTTCCCGGCACAATCGTAACAGTTGGTTTTAATTTAAATGATACCGCATCATATCGTTTTATGTCGGAAGAAAATAACACTATTCAATTTTAGGAGGTAAAATAATGCAAAATATAATTGATGTCGCCAAAGAAATCCACACTCCTTCTGCTTTAACCCAAGAGCAAGGAGATATTATTTTTAACACTATTACTTCTTTTTTGAAAAAAAGAAACCGTTGTTTTGGATTTTCTAATGTTGAAAGCATGATTTCTCCATTCCTAAACAACGCAAATCGGCAAACTCTACGAAAAGTACACTAGTGAAGATATTAAAAAGCTTTTAGAATTAAAGGAATTTCCACCTTCCAAAAACGGAACATTAAACCTCGTAATCAGCAATGCAAAAAAATATTATTCTAACAAGGATAAGTATGAAAGAACCGTTAAGGAAGTGATAGATAATGAGTAAAATTTCTCCGAATGCTTTTGTTCCTTCAAAAAATTGTAAAGTTTTACTTGATACTAATATACTTATACACATATTTTATCCAACAATGAGCAACTCTTACATGAGAGACTACGAAAAGCTCTACGCTCAACTTCTCTCAAAGAAGTCTCAACTCTTGTTACCTGCCATTCAGGTCTCAGAATTCATAAATCGTTGTATTCGTTTCCAGATTTGGTATATATAGAGAAAATCATCCCGAAAATAAAAATTTTGACTTTAAAAAAGATTACAGAGATACTCAAGATTATAAGAATTGTATGGAAGTAATTCTTGATATTGTCCGTAATGATATCCTTTCTTCTTTTACTATTATCAATGATAATTTTAATTCCATGAAACAAGAAAAGATTTTATTTATGGATTTTCTTATGACTTTAATGATGCTTTATTAGTACAAATTGCTGAAAATGAAAATGCCACTATTGTGACTCACGACTCAGATTTTGCTAATTACACAACAAGAGTAGATATTGTAACTGCAAATAATGTATTACTAAAATTTTCTTAGCAAAAAAACCGCCCCTGTTGCAGCAGGAACGGTTTGCTATATATCCGAAGATATACAAGAAGTTCTAACAAATATATTGTATCATCTTCGAAACAGTCTTGCAAGCGGAACAGATGTTCTTTGCTGGCTGTTATTTTTGTACTCTTTTTGAGTAAATTAAATAAGATTAAGAAGGTGATGTTATGTCTAAAAGCGAAACTCTTAAATCTGGTGCTCTCTATATCCGTGTTAGCACCCACGGAAAACAGGAGGAACTGTCTCCTGATGCACAAAAGCGCTTGCTTTTAAAGTACGCAAAAGATCACAATATTGTAGTGTCAAAAAGTTACATTTACGAAGAAAATGGTATTTCCGGTAGAAAAGCAGACCGCCGTCCTGAGTTTATGCGAATGATTTCCACAGCAAAGTCCAACCCATCTCCTTTCGATGTGATTTTAGTCTGGAAATTCAGCCGTTTTGCAAGAAATCAGGAGGAGTCCATAGTATACAAGTCCTTGCTCCGTAGAAAATGTAACGTAGATGTAATTAGCGTATCCGAGCCACTTATCGAAGGACCGTTCGGCTCACTAATCGAGCGTATCATTGAATGGATGGATGAATACTACTCTATCCGCCTGTCTGACGAAGTCTTCCGTGGAATGACCGAAAAAGCTATGAAGGGAGGATACCAAGCAAGACCGCCTCTAGGGTACAAGATTGCTGTAAAAGGAGAACCCCCAGTAATCGTACCAGAAGAAGCAAAAATTATAGAATATATTTTTAATAAATATGTGAACGAACGTTGCGGAATATTTGATATTGCCAGAAGTTTAAATGTCATAGGAGCGAAAACATCCCAGGGAAAAGCATTTGGTCGAAGGTCTGTAGAGTATATCTTACAAAATCCCACTTACTGTGGAAAGATACGCTGGAACCGAACCACCAACGCCACCAATGAAATTAAGCCGAAAGAAGAATGGATTATAACACAGGGCACGCATCCGGCAATTATTTCCGAAGAGTTGTTTAATGCCGCTCAGGAGCGTTACAAAGCTGAATACCACCCACGTGGAGCAAGACCATCCTCCACATATAAGCATTGGTTATCTGGGCTTGTAAAGTGCCCGGCCTGCGGCAGTACAATGGTTGCCAGCAACACAAACGAAGACAAGAATAAAAAACGATACTGCTATTTTGTGTGCCACAGATACAGCAAAGGGAAATGTGTTGGGAAAAGCATCGTAAGCGCAAGAAAGCTCGAACCTGCTGTTCTGGAAGGAATAAAGGCGGCTACTACTGCCGCTGATTTATCTTTTTCTATAAAAGCTCCAATTCCGGTAGAAAACAAAGGTGAGTTAAAAATCTTACAGGATTTACTCACTAAACTGGAAAGCAAAGAAAAGCGCATCAAAGAAGCGTACATGAATGAAATCGACACTTTAGAAGAATATAAAGAAAATAAACTGCTGCTTGCCAAAGAGCGCGCCGATCTGGAAGAAAAAATTAAAAATACCAGTTCTGAGCAAACAGACAGTACAGAAGAAATTAAAAAAGATATGCAAGAGCGTATTAAAAACGTGTACGATATTATCACAAGTGATAGTTTTACAAGCCAACAAAAAAACGATGCAATAAAAAGCATCGTGGAGAAAATTATCTATAGAAAAGATGAAAAAATGGTAGAAATTTACTACTACTATATCTAAAAAAGCCTTATTTTATGCGGGTTTCAAGCGGTTCATATCTCGTTGCTATACGGGTGACACAGTGGGGGTCGAAATATCTGGGTGACCAGGGATATTCTGCCATTGAAATCTTACGAAACTTTTACGGCAGCAACATGTACATCAACACGGCCGAAGAAATCTCAGGAATCCCTGCTTCATGGCCTGGGCAGCCTTTAGATATTGGTTCATCCGGAAGTAAAGTCCGCCAAATGCAGGAACAACTCAATGCCATTGCAAATGCCTATCCGGCCCTTCCGAAAATCTCCGTAGACGGAGTCTTTGGAGAAAATACACAAAATGCCGTTAAAAAATTCCAAGAAATTTTCGGGCTTCCGGCCACGGGAATTGTAGATTATTCCACCTGGTACGAAATTCAGGAAATTTATGTAGGTGTAACCAGAATTGCAGAATTGGTATAAAAAAGCTGCCACATAAAGTAAATATCGAGAATATCTATACATTTTACGTTCGCCAAAAATGTATAGATATTCCTGATTATTCTTTCATGTGACAGTTCAATTATAATCTTCGAAAATCATTAAACATTACAAATACCATTAAAAGCATCAACAAAACAAATCCTGCAAAATGTATCATTCCCTCTACATTTGGATTTAATTTCTTCTTTCGCACAGCTTCCACAATCAGAAAAACAAGTCTTCCTCCATCTAAAGCCGGAATAGGAAGTAAATTCATAACACCTAAATTAGCCGAAAGCAAAATTGCCCAGTACAGCATTTGCAACCATACCATTACGCTGCCTTCCTCTTTCGCCTCTTCATAAGAATCACCAATAACATCAATAATTCCCACCGGACCGGAAAGATCATTGACACTAAATTGTCCTTTTATCAACATCATAAGACTTTCTATCGTATTAGAAATCCAATATCGCACTTCAGAAGCGCTGTATCTTAATACACCTAAGAAATTCGTTTTTTCCCGATATAAATTGTAGATGAAACCAGTGTCTACCTGCTTTGTCATCTGAGGTTTTAAAGAAAGTGTTTGTATCTCCCCATCTCTTTCAATTCCCAGACTAATCGCTGAGCCATCCAGTGGATTTTTTTCCCAATACTCCTGTATTTCCTGACTGGTTTCAATCGTCTCTCCATTAATTTCCCTGATAATATCTCCTGCCTGTACTCCTGCTTCCATCATTGCACCATTTAAAACGACCTGTGTAATTTCCGGCTCACTATCCGGTGTAGGCACATAAGAAAATCCCAGCATATATTTTTCTTCACTGTATGCTTCAAAGGAAACTTCCTTTTTCTCGCCATTTCGTTTATAAGTCAGGGTAATTTCTTCGTCATCCAAACCATGAAGCATCATATAAGAGTCCAAGTCTCTTCCCAAAACAATGCTTCTCCCTTGAAATTCCGTAATAATATCCCCCTCTTGAAGTCCTGCTTTGGCTGCAGGAGAACTTTCTTCTACCTTTAATACACGAGCAGGATCATATCCTGCCACACTGGTAATAATCATGGCAAACACAAAAGCCAGAATAAAGTTAAAAATCGGTCCTGCCGCAACAACAGATATTCTCGCCCACACGGATGCTTTATTAAAAGAGCCTTCACTATCATCGTCATCATCTTCTCCCACCATCATACAGGAACCACCTATAGGAAAAATCTTTAAAGAATAACGGGTTTCTCCTTTTTGGGTAGACAAAAGTCTAGGGCCCATCCCCAAAGAAAATTCTGTAACTTTAATTCCATTTCTCTTTGCCAAAAGAAAGTGTCCCAACTCATGGAAAATAATAATGACGGAGAATATCAAAATTGCTATTAAAATTTTCAATTTACCACCTGCCCTCAATTCTCTTATATATGTCTTGTTCAATATTCAAAATTTCTTCAACCGTAGGATTTAAAATTAATTCATGCTCATTCATGGCATTCTCAATAATTTCATAGATATCTAAAAATCTGATTTTTCGATTTAAAAACAATGCCATCTGCTTTTTCATTGGCTGCGTTAAAAACAGTGGGCATGGAGCCTCCTGTTTTTCGATGCCTGCATTGCTAACGGCAGTCCTTTAAAGGTCTCCATATCAGGATTTTCAAAAGTAATGGATGCCAGTTTTGCAAAGTCCAGACGTTCCCCATCTAAATATTTACGCTCACCTTCATATAAAGCATACTGAATAGGCAGACGCATATCAGGTGTACTAAGCTGTGCCATAATACTTCCATCTTTAAATTCAATCATAGAATGAATAACACTTTGTGGCTGTACGACTACTTGTATTCTATCCAAATCCACATCGAATAACCATTTTGCTTCCATGACTTCCAACCCTTTATTTACTAAAGTAGCAGAATCAATAGTAATTTTCTGTCCCATAGCCCAATTAGGATGCTTTAAAGCATCTTCTACACGCATATTTTTCAATTCTTCTGTTTCTTCCACGGAAGGCGCGAGCAGTAATCAAAGTTTTTCAATGGTTTTAGGACTCTCTCCATTTAATGCCTGAAAAATTGCACTGTGCTCACTGTCTACCGGCAGAATTTTTACATGATGTTTCTTTGCCAGAGGCATAATAATATGTCCTGCCGTTACAAGCGTTTCTTTATTAGCAAGTGCAATATGCTTTCCTGCACAAATAGCTGCAATTGTAGGGCGTATTCCAATCATCCCCACAATGGCGGTTACAAGAATTTCTGCCTCCTCCATAACTGCCAGCTCAATAAGCCCTTCCATTCCACCTACCACTTTACATTTTGTATCCTGCACACGAAGTTTCAGCTCCTGTGCTCTTTTTTCATCTCCCACTGCAGCCAATCTAGGAGAAAACTGGCGAATTTGTTTTTCTAATAAATCAATATTTCTCCCTGCTGCAATTCCCACTACCTGTAAATCGTCATTTTTGCTGACAATATCAAGAGTTTGTGTTCCTATGGAACCTGTTGAACCTAAAATTGCAATTTTCTTCATACGCTTTCCTCTTTATATTAAAACACTGGCAAGGAAATAAATAAACGGTGCTGTAAAAATAACACTGTCAAATCGATCTAATATACCGCCATGTCCCGGAATAAGTTTTCCGTAATCTTTTATTTCCTTATTTCTTTTAATAGCAGATGCTGCCAAATCTCCAACCATGGAAATCAATGCTCCTACAGCACAGATAACAGCATACATAAGCGGAGTATGACCATCTGCCTGATTAAAACTGGAAATTAAAAGGGCATAAAGTGCGCCTAAAAGCGCTGCACCTAAAACGCCGCCTACGCCGCCTTCAATAGATTTTTTAGGACTTAACACCGGTGCCATTTTATGTTTTCCAATTAACATTCCTACACAATATGCACAAGTATCACTTCCCCATGAGCTTAGGAAAATCAATCCTACCAGCCATGCTCCACCTTCTAAAGCTCTCGTTTTATAAATATAAGACAGCATAACTGCTACATATACAACGCCAAATAAAGCCGCCATAATCTGCTCTGCCCTGTATTTAGGATAAGTAAATACATAAACACACATAATCAATACAAGGGTAAACAGTAAAATCATCATAGAAAATTTATCCGTTTTCATCCAAAGCAGTGACAAATAATATAATACAGTACCTACATACCCTGCAATTTCCAATGCACCAAATCCTTTCTGATGCACTTCCATAGCACGATACAATTCCCCTACTCCTATCAGAGAAATTGCCAAAAGTACTGCAAATAACACAGGACCTCCTGCAGCAACGGAAGCTATTGCAATTGCCACAAGAACAATCCCGCTTAAAAGTCTTGTCTTAAACATTTTACTCCTCCTTCACGCCACCATATCTGCGGTCTCTATGATTAAATTTATCAATTGCCTTTTCAAATTCCTTTTTATCAAAATCCGGCCATGCTACATCTGTAAAATAAAATTCTGTATAAGCAAGCTGCCACATTAAGAAGTTTGAAAGCCTCTCCTCGCCGCTTGTTCGAATTAATAAATCCGGATCTGGAAGCCCTTTTGTATCTAAATAATCTGAAATCACATCTTCCGTAATCTGCTGCGGTAAAAGAGTCCCTTTTTCCACATCTTCTGCCATTTTCATTACTGCTCTCTTTATTTCATCCCGACTTCCGTAATTTAAAGCAATCTGAAAATGAAGCTCATCATACTGCTTAGAATACTCTTCTAATTCTTTTATTTTTTCCTGTAAATCCTTATCAAACATCGTGGGATCACCAATGACACGTACACACATTTGGTTTTCCTTTGAAATTTGAATACACCGTTTCATGTAATTGCGAAACAATTTCATAAGTCCGTCTACTTCTTCTTTGGAACGCTTCCAGTTTTCTGTAGAAAATGCATATACAGTAAGATATTTGACTCCTAATTCCTTTGCTATACTACAGATTTTCTCCAGATTTTCACAGCCCTTAATGTGCCCATACGTCCTGGGCATTCCTTTCGCTTTCGCCCAACGTCCATTTCCGTCTAAAATAATCGCTACATGCCTGGGAACTGCCATATTTCTTCCTCCTACGCATAAAAGAGGCACAATACGGAATTTGTATGTGCCCCTTCCTATGTTCTTTTTTATACAGTAAGAATTTCTTTTGATTTTTCTTCCACTGCTTTTTCAATTTCTTTTACAAACTTATCTGTAATTTTCTGTATCTGATCTTCTAATTCTTTAATTTCATCTTCAGATACATCCTGCTTTGCCAGCTTTTTAAACGCATCATTAGCATCACGGCGCACATTACGAACTGCAACTTTAGCTGCCTCGCCTTTTTTCTTAACGTCTTTTACCAGCTCTTTTCTGCGCTCCTCTGTCAATTCCGGCAATACCAGACGAATAATTTTACCATCACTGTTTGGGTTTAAATTTAAATCAGAAGATAAAATTGCTTTACTGATTTCTTTAATCAAAGATGATTCCCAAGGCTGAATCTGAATCATTCTTGCTTCTGGAACTGTAATATTTGCCACCTGCTGAAGTGGTGTTGGTGTTCCATAATAGTCTACGGTAAGTTTATCTAAAATATGCGGATTTGCACGTCCTGCACGAATGGTAACCAATTCCTTTGTAAGACTTTCCAGAGTCTTTGTCATTTTGTGTTCATATACCTGAATTCTCTCATCTGTTGCCATGTTTTTTTCCTCCTAATTTTAAGTTACGACTATACAAGCACCTTTGTACCTGTGAATTTGCCATGAGCAGTATTCACAATGCTGTTTTCTTCATTTAAACCAAATACCAGCATTGGCATTTTATTTTCCATACACATAATAGAAGCTGTCATATCTACAACTGCCAGCTTTTTGTCAATGACTTCCTGAATGTGAACCTCGTCATATTTTTTCGCATTTGGGTTCGTTTTAGGATCACTGTCATAAACGCCATCTACAGCTTTTGCAAGGAAAATAGTTTCTGCTTCGATTTCAATAGCACGAAGTACAGTAGCTGTATCTGTTGAAAAATAAGGATGTCCTGTTCCGCCTGCCATAAATACAACCATACCTTTTTCAAAGTATTTATTTGCTCGATCTTTGGAAAACAGCTTTGTGAAAGAACCGCACTCAAATGGTGTGAGCACATTTGTCTTCATTCCTGCTGCACGGAAAATTTCAGAAACATAAATACAGTTCATAACTGTTGCCAGCATACCAATCTGATCTGCTTTTGTTCTGTCAATATTCTCGCTGGTACGTCCTCTCCAGAAATTTCCTCCTCCGATTACAATACCAACCTGAATACCTTCTTCTACCAGTACCTTTACCTGTTTTGCAACTTCCATAACGGTAGCTTCATCAAAACCTGTTTTTTTCGGCCCTGCTAAAGCTTCTCCACTTAATTTCAATAAAATTCGTTTCATTGTATAAACTCCTTTATCTCTTAATTCCCGTAACGGCATAAAGCACCGACTTTTCCTTAAGTATACCTATAAAACTCTCTGATTTCAAGAAATTTTTCTGAAACTTTCTTTTACCTTTATTTTAATCCTGCTAAAAAGGCTCCATATCCCTGAATAAAAATGTAAATACTACAATAGGAAGCACAAATGTAAGATATACTCTCATCTTTTTCGGGAAAGAAATACCTTCTCCTGTATTGGCCTCTTTCAGGAAATTTTCCCAGCCCCATCCATACTTATTCACACAGAACAACAGATAAACCAGAGAACCAAGAGGCAGCATATTATTGCTTACTAAAAAGTCTTCCAAATCCATAATCTGTTTTCCTAAGATTGTAAAATCACTCCAGATTGTCATACCGAAAATACAAGGCAGGGATAAAATAAAAATAGCAATTCCATTTATCAAAACCGCTTTTTTCAGACTCCAGTTCCATAAATCCTGTGCAAAGGAAATAATATTCTGGAACACTGCAATAATGGTAGATAATGCGGCAAAAGTCATAAACAGGAAGAACAAAGAGCCCCAAAGTCTTCCGCCCTTCATCTCATTAAATACGTTGGGAAGCGTAACAAACACAAGTCCCGGTCCTTCTCCCGGATTAATGTCAAAAGCGAAGCAGGCAGGGAAAATAATCAAACCTGCAATCAAAGCCACACTGGTATCTAAAATCGTAATATTGATTGCCTCTCCTGTAAGCTTTCTCTCTTTTCCGATATAACTTCCGAAAATAGCCAGCGCTCCGATACCCAGACTGAGGGTAAAGAACGCCTGTCCCATAGCAGCAAAGACTACCTCGGAAATTCCTGCCTCTACCAGTTTTCCAAAATCAGGAAGAAGGTAAAATTTTAATCCCTCTGAAGCGCCGGGCAGCAGGCAGGAATTGATTGCCAGAACTACCATCAGTCCCAAAAGCACCACCATCATAATCTTGTTAATACGCTCTACACCGCTTTGCAGCCCCATAGAACATACCAAAAATCCAATAATAACAATTACTGCCATCCAGAAAATCATGGTCGGCATATCTGTGGTAAGTTTTGCAAACTCAGCTCCTACTCTATCAGGGTTAAGTCCTACAAAATCCCCTTTTAACATCTTTACAAAATATGCCAGCATCCATCCACCAATAGTAGTATAAAACATCATTAATAGATAGTTTCCCGCCATACCAAAATAACGGTAAATATGCCATTTTGTCCCCTCTTTTTCCAGAACGTTAAAAGATGTTGCAATACTCTTCTGGCTTGCCCTTCCTACGGAGAACTCCATTACCATAATGGGAAGTCCCAAAACAAGCAAAAAGAATAAATAAATTAACACAAACGCTGCGCCGCCGTATTTTCCTGTGATGTAAGGAAATCGCCATACGTTTCCGAGTCCAATGGCACATCCTGCTGAAATCAGGATAAAGCCAATTCGTGAGGAGAATTTTTCTCTTTCCATATTATGTACCTCTTCTTCTTTTTTCTTTATCTCGACAAAGCGTTGACGTGTAACGACTTTACAGAGATGATTTTTCAGGTAATTATAACATGGTTCTTACTTGCTTTCAATACTTCCGATATTTTTAATTAAAACAGAAATCGTTCCATCTGGGTTTGTAATAAATTCGATTTTATCTTTATTATTATATTCCTCCATAGGTATTTTTAACTCAATTCCCGTATCTGTCATTAAATGCTGTTTTGTAAACTTCTTCGTTGTAAGAGGATTTTGAGGTTCTATCGTTGCTTCGGTAAGATTATATTTTTCCAGCTTTTCCTGAACTTCCTCTTTCATCTGAGGATGCTCTTTGAAAATTTTATCAATCACCACTGGAACTTCCAATCCACCCTGTTCTGAAAATTCCTGATTTAAAATACTCTTCGTTTCCATTTGCACTTCAAACTGTTCTGAATCATGAAAATACTTTTTTTGAACCTCTGTCACAGCTTTATTTACGATGGCAAGTTTTGTCTTTGAAGACAAAGAACCTTTGCACTTTAAAAAACACTGGGAAAAATAATTGGTTTTTACACCATTTACATCATATTTCTTTTCCACCAGACGAACGTACTGAGGAGCCATAAGGTCAATCAATGCAGCTTCCGTAAGCTTCTGTGTCTCTCCCGGAAGAATTGCTTTCTGCTTAATAATATCATTATTATTCCCCCCAAGGATCTGAATTTGTCAGATGTGTATAGGAAGTTTTATAATTCATTTTTAAAAGCGCCAGATAGCTATGCTGCTCCACCTGATATTCTACAACTAACAAATCTGCTGCAGGAATATCAATATTCTGGTTCATAAGGGTATAGAGCTCTCCCGCAATCTTTTGAGACACTTCCAGAAAATTCTCAGAATTCCATTCCTCTATTAACGGAAAAATCGATGACTCTTCCATAAAACTACAATTTTTTATCTCATCACTGCTGTCAATTTTAAAAATATGACTTTTCAAAAAATCGGAAAAATCCGAGCCACAGTCCAACAGTGTATCGGATAATACCGGCATTCCAAGTGTAGAGTCTAAAATATGTACTACTGCCTGCTGAATTTTAATTTCTTCTTTTGATGCCAACATTTCTTTCGTTCCCTTCTATATTTCTCTCCCGTTCATCATGCCTTGGCATGCAATCAGGATAATCGCTGATACAAGAAAATTCATCACTATGGTAATTACTGTAACTACTATCTGAAAAATATACAAATCTTTCAGTAAAAACCATGCCAAAAAGCCTGCTCCTGTAGCAGGGATTGCTGCCAGCAGGATAATCAACATTCGAAGAAGATTTTCTAATGCCACACTCGCTTTTGTTTTCATAATTTTTGTAGCCCAAACCGTACCGGAGATAAAAATCATTGCATATCCTAACAGCATAAAGAAATATTGTAAAATCGTCAATACCGGCATACGGTTAAAAATACCTGCAATCAAAATCGCTGTACCGATTAAAATTGCAACTTTAAAATACGCGGGTAAGATTACATAAATTAATTTTTTTAATGGATTTTCCGGTATGAGATAAATCTGATAGTTTTTTAACTCTCCTAAAAACTCGCTATCATTCAGCAAGTTAAAAAGCCATAAAATCATCATATAGCTAAACATATAAAACCGTCTTTCCGGCACCATTACATAACTTAGTACAAAATATATTATAATAATGAAAAAATCCTGTTTTCTTAAAAAACTGCCTGTTTTTTTCATACTGAGAATATTCTTATAGAAAATTGCTCTTGCACCTTCCGGAAATTCTCCTCGAACCTGCTTTATCTTCCCTTCACTACTAAGGGCATTTCCTCCATTTGCCTTCACTCTGCGAACATAATTGCTGATTTCTTCTGCATCCCGTACAGCCTGTTCCACAATATTTCTGGGAAATGTCAAAAACAAAATTAAAAAAACAGCATTAGCAGTCAGTAAAAGAGCCAGCCCTATTACCATGCCTATATACTCTTTCCCTAAAAAAGCGCTTAAAACAAGCTTACCCCAACCAAAAAAAGGAACATAATAAAATTCTCTGCTGACAGCAAATTTCAAAAATCCATCTTTAAAATCATAACCTGCAGCTTGCATAGATATAAAAAATACACCTCCTGCCGCTGCCAATACCAATACCACTGCTATATAATTCCAAATCTTAACTTTTGGTTTTACCAAAGTCCACATATAAAATATAATCTGTCATTAGCAAAAACACAGCGCTGATTAGGAAAAATACCAGCAGACATAAAAGAAAATATGGAATTGAAAAATATCGCCCCATAGAAAGCAAGCCTGTAAAAAAGCAGCCAATCAATCCATATCCCAACGCACCTTTTAAAGTCTGTACTAAAATAAAGAGATTTGTCTGTGTCTTTGTATAAGGACCGGAAAAAAAATAAAAAGCATCTGTGTCATACAAAAGTGCTTTTCGTTTACTCATTAATGACAACAATGAGAAAAAAAGCAGTAACGCCTACTCCTGCCAGAATTGCCATAGCAGTCTGTAAATACATGGTTTCAGATTGATAGGGCACCGAAGATGTGAAAATTGTGCCTATCAGCACTCCATAAATTAAAACCATAAAAATGACTGCCATCCCCGTTCCCAAGGAAGAAAACTGGACTCTTATAGAACCTTTTATTTTTGTCCGAAATAAGTAGAAGAACGAATTCATGCATCTCCCTCCTTCGTAGTTTCAAAGAAGATTTCTTTTAAAGTTTCTTCTCCTGCATCTTTTCTGTCTATTGTTTTTACAATTTCTCCTTTATCCATAATATAAGCCCTGTCCCAGATATCATTTACAATATCAATAATATGGGTACTGATAAGAATTGCCGTACCCTCTGCCCGAAGCTGGCGAAAAAGCTCCAATACTTCTTCAATGCTTGCCGGATCCAGTCCTACCATTGGCTCATCTACCAGCAATGCTTTAGGCTCAATGATAAACGCCAAAATCATGCTTAATTTCTGCCGCATTCCTTTGCTTAGCTCTTTTGCTAATTTTTTTCTGTTTTCTGTCATTTTAAATGCTTCCAGATACTTATCTGCTATTTCTTTATAATTCTTTACACGATACGCCCTGCCAATAAATTCTATAGTTTCATCCACAGTAAGAACATCGTACAACATAGGAATTTCCGGTACATAGCTGAAACATTTCTTCGCTTCAATGGTATTGTTTGGATGACCACATATCAGAATTTCCCCTTCATAATTTAAAAGATTTGCAATACTTTTAATCGTAGTAGATTTCCCAGCCCCATTCGGTCCTAAAAGGATAGTAATCTCTCCTGGTCTTGCACAAAGCGAAACATTCTTTACTACAGGTTTTTCCAATACATTATACGATTTTGTCAAATTTCGAACTTCTATCATTTTTCTTCCCTCCTAGGCCTAATTAATTTAGCATAGTATAGCATAAAAGTTTTTTAGAGTAAAGAAAATCTTATTATTTCCTTGCTTAACGATTGCTCTTTATGCTATACTTTATTACGTATGTAAAGTCATAAAAAAAATATATAAATGGAGGTTCTTTATGCCAAAGAGAAATGATATACACAAAATTCTTATTATCGGTTCCGGCCCAATTATCATCGGACAGGCGTGTGAATTTGACTATTCCGGTACACAGGCATGCAAAGCTTTACGTAACCTTGGCTACGAAATCGTACTGGTAAACTCCAACCCTGCTACTATCATGACTGATCCATCCACAGCAGATGTTACTTACATCGAACCTTTAAATGTGGATCGCCTGACTGAAATTATTGCAAAGGAAAGACCTGATGCCCTGCTTCCTAACTTAGGCGGACAGTCCGGATTAAATCTTTGTGAAGAGCTCTATCATGCCGGTGTTTTGGACAAATATAATGTAGAAGTTATCGGTGTTCAGGTAGATGCTATCAGTCGCGGTGAAGACCGTATCGAATTTAAAAATGCCATGGATAAACTTGGTATCGAAATGGCAAAAAGTGCACCTGCTTATTCTGTAGAAGAAGCTCTTAAAATTGCTGAAGAATTAGGATACCCATGTGTTATTCGTCCTGCATATACTATGGGCGGTACAGGCGGTGGTATCGTCTATAATGAAGAAGAATTAAAAAAAGTAGCTGCAAGAGGTATTGCCGCATCTATGGTAAACCAAATTCTTGTAGAAGAATCTGTAATCGGTTGGGAAGAACTCGAAGTTGAAGTTGTTCGCGACAAAGCAGGAAAGAAAATCTCTATTTGTTTTATTGAAAATATCGACCCAATGGGTGTGCATACAGGTGACTCCTTCTGCTCTGCACCAATGCTGACAATCTCTCAGGATTTGCAGGATCGTCTGGAGAAACAGGCACACGCAATTGTAGAATCTATCGGCGTAATCGGCGGTACAAACGTACAGTTTGCTCATGATCCGAAATCAGACCGTATCATCATTATCGAAATCAACCCAAGAACATCCCGTTCCTCTGCTCTTGCAAGTAAAGCAACTGGTTTCCCAATTGCTTACGTATCTGCATTATTGGCAGCAGGACTTACCCTTGATGAAATTCCATACTGGAAAGACGGTTCTCTTGCAAACTATAAACCATCCGGAGATTATGTTGTTGTAAAATTTGCTCGTTGGGCGTTTGAGAAATTCAAAAGCTCTCAGGATAAACTGGGCACACAGATGAAAGCCGTAGGCGAAGTTATGTCCATCGGTAAAACATACAAAGAAGCTTTACAAAAAGCAATCCGTTCTCTGGAAAGAGGCTGCTATGGTCTTGGATTTGTAAAAGACTTCCACGAACTTACTTTAGATGAATTATATGCAAAACTTGAAAAACCAACCAGCCAGAGACAGTTCATTCTTTACGAAGCAATCCGTAAAGGCGCTTCTTTAGAAAAACTTCACGATATGACACATATCAAACTTTGGTTCTTACAGCAGATGAAAGAACTGGTTGATTTAGAAGAAGAAATTCTGACTTACAAAGGTAAAAGCCTTCCTGATGAACTTCTTATTCAGGCTAAGAAAGACGGATTTTCTGATAAATACCTTGCTATGCTTTTAGATATTGACGAATGGGAATTATTCAAACACAGAGAATCTCTGGCATGGGTGAACGTTGGGATGCCGTACCTGTAAGCGGTGTAGAAGAACCGGCTGCTTACTACTACTCTACATATAACGGAGAAGATAAAGCTCCTGTATCAAACGGACGAAAAAGTTATGGTACTTGGCGGCGGTCCAAACCGTATTGGTCAGGGTATTGAATTTGACTACTGCTGTGTTCATGCTGCCTTCACTCTGCGTGAATTAGGCTTTGAAACCATCATGGTAAACTGTAACCCTGAAACTGTTTCTACTGACTACGATACTTCTGACAAATTATACTTTGAACCTCTGACTGTAGAAGACGTTATGTCCATTTACAACAAAGAAAAACCACTTGGTATCATTGTTCAGTTTGGTGGACAGACTCCTCTGAATATTGCTGCTGAACTTGAAAAACGCGGCGCTCATATTCTGGGTACTTCTCCTGCTGTTATTGATATGGCTGAAGACAGAGACTTATTCAATGCAATGATGCACAAATTAGAAATCCCAATGCCTGAATCAGGAATGGCTGTCAACGTTGAAGAAGCTCTGGAAATCGCTCATCGTATTGGTTACCCAATGATGGTTCGTCCTTCTTATGTATTGGGCGGACGTGGTATGGAAGTTGTTTACGATGACAATATGTTAAAAGATTACATGGCTGCTGCTATTGATGTTACACCAGAACGTCCAATTCTCATGGATAAATTCTTACAGAACGCTTTGGAATGTGAAACAGATGCTATCTCTGATGGTACACACGCATTTGTTCCAACTGTTATGCAGCATATTGAGCAGGCAGGTATCCACTCCGGTGACTCCGCTTGTGTTATTCCTTCTGTTGAAATTTCTGAAAAGAATAAAGAACTTATCAGAAAATACACAACTGCAATTGCCTGTGAAATGGGTGTTGTAGGTCTTATGAATATGCAGTATGCAATTTGCGAAGATAAGGTTTATGTATTGGAAGCAAATCCACGTGCATCTCGTACTGTACCGCTTGTTTCTAAAGTGTGTAACATCAACATGGCAAACATTGCCACAAAGCTTATGACTTACGAGCTGACAAATGAAGGTCCTGACGTAACTGCATTTAAGGAAAAATCTCATCCATATTATGGTGTAAAAGAAGCGGTATTCCCGTTCAATATGTTCCCAGAGGTTGACCCTCTTTTAGGACCTGAAATGCGTTCAACAGGTGAGGTGCTCGGTTTAAGCGAGTCCTTCGGAACTGCTTACTACAAAGCACAGGAGGCAGCAGGAGCAAAACTTCCTCTTAGCGGAACTGCTTTAATCAGCGTAAACAAAAATGACCGTGCACAGGCACTGGAAGCTGCAAAACAGTTTAAAGAACTTGGATTTGCCATTGTTTCCACAGAAGGATGTGCAAAATTCTTCAATGAAAACGGTGTAGAATGTAAGACTCTGAAAAAACTTCAGGAAGGCAGCCCAAATGTTTACGATGCTTTAGTAAGCGGAGAAATTGATTTAGTAATCAACACTCCTGCCGGAAAACAGAGTAAATACGATGACTCCTATTTAAGAAAAACAGCAATTAACAAAAAAATCCCTTACATCACCACAATGTCAGCAGCTCTGGCAAGTGCAACCGGTGTAAAAGCGATTTTAAATAAAGAGGCTCAGTCCTTAAAATCCTTACAGGAATATCACAAAACATTAGATTAATACAATATCATTCACTAAAAAAGGAGTTATCGCCTTTAAAGCGGTAACTCCTTTTTCTAGTTAGTAACTAAAAATTTTCCAAATAATACGCTTCTGCTTCATCCAATTCCTGAATATAAGAAGATATATCTTCATCTGATATTTCCGTATATACAACTTCATCTAAGATTGCCCGAGAATATTCATAGGGTGTCTCATAGGTCTTATCCTTTATTTTATCTTTTCCATTTTGAAAATCCTTGTACGTTTCAAGTGAAAGTTTATCTCTTGTCATTTTTTCTTTGATATAATCTCTACTCTTCTCCAAACATTCTTCCATGGTTGTCCCGTATTCTCTACAAATAGCTTCATATTCCGGATAATCTTTCTGTTCATTAAAATCTTTCAGTATTCTTTTTATCCGTTCTTCCACTTCTTTTTCTGAAACTTCATAACCGGATTTTTTAGCATATTCGTATATCTTTTGATTTTCTATGCTGCTTTTTCTCACTTTAGAAATGGCCTCTTCTTCCGTATCTCCTGTCTTCTCCATTGTATTTACAACACCACTTACAAAGGAAAATTTTGTATCATAAGTTTTAAAGTCTTTTCCTATTTCCAAAGTTCTTTTTAATACATCTTTGTCTATCCTTATCTCCCTTTTTACATCAATGTTAAAATCAATATCTACATAATCCAGAATAAAATCTGCATTTCCATAAACGTCTCCATTCTCTGTTTCCAGATACCATTTCTCACCTTTTGGGAAGAAATAAAAAATATCCTTTGTTTCATCTTCGTAGATAAAGGAGACAGGATAATAGTCTTCTCCTCTATGAGGTGCTTTCTTCTGGTCTTTTTCCGACACAGCTCCTTCCATATTTTCAATGAAATCGGATAGCTTTTTATACTCTTCCGGTTTTGATCTTATACTTCCCATTTGAAACTTGGCTATTTTTTCTTCGGGAATTTCAATCTGTGGGGGGTCTTTTTCGCTGCTGCATCCCGCAAGCAATATTCCGCACAAAAAAATGTATATACCATATTTCTTCATTCCTACCGCTCCTTTTCTCCTTCTACTACACGACCTTTTTGTTATGTATATTATATCTGAAAGAAAGGCTCTACGCAATTAAAATAAGTATATTTTAGAAATATAAAAGAAAAAGGCCGTCACATTAAGCAGAAATCGGGAATATTCATACATATTCTCGATATGCACTTAACGCAACAACCTCTCTTTATTCATTTAAAATTTTAATTGATAACATAAAGGAATTAATACCGGTACTACCGCAGAGCATAAAACTCCATTAATTACCGATAAGACTACCGTTTCCTCATTTGTATATTTCATCATCATAGGAAGTGTGGTATCTTCACTTGTAGCCGCTGCCGGAGCAATACAGGAGTAATAATTAAAATGCTTTGCAATAAAAGGAATAGTGAAAAACGAAAAAATCTCTCTCATTAAATTACTCAAAAAGGCGATACTTCCAAGCTGTGCACCTGCAAGATTTCCTATGGTAACCCCTGCAAGGCTGTACCAGCCCAAACCACTTACCACGGAAGTACTCTCTCCTACGTTATACTTTGTTACCATACTGAGAAGCACCCCTCCCAGAAGTGTTCCCACAATAATCCCCGCCGGAAAATCAATATTTTTACATGATA
>ENA-OQCW01000551-OQCW01000551.1-human-gut-metagenome-genome-assembly--contig:-NODE-551-length-20967-cov-3.036084_pt1 | contig 20967 bp, 22 predicted proteins | sample MGYA00242767_ERZ504593 | MGnify/ENA primary metagenome ERZ504593 (study PRJEB26092, sample SAMD00036307) | human gut metagenome | host: Homo sapiens | study: EMG produced TPA metagenomics assembly of... | reverse complement strand
AATAATTCTATTTATTCACTTGTAATTAAGCAAATATTATTACTAATAATATTTGAGTTTTTATTTAATTATTTTTTCTATTTTTTTCTTTTACTCTGGCATAAGCGGTGGTTTTACGTACAATTAATTTCGGCTCATATTCAATGTGATAAACACTTACAGGAGTGGTCTCATGACATAGCTGACTATCCGTCTCAATCTTCTTCATAATAATGTCACAGGCATCTCTTCCTTTTAAAGGTACAAAATGCTCAATTGTAGTCAATGCCATAGGCATCATGCGCGAAAAGATAATATTGTCACATCCAATTACAGATACATCTCCAGGAACTCTATATTTTTCCTCTTGCAGAGCATCTATAATACCAAAAGCAATCATATCATTCAAACCTGCTATAGCTGTAATATCAGGTCTCTCTTTTAAAAGTTCTTTTGTCAAATTATAACCAATGCGATATTCAGAATCTACGCTGGGTAACACTTCATCCCAACGATCATCTGCCGCTTTTATGCTCACAAACCGAGAGAAACCTTCCTTTTCAAACTCCTTGACAAATCCTTCCACTCTCCGGGAACGCTGTGCTTGTCTTTTTGTAAGCGGCGGTGCAATAAATGCCACCTTTTGATGGCCTAAATCCAACAAATGCCTTGCCATAAGACTGCCAATTTTTGTATTATCCTGATTGATTGCATCTACTTTTACCTTATCTCTATTACTGATAATCACCAAAGGAATTTTTGCAGCAATTGTTGTAGCTATGATCTCAGCGGAAATTTATCGCTGGTTTATCCAAAAGAATATTGCGATTAAAATGCCGGCAGGTGTTCCGGATGTAGTAAGTAAATCATTTTCTGCATTGATTCCGGGAATCGTAATTTTAACATTTTTTGCAGTTGTATTAAAAGTAATTGAAGCGACAGGACTTGGAAGTTTAAATGCAATTCTTTCTATTGTAGTAGGAAAACCATTAGGATTGATTGCAAGTACATTGCCGGGAACATTCGTTGCAGTATTATTAAATTCTCTGTTCTGGTTCTGTGGTGTCAATGGTGGACAGGTAGTCGGAGCAGTTATGAATCCTCTTTGGATCCAGTATGCAGATGCAAACCGTATTGCTCAGGCAGCAGGAGAAGTTCTTCCAAATATCGTAACAGCGCCGTTTATGGATCTGTTTGTGTATATTGGAGGGGGCGGTGCGACAATCGGTCTGGCACTTTGCCTGATGTTTTTCAGCAAGAGCAAAGAATACAAAACACTTGGAAAAGTATCTGGTATTCCAGCGTTATTTAATATTAACACAGCAATTTTATTTACCTTCCCAACAGTATTAAACCCAATCATGTTGATTCCGTTTGTACTGACACCAGTTATCAATGCAGTAATTACATATGTAGCGATGCTGACAAACCTTGTTCCTTATACAACAGGTGTAACACTTCCTTGGACAACACCACCGATCATCGGAGGATTTTTAGCGACAGGAAGCTGGAGAGGTGCGGTATTACAGATCGTGCTTGTGATTGTGTCCTTTGTTATCTATTACCCGTTCTTCAAAGCGGCAGATAAGAGAAACTTATTGAAAGAAAAAGAAGGTGCAAACTAATGAGTATCAAAAATTTGGTATCAGACAGAAGAGCAGGAAATTTCTGCATGCAGAGATGCAGCATTATTTTGAGGCAGTATTACAAATGCAGGCAGGAAAAAGCATCTGAGCAAGATGCAGATCTGAAAGTGATCGTGGAAAAAGAAGATACAGATATGGACCATATCTGTATCGAGCTCCACGGAGGAAAGGGGAAGATTCAGGCAGATTCTCAAGTGGGAGTACTGATTGCCGTGTATCGTCTTTTCCATGAATTTGGTGTGAGATATCTTCGTCCGGGCAGAAAGAATGAATTCTTCCAAGTTCTTTCCGAAAACGACTGGGCAGAAAAGGAAATCTCTATTGAGGAGACAGCAAGTTTCCGACACAGAGGAGTCTGCATTGAAGGAGCAGATTCTTATGAGAATCTGAGAGATTTTATCGACTGGCTTCCGAAGATTGGAATGAATACGTTCTTTATCCAGTTTGAAAATCCATACTCATTCTTTAAGAGATGGTATGAACATGAATTTAATCCATATGCAGAAAAAGAACCGTTCAATACAGAAATTGCTCAGGAGATGAGCGATCGGATCGATCAGGAGATGAAGGTCAGAGGAATTGTGCATCATCGTGTAGGTCATGGATGGACTGGGGAAGTGCTCGGATATTCTTCAAAGTATGGATGGGAATCAGGTCTTACCCTTCCGGAAGAGAAAAAACATCTTGTGGCAGAATTAAATGGAAAAAGAGAGCTGTTTGATACAGCGCCGATCTTGACAAGTCTTGACTTTGCAAATCCGGAAGTCGGAAACAAGATGGTAGAACTGATCGTCAATTATGCAAAAGAAAGAAGAGATGTAGATTATCTGCATGTATGGCTTTCCGATGCAAGAAATAATATCTGTGAATGTGAGCACTGTCAAAAAGATCTTCCATCAGATCAGTATGTCCGCATTTTAAATCAGCTGGATGAAGCGCTGACGAAAGAAGGTCTGGATACAAAGATTTGTTTCTTGTTGTACCATGAACTGTTGTTTGCGCCAGAGAAAGAAAAACTCAAAAATCCAGAGAGATTTACAATGATGTTTGCGCCGATCACGCGTACATTTGAAATGAGTTATGAAGATGTCAATTACGAAACAGATGTTCCGGAACCGAAGGCATATGTAAGAAATAAGATTGTGCTTCCGAATTCACTGGAAGAGAATCTTTCTTATCTCTTTGCATGGAAGAAGATGTTTGACGGAGACAGCTTCGTATATGATTATCCGCTTGGAAGAGCACATTATGGAGACCTTGGTTACATGAAGATCAGTCATGTGATCTACCGCGATATTCATTTCCTGAAAAACTTGCAGTTAAACGGATATATCAGCTGTCAGGAACTTCGGGCAGGATTTCCGCATAACTTCCCGAACTATGTTATGGGACAGATGCTCTGGAACAATACACGCGATTACGAAGAGCTCAAGGAAGAATACTTCAGCAGCATGTACGGAGAAAATTGGAAAGAAGTGATCACTTATCTGGAAAATCTTTCTGCATATTCTTCCTGCGATTATTTCAACGCAATCGGTGAGAGATTAAATCCAGTTCTGTCAGCAAGATATGAAGTGTGTGTAAATCTCGCAGAGGAGATGCTTCCGGTGATTGAGGCAAATACAGCCAAAAGAGATGGTCTTCAAAAGCAGGAGTGGAAACAGTTAGGATACCACAGAGAATATGTGATGAAGATGGCAGAGGCACTCCGTTTGATCAGTGCAGGAAAACATACAGAAGCACAGCGTATGTGGAGAGATGTACTTGACTTCATTCGCAGAAATGAGATGGCATTCCAACAAAACCTGGATGTGTACCGTGTCATCGAGGTAGCCAAGAATTATGCAGGATTCAAGTTGTAAAAGGACAAAAGTCCTTTTGTGATAAGGTGAGCGAATATGAAAAGAGACCATAAAAAAATCATTGTAACATTTTTGCTGCCACTACTTTTTCTGTATGCAGTATTTCAGTTATATCCATTGCTCCTAAATCTGTTTATTCCATGTTGAATTGGAATGGAATTACAAAAACGGCAAATTTTGTAGGGCTGGACAATTATGTAGAAGTCCTGGGAGATGGTTTGTTTTGGAACGCAGTGAAAAACAGTGTATTGTATGCAGTGGCAGGAACTTTTTTTCAGGTAACAGTATCGTTCTTCCTTGCTTATCTTGTAGAGTATAATACATTTAAAAAGAAAAAAATGGTCCGCCTAGTATTTATCATGCCAATCGTAGCAACTTCTGCTACGATTGGTATTCTGATGAAAAGTATTTTCAGCTATGATGGATTTGTCAATACGGTCATCAGCGGTGTTGGTCTTGAGAAGATTGAATGGCTGACAGAACCTAAGTGGGCATTTTTAATGATTATCCTTGTATCTGTATGGAAAGAGACAGGGACATTATTTATTTACTGGATGGCAGGATTTCAGATGGTATCTCCGGCAGTAATTGAAGCATCTAAGGTAGATGGAGCCAGTGAACCGGCGTTTGTCCGCTACATTTTGATCCCGACAATGAAGCCGGTCATCTTTACGGTTACTTCCGTGGCATTTTTAAATGCCTTGAAAATGTTTGATATCATACAGACATTGACGAGTGGAGGCCCTTATTTTTCGACAGATATGATATCGACTTATATTTACAGGACAGCATTTTCCAGTTCGTTTGGAGCGCCGAGACTTAGTTATGCAAGTGCGGCAGTCGTGATGTGTCTTGTATTTTTGATTTTGTGCAGTGGATTGATACGATTCTTTCAAAAGAAGTGGAAAGAAGGAAAAGAGGCATGTTAAAGAAAATTTTATTATTTGTAAGCACAGCAATCTGGCTTGCACCATTCGTGCTGATGTTGTTGATCGCATTCAGCAGTAAAAATACGAATTCCTTTTTGGAGTTGTTTGCAGACAATCGTGCTACCTTTCAAAATTTTCAAAATGCATGGGAGCAGGCGGAATTTTCCCGATATTTTTTTGAACACTGTGATTGTGACGGTTGTTTCGGTTGTTGTGATTCTTGCAGTTACAGCGCTTGCGGGATATATTATGGGCTGTTTTGAGTTCCGGGCAAAAAAGATTATTTATACGGTGATGATGATTTCTATGGGAATCCCGACAATCTTTTTTACAATCCCGGTGTATCAGATTTTGCGGATGCTCCATTGCGAGAGTTCTTTGATTGGGCTGATTTTGGCAGAAGTCGGTGGTGGACATGTGATTTTTATTTTGTTGTTTTCAAAATTCTTTCAGTCGATCCCAAAAGCACTGGAAGAATCTGCAGTGCTGGAAGGGGCAAGTGAATTTGATGTGTTTTTCCGAATCATGTTTCCGCTTGCGGGACCGGTGATCGGAACCGTAGTGATCACGCAATCAATCTGGACATGGAACTCTTTCCTGTATCCACTTATTTTGTCTGTGAATCAGCCGAAAATCCGTACACTTTCTGTCGGTCTGTATTCTTTCCAGGGAGAAAATATTGTGGAGTGGGGAAGTATTGCAGCGGGAGCTTGTATTACCATTCTTCCGATGCTATTGTTGTTTGTAACATTCCAAAAATATTTTATCCAGGGAATTTCAGGGGCAGTCAAAGAATAGCGGAAAGAAAGGGATGCCATATGAGAAGAAGAATTGCAGTGCTGTTGGCAGGAGCATTGATAGGTATGACTGGCTGTGGTGGAGTAAAGGTCGTAAGTCCGGAAGCGGGGAGCAGCAGTCAGAAAGCAGAGTTTGAAAAAATTAAGACACCGGAAGATGAAAAAGTCGTATTGAATATCGTCGACTGGAGTGACAGTACGAAAGATGCCAGAGAAAAATTGAATGAGCAGTTTATGAAGGATCATCCAAATGTCACTGTAAATTATACGACGCTGACACAGGCGCAGTTTAATGAAACGATGCTGTCCGGAATTCGGGCAGGAGATGCTCCGGATTTATTTCCATTACCGTCTACGGTTACGTTTTCCACGGCAGTCAGTGAGGGATGGTTTCTTCCGATGAATCTATATTTGGAAGAAGATTTCTTTGCGCAGATCCAGCCGGAATTTCTATGTGAAAATGTTACAATGAAAGGGGAAGATGTCTATCTTCTTCCAGAAGCGGTAGACATTCCGAGTGCACTTTTATTTTATAACCGGGCTCTCTTGGAAGAAGTGGGGCAGAGATTGATCCGGAGAAAGTAACCTGGGAGGAGTTTCGACAAGTCTGCGAGCAGGTTACGGAAAATGGAGATGGCAAGTATTACGGCATGGTTGCAAGCGGTGCACAGAAAAACCGTATGGATATTGAGCTTCGTGCATTTTCAGAAGTAGGAGGAGCAAAATTAGGACCGGCAGGACAAGTATTTTTACAGGAAGAGCAGACAACATTTGCAGATTCTGAAGTGGTTCAAGCGTTTGACCTCTATCAAGAATTGTATGAAAAAGGATGTTTTCATCCGGATACAGCATCGTTGACAGCGCCGGAGGCAAGAAAGCTGTTTGGAGAAGGCAAGGCAGCATTTCTTGTGCAGGGAGCATGGTGCATTCCAGTTTGGGAGAAGGATAATCCGGATTTGGATTTCGGAGTGATGAAAGTTCCGGTGAATGAAAAACTTCCGGATGGGAAACTACTGCGTCCATTTACAAAGGGATGGATGGGAATTTCAGCGAACAGTAAACACCCGGATGTTGCGGCAGAATATTTAAAATATCTCTATTCTTATGGAATATCAGGAAAAAACTGATGGCGCAGGGAGGATTTGTGTCTGTGCGAGGGGATCTCGGAGCAAAAGATATTGAGAATGAACATATGAGACGTTATTATCAATATGCGATGGAACAGAGCATTGCTGTTCCGAATCCGGTGGCAGAAACGGCAATATCGAGCTGGTTTACAGTATGATCCAGCCGGTTGTTCCGGATTTGGTGACATTGCCTCTTCTATTTTTCTGGAAAAGAGATTTACTAAAAAGAATTGGAAAAACTACGCGAGTCAGATGCAGGAGAACCTAGAACGATCGTAGAAACCGTGAAGAAGCAGAAGGATATCTCTTTGTCAGATTTAATTATAAGGACGGAAGGTAGAGAAGTTCCTTTTGGAATTGCTTTACACAGAAAAATAAAAATGTTTTGAAAAGATGTAAAAGTATTGACAAATTTATATTTCTGTAATAAATTAATAAAAAATAACTTTTTAAACCGTTGAGAAAGAGGAGTAGGTTATCAAACGACATCCCAGAGAGTGGCAGGAGGTGCGATTGCCATATGAAGTTGATGATTGAATGGACTTTCGAGGGCGGCCTGAAATCAGTAGGAGAGTATGGTACGTCGGGAACCGAACCCGTTATCAATCAGGAGTGTATGTTAGTACATGAGAAAGAGGACAGTACGTGTCAATTTGAGTGGTACCGCGATAATAATACCTATTATTACCGTCTCAAGCAAGAGCTTGAGGCGGTTTTTTTCGTGTTGGCAAGGATCGTGAGCATTTTTCCAGGAAGGCGCTCGTTGTGCTCGCACAAAAGAGAGCGTTCCTGGAAAAATATTCGCGGGCTGCCCGCGACTGAGAGGCGAAGCCTCGAAGTGCTCACAATCCGAATTGTCTAATCTTTGCTAACATCATAGTTATCTGCCTGGCAAGTGGATATCAGCATAATTAAAAAAGGAAAAGGAGCAGAGAAAGATGATGAGAAGAATGAGTAAAAAGGTAGGAAAATTAACAGGAAGTCTGGCAGCTGTGCTAGCGATTGTAGCAATCACAGGCTGTGGAAGCAAGCAGGAAGCAAAGAAAGAGCAAGGAGAGCAAATCTATCGTATCGGTATCTCACAGTTTGCGGAGCATGCCTCTCTTGATAACTGCAGGGAAGGGTTTTTGGAAGGATTAAAAGAAGAAGGGTTGGAAGAAGGGAAAAATCTAAAAATCGAAGTGAAAAATGCAGCGGCGGATATGGGCACTGCAAGTCAGATTGCGGATCGGTTTGTGGCAGATCAGATGGATCTGATCTGTGCAATCGCAACCCCAAGTGCACAGACTGCATTTAATGCGGCGATGGATACAGAGATTCCAGTCATCTATACGGCGGTGACAGATCCAGAAACGGCAGAGTTGGCAGGAAAAGATAAAAAGCCGGCAGGGGAAGTGACCGGGACAAGTGACAGACTTCCGATCAAGGATCAGCTTGAAATGATTCGTCAGATTCTTCCAGAAGCGAAAAAAATCGGGATTCTCTATACGACAAGCGAAGTAAACTCTTTGTCCGCAATTCGAGTATATGAAAACTATGCAGAAGATTATGGATTTGAGATTGTGACAGCAGGTGTCAGCAATACATCGGAAATTGCGATGGCAGCAGAAGCATTAGTAGGAAAGGTAGATTGTCTGACTAATCTGACAGATAACACGGTAGTAAATTCCCTTCCGACGATTCTTGAACGAGCAAAAGAAGCAGAGATTCCAGTATTTGGAAGCGAAATTGAGCAGGTCAAGCTTGGATGTCTGGCGGCAGAAGGACTTGACTATGTGGAACTTGGAAAGCAGACTGGGAAAATGGCAGCAAAGATACTGACAGGAGAGGCAAAGGCATCGGAATTGGAGTATGAAGAGATTTCAGGAGGAAATCTTTATTTGAATACTGCAGTGGCAGAACAACTGGGGATCTCTTTTGGAGAGGAACTTTTGGAAAAACGCTGAGATATGCGAATAAAGGATATGAGGAAAGGAAGGCAGGAAAATGAGCTTGATCATAACAACAATGGAGCAGGGTTTCATCTATGGAATACTTGCTCTTGGTGTCTATATTACTTATAAAATACTGGATTTTCCAGACTTAACTGTAGATGGAAGTTTTCCGCTCGGCGGAGCGGTAGGAGCTGCGCTGATCACAAAGGGAATATCCCCATTTCTGGCACTGCTTCTGGCATTTCTGGCAGGAGCGCTGGCAGGAATGCTCACTGGATTGATTCATGTGAAAGGAAAGGTCAGAGATCTTCTGGCCGGGATCATTATGATGACAGCTCTGTGGACGGTAAACTTACGGATTGCCGGGACGGCAAATGTCCCACTGTTTTCTCAGAAAACCATTTTTAAAAATAATCTGATCGATAGGATGTTTCCGGGAACACTTAAAAACTATGCCACACTGGCACTGATCTTTGTTATTGCGGTTGGGGCAAAATTATTGTTGGATCTTTATTTCGGAACAAAGTCAGGATTTCTTCTGCGGGCGGCAGGTGACAACGACAAGTTAGTCACTTCTCTTGCAAAAGATGCAGGAAATGTGAAAATCATCGGACTTGCGATTGCCAATGGTCTTGTGGCACTTGCGGGATGTGTATTCTGTCAGGAGGAGTAGGGTTTTTGAAATTTCCATGGGAACTGGGGCGATGGTCATCGGGCTTGCCAGTGTGATCATCGGAACGAGCCTGTTTCGTAAGCTTTCCTTTCTGAAAACAACTACCACTGTCTTTTTCGGAGCGGTGATTTACAAGTTGTGTGTCGGTATTGCAATTAAAAACTTTGACCAAGAGACATGAAATTGATCACAGCAGTGCTGTTTCTTGTGATTTTGTTGATCAGTACGGAGAGAAAAAGGAAGGTGAAAGGAAATGCTTGAATTAAATCATATTTATAAATACTATAATCCTGGGACGGTTCATGAAATGTGTTTATTTGAAGATTTTGGAATGAAAATAGATCGGGGGGATTTTGTTTCTGTGATTGGAAGTAATGGGTCAGGGAAAACCTCTCTTCTAAATCTGATCTGTGGCAGTATCCTGCCGGAAGCAGGGCAAATCTGCATGAACGGGAAAGACATCACAAAGGAAAAGGAGTATAGAAGAAATCAGAAGATTGGAAGAGTGTATCAGAATCCTGCACTTGGTACTTGCCCGGGGATGACGATTCTTGAAAACATGGCGATAGCGGATCACAAAGGAAAACGTTATGGATTTGCAAGAGGAATCAACAAAAAACAGATTTCCTATTATCGGGAACTATTATCTTCCTTAAGACTTGGTCTGGAAGAAAAGTTGGAGACAAAAGTGGGAGCATTGTCCGGCGGACAAAGACAGGCAATGGCTCTTCTGATGGCTACGATGACACCGGTGGATCTTCTGATTCTCGATGAACATACAGCGGCGCTGGATCCAAAGACGGCAGAGCGGATCATGGAGCTGACAGATGAAATTGTGAAAAAGAAACAATTGACAGCGATCATGGTGACACACAATCTTCGCTATGCTGTAAAGTATGGGAATCGGCTCTTGATGATGCATCAGGGAGAGATCATAATGGATCGGTCAGGCAAAGAAAAGCAGCAGACAAGTGTGGAAGAAATTTTAAAGTTGTTTAATGAAATCAGCATTGAGTGCGGCAACTAAAATAGAAGAGAGAACATAAGGATGGAACAGCAATGTCCATCCTTATTTTTCACTAAAATTTAGAAGAACGGAAACGAAGAATTTTTGTATAATATTTTCGCGCAGTTCTTGTTGACGGTGCTTGCAGGAAGTGGTAATATTGTTCGTGCAGACACATTATCTAGTTTGCTAAAAGATGATAAAACACTAAATATAGATGAAATACTGGGGAAAGGAAGCAAGTGTAGTATGGTGAAAGTAATCAAGAAAGACGGGACTTCAGAAGAGTTTAATGTACAGAAAGTAGTAGTCGCAGTCAATAAATCAGCTTATCGTGCATTGATCCAATTTACAGATGCAGAGCTTGAATTTATCTGTAAATTTGTGGAAGAGAAAGTAAGAGATATGGGAGTGGAAGAAGTCCGGATTGCCGAGATGCACAACATCGTAGAAGGTGCATTGGAGAAAGTGAATCCGCTTGTGGCAAAGAGCTATCGTGATTACCGCAACTATAAGCAGGACTTTGTGCAAATGCTTGACGAGGTGTACAAAAAGAGTCAGTCAATTATGTACATCGGTGATAAGGAGAACAGTAATACAGACAGTGCGCTCGTATCTACAAAGCGCAGTCTGATTTTCAATGAACTGAATAAGGAACTTTACAAGAAGTTTTTCCTGACAACAGAAGAGATTCAGGCATGCAGAGATGGATACATCTATATCCACGACATGTCCGCGAGACGCGATACAATGAACTGCTGTCTGTTTGATGTAAAGAACGTGCTGAGCGGGGGATTTGAGATGGGAAATCTCTGGTACAATGAGCCGAAGACACTGGATACAGCATTCGATGTGATCGGAGATATTGTTCTAAGTGCAGCAAGCCAGCAGTACGGTGGATTTACTGTGCCAAGTGTAGATGATATCTTAGAGCCGTTTGCAGAGAAATCATTCCATAACCATGTGGAGAAATATCTGGGACTTGGAATCGAGCGGGAGAAGGCAGAAGAGGTCGCATGGAAAGATCTGGAAAAAGAGATGGAGCAGGGATTCCAGGGGTGGGAATACAAATTTAACTCCGTATCTTCCAGCAGAGGAGATTATCCGTTTATTACAGTGACAGCAGGAACCGGAAGAAGCCGTTTTGCAAAGCTTGTCACGATCACGATGCTGAAAGTCAGAATGAACGGACAGGGAAAAGAAGGTCATAAAAAGCCGGTATTGTTCCCGAAAATCGTATTCCTCTATGATGAGAACCTGCATGGACCGGGAAAAGAACTGGAAGATGTATTTGAAGCAGGAATCGAATGTTCAAGAAAGACAATGTATCCGGACTGGCTGAGTCTGACTGGAAAAGGCTACATCGCAAGTATGTATAAGCAGTATGGTTAAAATCATCAGCCCGATGGGATGCCGTGCATTTTTATCCCCATGGTACGAAAAGGGTGGTATGTATCCAAAAGATGAGACAGATACGCCGGTATTTGTCGGAAGATTTAACATTGGTGCAGTAAGTCTTCACTTGCCAATGATCTATGCAAAGGCAAAACAAGAGAACAAAGATTTCTATGAAGTACTTGATTACTACTTAAATCTGATCCGGAAGCTCCATATTCGTACATATGAGTATCTCGGGGAGATGAAAGCATCGACAAATCCGCTTGCATACTGTGAAGGTGGATTTTACGGTGGAAATCTTGGTCTGCACGACAAGATCAAGCCTCTCTTAAAATCAGCGACTGCTTCCTTTGGAATCACAGCATTCAATGAGCTTCAGCAGCTTCATAATAAAAAATCACTTGTGGAAGACGGCGCATTTGCACTGGAAGTATTAGAGTACATCAACAAGCGTGTCAACGAATTTAAAGAAGAAGATGGACATCTGTATGCAATCTATGCGACACCGGCAGAAAATCTCTGCGGGCTTCAGGTAAAGCAGTTCCGCAAGAAATACGGAATCGTAGAAAACGTATCTGACCGTGAATATGTCAGCAATGGATTCCACTGTCATGTGACAGAAGACATCACACCGATTGAAAAGCAGGATCTGGAGTATCGTTTCTGGGAACTCAGCAACGGAGGAAAAATCCAGTATGTGAAATATCCGATCAACTACAATAAAGAAGCAATCAAAGCCCTTGTGCGCCGCGCGATGGATATGGGGCTTTATGAAGGGGTCAATCTGTCTCTGGCGTACTGCGACGATTGCGGACACGAAGAACTTGCGATGGATGTCTGCCCGGTATGCGGAAGCAAAAATCTGACGAAGATCGACCGGATGAATGGATACCTTTCTTATTCAAGAGTCAAAGGAGATACACGTCTGAACGATGCAAAGATGGCGGAAATCGCAGAAAGGAAGAGTATGTAAGATGCGATATCATAACATAACAAAAGACGATATGCTAAACGGGGATGGACTTCGTGTCGTATTGTGGGTGGCAGGCTGCTCTCACTGCTGCAAAGAATGCCACAACCCGATCACATGGGATCCGAACGGGGGATTGGATTTTGATCAGGCAGCAAAAGAAGAGATTTTTGAGGAACTTTCCAAAGATTATATCAGTGGAATCACATTTAGCGGAGGAGATCCGCTTCATGTCAGAAATGCTTATGATGTCAAAGAACTGGCAAAAGAAATCCGAGAGAAATTTCCACAAAAGACAATCTGGCTTTACACAGGTTCTCTCTGGGAGGAAATTAAAAACACGGAGATTGTGAAATATCTCGATGTGCTTGTAGATGGCGAATTCGAGTGTGATAAAAAAGATGTAAGTCTTCACTGGAAGGGAAGCGCAAATCAGAGAGTCATCGATGTACAGGAGTCTCTTCGCCAAGAGAAAGTGATCTTGCACGATTCCTAAAATTTCATTTTTGTCGGCGAAAATGTAAGCTTGTCCGGCAGAAAGACTGGGAAAGAAAACGATAGATTAGCCGGGACTTCTTATGATTTTCAGCATGGAGGAACCGGCTATCTGTTTCGGAATACAGAAACATAAAGAAGAAACAACAAGAGAGAAAATAGAAACGGGAGAAAACAAATGAAACGAATTGCAAAATTTCAGAAAGTAAGTTACGAGCAGTTTACAGAAGGATGGATCGATACTTTTGGTGCTACCAATGCAGAAGAAATCAAGACGATTTACGATCATATCAAACTTCCAAAGCGTGCTACTTCAGGATCGGCAGGATATGATTTCTATGCACCGGTGACATTGACAATGAAACCAGGGGAAACTGTGAAAGTTCCTACAGGAATCCGTGTGGAGATGGAAGAAAATTGGGTTCTAAAATGTTATCCGAGAAGCGGTCTTGGATTCAAATATCGTCTGCAATTAAATAATACGGTTGGAATTATTGACAGCGATTACTTTTACTCTGATAATGAGGGACATATTTTCGCAAAGATCACAAATGATACAAACGAAAATAAAACCGTTGAGATTCCAGAAGGAACAGGATTTATGCAGGGAATCTTTGTGGAATATGGAATCACAGTTGACGATGATGTGACAAGTGTGAGAAACGGTGGTTTCGGAAGTACGACACAGTCATAGAAAATGCGAAAACTGTAAAAAAGTATGATAAAGTACTTGCAATCCATAGATTTGCTATGCTATACTTAAACGGTCGTAAAAAACACGCATATGGCAATCTCTGCCGGTGCCAATATTCTTCAATGGATTCTGAATAGGACTTTCATCTGTATTTCATTTGAGAGAAAGATGACAGCCAGATAAGATCAGGACCGCATTATATATAGAAGAAACGGTTGCAGAGTACAGGAAATATGCGGAAGAGTAAAAACCCAATGGAGGAAAAATCATGAGCGTTATTTCAATGAAACAGTTATTAGAGGCAGGTGTTCACTTTGGACATCAGACAAGAAGATGGAACCCTAAAATGGCAGAGTACATCTACACAGAGAGAAACGGAATCTACATCATCGACTTACAGAAATCAGTTGGAAAAGTAGATGAAGCTTACAAAGCAATCTCTGACATCGCAGCAGAAGGAGGAACAATCCTTTTCGTTGGAACAAAGAAACAGGCACAGGATGCAATCAAATCTGAAGCAGAACGTTGCGGAATGTTCTATGTAAACGAGAGATGGTTAGGTGGAATGCTGACAAACTTCAAGACAATCCAGAGCAGAATCGCCCGCTTAAAAGATATCGAAAGAATGGCAGAAGACGGAACATTCGACGTATTACCTAAGAAAGAAGTTATCGCAATCAAAAAAGAGTGGGAGAAACTTGAAAAGAACTTAGGCGGAATCAAAGATATGAAGAAAGCTCCAGATGCAATCTTTATCGTAGACCCTAAGAAAGAAAGAATCTGTGTTCAGGAAGCACACACACTTGGAATTCCGTTGATCGGTATCGCAGATACAAACTGTGATCCAGAAGAATTAGACTATGTAATTCCAGGAAACGATGATGCAATCAGAGCAGTTAAGTTAATCGTTGCTAAAATGGCAGACGCTGTAATCGAAGCAAACCAGGGTGTTACAGGAGAAGAAGAAATTTTTGAAGAAGTAACAGAAGAAGCAGCTGAAGAAGTAACAGAAGAAGCTTAAGATTGGAACTAAATGCTTCAGCCTGAATACAGGTTGAAGCATTTTTTTAAAGAAACTATTATCAATGGAGGAAATGATCATGGCAATCACAGCTAGTATGGTAAAAGAATTAAGAGAGATGACAGGTGCAGGAATGATGGACTGCAAAAAAGCTCTTAATGAAACAAACGGAAACATGGACGAAGCAGTAGAATACTTAAGAAAGAACGGACAGGCAAAAGCTGACAAGAAAGCAGGAAGAATTGCAGCAGAAGGTCTTGTAAAAGCTGTTGTAAAAGATGACAAAGTAGCAGCAATCGTAGAAGTAAACTCTGAGACAGACTTCGTTGCTAAGAATGCTGACTTCCAGGCATATGTAGAAGAAGTTGCAAATCAGGCAGTAGCAACAGAAGCAGCTGATATGGATGCTTTCTTAAGCGAAGCATGGTTAGCAGACAACACAAAGACTGTAAAAGATGCTTTGACAGAGAAAATCGCTGTTATCGGAGAAAACTTAAGCATCAGAAGATTTGAAAAAGTAGTTACAGACGGATGTGTAGTACCTTACATCCACGGTGGCGGAAGAATCGGTGTTTTAGTAGAAGCTGAGACAGACGTAATCAACGACGAGATCAAAGCTTGCTTAAAGAACGTAGCAATGCAGGTAGCAGCTATGTCTCCAAAATACGTTTCACGCGATGAAGTATCTGCAGAATACTTAGAGCACGAAAAAGAAATCTTATTAGCTCAGGCTAAGACAGAAAACCCAGAGAAGCCAGACAACATCATCGAAAAGATGATTATCGGACGTCTCAACAAAGAATTAAAAGAAATCTGCTTATTAGATCAGGCATACGTACAGGATGGTGACTTATCTGTTGCTAAATATGTAGAAAAAGTAGCAAAAGAAAACGGTGCTAACGTAACAGTTAAGAAATTCGTTCGTTTCGAAACTGGAGAAGGATTAGAGAAGAAAAACGAAGACTTTGCTGCTGAAGTGGCTGCACAGATGGGAAACTAAATATTTCTTATAAGTAAATCGAATTACACATAGAAATTACAGGGGGCGGTGATGAATCGTCCCTTTTCCTTTAGAAAGACAGATTGGTTTACTATCGCCAATCTGTCTTTTAATATATATATAAAGTAGGTAGAGTCCAATAAAAAGTACTATAATGGCATATGTTTAAAAGGTTAATGAGGAAAGGGAAGTCTAAGCAAATATAATGTCGAGGGAAATGAAAAGACAGGTTGAGGAACGACGTAAGATATTAGAGTAAAAATTTGAAGAAAAGTATGAATGAATTCCTGATATTTTGGGTTATACATGCTTTCGGACAAGTGAGAAGGGGAGTTTTACGGTTACGGGATTGACATGGGCAAAAGCGATTGTGGTAGAGTATGCATGATCAGAAACTGAGGTGAAAAAGAACCTATTTGAGGATGGATACTTGTTCTACTTGAATGAACTAGATGAAGAGCAGATGTTACAAGTTATGATACAAGAAATAGAAGCGTAGATATATCTCTGATTGAAAAAGTTGGCGACACTATTCTATAGTATTTTAGGAAATATGCGCCCGGTTTATGAGATGATTAGAAGATATATACGAATTTTGGACGTTACAAGATAAAAGGTGAACATTATGAATCAAGAGAAAATTGTTCAATTAAAACAAGGTTTAACAACAGCCTTTATTAATCAAAATACTTCTTCAAACTTGGCTTATAAGCCACAGTTTGTATCAAATAATTATAGAGAAGGAAGAAAAGTTATTTCATCCATCGAAGATGAACTTTTGTCATGCGAAGAATTTGCAATTAGCGTTGCATTTATTACTATGGGAGGGATTACACCGCTTCTTCAGACTTTGAGAGAACTAGAACAACGCGGGATATCCGGCAAAATTCTAACAACGGATTACTTGATGTTTAGCGATCCTAAAGCACTTCGTATCCTCGCAAATTTTAAAAACATTCAATTAAAAATGTTTATTACCGATAATTCTAAAGAAGGATTTCATACGAAAGGGTATATTTTTAAAAAGGAAGAAATGTATCGAATTATTGTTGGAAGTTCCAATATGACATTAAGTGCACTTACAACAAATCGTGAGTGGAATACCAAAATTGTTTCGACAGAACAGGGAGAATATACGCAAAACATTGTTGCTGAATTTGAAAATTTATGGAATGCGCAGCAATCACTACCATTCGAACAATTTATAGAAGCTTACACTAATATCTACATAAAAAATAAAATTATTCAAAAGCAGAAAGAATTGGCGAAGCAAGCAGAAATTCCATCTTTGGAAGTATATCGTTTACAACCAAACTCTATGCAGATTGGTTTTATAAATAATCTTCGAAAAATTTATGAAACTGGAGAGGACAAGGCATTATTAATTTCTGCGACGGGAGCACATGTTATATTAATGACAGGACGAAAAGCCTTGATTTGCAAGGAGTTCGGTCCTGTCTTTTCTATTTTTTAAAAATATATGGGCGAAAATATGATGAGAGGTGGGATATAGTGGATTGACAACAAAGATTATATTGGATACTATTAAATAACGCAATGCGTTATTTGAGTAGGAGAGTTAAATCATGAGTAGAGGAAAAGAAGTTAAAAAATTAAGAGAAAAAATGGGAATGAACAGACGTGAATTTAGTGACTACTATGGTATTCCGTATCGTACCGTTCAAGATTGGGAAGCAGAGAAAAGAGAACTTCCGGATTATTTACTGCGATTGTTGAAATACAGAGCGGAAATAGAGCGCCGAATCAATAGTGAAGATAATTAAAAAGTGGTACTGATGATTTCTAGTCCAAGAATTAATTCAAGGAAGGGTTATCAGGTATTATAGTATTCTTTGTATATTTTTTTACCATAAACATAACGCAATGCGTCAGGATGGAAAGGAGGATATTTAGTGGATAAGAAAATAAGCGTAATATCAGATTTGGATGGAAAGAAAATTGTTGTGATTAGTGATATTCGTTTTAAAGGAAAGAGGAATATCAATTGGGAAGAAGTTGAGCAGTATTTAAAAGAATACATAGGAGATTGCTATGAAGTAGTCGAAACCTCGGATCAAGTCTATATTGGTTCAGATTTTCCAGGAGAATTAAAAGGATCTGGAGATACCAAAAGATTATATGGAGCGAATGCGAAAGCAAAGGCTAATGCTACCCAGGGAATTCCTATGCTTCTTCAATGTGCTACGAATAAACGATGGCAGGAAAACTTTAAAGGAAAGCATAATGTTGATGCAAAGTTTGGCTGGTATAGATTTACGACAAGGTTTGCACTTCCAGTATATAACAATGATACTGGAGATCTTGAACGGTTTAATATATTCAGAATAGAAATGTTGATACGACATGCTGCAGACGGAAATTTATATCTGTATGACATGGTGAACATAAAAAAAGAAACGAGCACCCCGCTTGAGCAATAGCTGTACGGTAACAAACCCATTTCTTGATTATATGATACATTGAACAGTATTAAATGTCAACGAAAAAAGCATAAGAAATCTCAATGAAAAGCCAGCCCAGCTATTCATCGGAAAGACCATAGAGAAAAGACAGGTTCAGATACACTGATTACACTCAGTGCGTCCGGACCTGTTTTTTTGTTGTTATCGTTTCTTTCGGTTACCTTTGCCACGCTTGCTTCCGGGAGATTTCAGCATATCAGATTTACGAAGAATACCCATCAAAGTGACAAATTCATCCTTGGTGAGTTTGCTATATTTGATTCCTAACTGTTTCAGGAACATGGCAACTTGGGCTTCTTCGGCAGATCCTTCAAAATGATTGGCCTGATCCAAAGCATTTTTTACAACATCGGCTCCGGTAGTATCAGCAGTTGTACTGTCATGCATATGTGCATCACGAATGGACGATAAGATCTCCATCATGTCTTTGTTAATGGCCGTACCAAAGAAGTCCTCTTCAGAAAATTGCGCAGCTTTGATTGTTTGCATATAGATATCATCCGGATCAGCACCTTTTTCTGTAATGATCGTCTGGCGTACAGCTTCCAACATGATGTTCATGTCATGGATCCGGCAGGATGCGATGCGATCCACATAGATTTCGGAGTCAGTCATCATCTTTCGAAATCCAGGATGAGCAATCATTTCTGAGAGTAAGCGAGTATTGATTTTACCACTTTTTAAAACTGCGATTGCATCATCGGTCAGATGAAGCTCTTCAATTGGTGTATTTGCTTCAATATCATTTTCGGTAATTCCGAGAAGGTAATCTACCGATACGCCATAGAAGTTAGACAATATTTCCAGCGAATGGCTTGTGATGTCTTTATAATCGTTTTTTTCGTATTCACCTAAGGTTGAGCTAGAAATACCGGTAGCCGTTTCTAAATCTTTAAGAGTCATTTTTTTGGCGAGACGGAGATCCTTAAGCTTTTCCTGTGTAGTTAATCTTACATACATGGTTTATCACTCCTTTGTAAAGATGAGTCATTTATATAATACTACAAACAAATGTTCGATAAAAGTGGTATATTATCCGAAAACGTGGAAATCTGTCATTAATATGACATCTTTCCGACGTTTTGGATATAGAACATAAGGCCCTATTTTCTTGTTATTATTAAGCTCGCATATGGGAACTAAGTGAATGAGCGTACGAGCAGTACCTGGCAAGGGAAGCAGGCCGAGATGGTGAGTAGACAGAACGGAAGGTTTTGACTGAAGGAGTGAATAACACCTAGCCTGCCGATGCCAGAGATGACAGGGCAAGCGAAGAAGAGCCTCTGAACCTGATCTGTGGGCAGGCAACTGTCGTGACCGTAAGCGAAAGCTGCAGGAAATCGAGTGATACGACAAAAATGAAAGATGTATTAGAAAAAGTAAATTTATGCACGGAATGGAAAGGAGGGAACATATGCGAAAGTTTTTAGACACTGGTCAGACAATGGTAGAACCGACGTTGTTTTTCGGTAATTGTGTTCTGACTGTAGAAATGCAGCCTGCATGGAATCTACATGTCATGCAGGAAAAGTTTAAGAAAGTCAGCGAGACTGTGAAAAATCATTTTTCTGAAAAAGCAGATTATCGCAAAATCGGAAAATATAAGGTGAAAGAAGTTCTTGCCGGAGAGGAAAGTCTTATCAAGTCTGCTGACTCAATATGTAGAAAGAACAGTAGCGATACGATATTAAGAAGGAGGGAAGCGAATGACAGAAAAGAAAATCTATCATACAGCCATCTATCTTCGTTTATCCAAGGGTGACGGAGACGTGGATGGCGTAGAAAAAGCAGAAAGTAACAGTATATTGAATCAACGGATGATCATAGACAGATATTTAGGTCAGCATCCGGAAATGCAGGTGATAGATACCTACATTGATGATGGGTATACAGGAACCAATTACAAACGTCCGGAATTGAAGCGTATGCTTTATGACATTGACGATGGACGTGTTGATTGTATCGTGGTTAAGGACTTATCTCGTTTTGGTCGTGAGAGAATCGAGACCGGAAATTATATTTCCAAAGTGTTCAAGGAGAAAGGTGTTCGATTTATTGCGATTAATGATCATTATGATTCCTTGACTGCGGATGGAAGTGAAACACATCTGATCATGCCAATCAAGGCTTTGACCAATGACAATTTCAGTAGAGATATTTCACTTAAAGTCAGATCAAGCCTGGCTGTGAAGAAAGAGAAAGGTGAATATGTCGCTCCATTTGCACCGTATGGATATAAGAAAGATCCGGAAAATGTGAATCATCTTATCATTGATGAGCCTGCGGCAGAAGTTGTGCGAAAGATTTTTGCAAGGAAGATTGATGGATTGAGTGCAAATGCGATAGCTGATGAATTGACCCGTATGGGTGTATTAACACCAGCTGATTATAAACGAAGCTGTGGTGATAATTACAAAAAAGGCAGAAAACCTGAAAAGTCTGTGTGGTGTGCAACTCAGGTGATCCGTATTTTGAAAAATGAAATGATGATTGGCAATACAGTACAGAGCAAATCGAGTCTGGTCAGTTACAAAGTGAAGAAATTCATTCAAAAGCCGCGAGAGGAATGGGATATTGTGGAAGGAACGCATGAGCCGATTATCAGTGAAGCAGATTTTTATATTGTTCAATCCTTGTTGGAAAGAGATGTGATAAAGATTGCAGACGTGGAAAATCCTAATATTTTCGCCGGTCTGATTTTTTGTGGAGATTGTGGAAAATCATTAATCAGAAGAAAAAGAATGTTGAAAAGTGGACCGGTGTTTCATTTTCTCTGTTCTGGCTATAACAGAAAATCCGAATGCACCAGTCATAACATTTCAGAAGCAGATCTTACAGAAATCGTGCTGGAAAAGCTTGAATAGAATGATCCGTAAGCTTTGCCATTATGATGAATTAGCCAGGAGCCTGGAAGAGTTGCATATTTCTAAGGATGCCAGCATTGGTGCAGGAT
>ENA-OQCW01000550-OQCW01000550.1-human-gut-metagenome-genome-assembly--contig:-NODE-550-length-20975-cov-4.561349_pt1 | contig 20975 bp, 19 predicted proteins | sample MGYA00242767_ERZ504593 | MGnify/ENA primary metagenome ERZ504593 (study PRJEB26092, sample SAMD00036307) | human gut metagenome | host: Homo sapiens | study: EMG produced TPA metagenomics assembly of... | reverse complement strand
GCTTCCTTTGTATCAAGGCCATTTTTCTCATCTGTATGGAAAGCCTCACAAAGTTCTTTGAGGGTTAAAGTTTCTACATGACAGCACCTCCTGTGTCTTTGGACAATGAGTAATCCGCTAACTCAGTGTATGCTGTCCTAAGAAAATATATTATTATCTATTCACTTTTCACAGGAATACATACCGTAATTCTTGTTCCCTTATTTTCCTCACTTTCTATTAAAATTCCATACTGAGAACCATAAAGAAGTTTGAGGCGATCATCCACATTATTTACTCCAATACCTGTAAAGTGCTCTGTTTTCGTATTTCCCTCTGATATCTCTTTTAAACGTTTCTGATCTATTCCCACTCCGTCATCAATAATCTGAATTTGAAGATTATCATCCAGTTTCCTTACCAAAATTGTAATTTTCCCTTTTCTTTCATAGGGAAATGCATGGAAAAACGCATTTTCTACAAATGGCTGAAGTATCATTTTCGGTATCTGGCATTCTTCACACCCGAAGTTGACAAAATATTCCACCTGCACTTTATCTCCATATCGGGTATTGTTAATAAAAACATAGTTTTTCAAATTTTCGATTTCTTTTTCCACTGTTGTATATTCATCTGTATTGCCTATGGTACTGCGAAGCAAAGAAATAAAAGCGTCTATCGCTTTCGTAGACTTCTCAATTTCCCCCTGATAGATAAGCCACTTAATGCTTGCCAGAGTGTTATAAACATAATGGGGATTAATTTGCATTTGCAGCGCTGAAATTTCTGCTTTACGCTTCTCTTTCTGCACATTCATCAGTTCCTCAATATATCCGTTCAAATCCTCAAGCATCGCATTATAGGTGGTGGTAAGCTCCTGTATTTCATAAGAGCCTGTAACCTCTATCTGTCCATCATACTTCTCATTTCTGGCATTTGCCATTTTATTCACAAGCACGGATAATGGTTTTGTAGTCTGCTTCACAAAGAAATATGTAGCAATAATCACTCCCATGGCAATAGCAGCACAGACCCCCCATAACATAGGAATATTATACAACCTTCCTAAAGCATTTCTGCTGTCAATCACTCCATACATTGTATAATTATAATAAGGGAGATATTTTTGAAGTACAATGACCTCTTTGCCATTTTCCATAGCATCGCATCTGAGTTTCTCTTCTTTTTCTGCTACTCTAAGGTCTTTACCTAATTTATTTTCCAGCACACCCTTTTGATTTGTAGAGATTATTTTTCCCTGTGGGTCTGTCATGTAAAAGTTGGCATACTCAGAAGTGAAATGCTGGTAGAATTTCTCCATATCCTCTTCTTTCATCGTCACATAAATAAGTGCATACATTTCACCACTTTCCGGATAACACAATGCCTTTGCAGCCATTACAACAGGAGTATTTCTTGTAGTAGATGTAAAACCAGAATCTGCATACTGATATACAATACTTCCTTTTTTCTCCATAGCTTTTTTACTCACGTCAGATTCCAGAATTTCCTTTGCAGAAGAAATAATTGTCTCTTCTCTGTTCAGATAAGTTTTTTCATTTAGCCCCACTAACATAACACTCACGTCACTGATATTTGTTGGAATGGCAATTTTTTTAAATCTTCATCCATTTTATAGAAATTTCGGAATGTCCTGGTAGAATTCATTTCTTTATCGCTGAAGTAAATACGAAATGCCCAGCTGACTTCCACACTGTCTATAATTTTACTCAAATTTTCATGATAATGATTTAACTCTTTTTCTATTTGTAAAAACACTTTTTCCTGAGACTTTCCATAGGTATTTACAAAAATATCTTCTGACAGGTTTACAATAATTGCCGTAACGCTGAATACAGCCAGAATAATTCCCACAACTACTGCTAAAACTATTTTTACAACCATACTGTTTTTTGCACATTTTTTCATTTCTTCTTCATCCGATACCCATGCCTGTAAGAGCTGGGTGTTTCTCCTGTAATCTTTTTAAATACTCTGCAAAAATAACTCTGGTCTGCATACCCTACCATATCGCTGACAGCTGCAATGGAATAACTGCTCTCGGTAAGATATCTGCATGCCTGTTTAATTCTAATTCTGTTTAAATATTCGCTAAATCCTTCGCCCATTCTGGTGTTAAAGTATGTTGACAGATAAGAATAGTTAAAGTTAAAAATATTGGATAACTCTGCCAAGTCAAGTTCTTCCTTATAGTGCTGTGCAATATAATCCAGCATCTCCTGTAGCTTTTCATCCTGACCTTCTGTATGTTCTCCAAATTTTTCCAATAATTCTTTTACCAAACTTTGAAATACTTCCTTGAAATCTTCCGCATACACTGCTTTATCAATTTCTTCAAAGTATTTATATCGAAGATTTTCTAAATTCTGAACATCTTTACCGACATTTCCTACTACATTATATAATAAATTCTTTGTTTGATTTTTCAGTTTAAATTCTGGCATTTTACTTTCCATTGCCTGATTAATATAAATTTCAAACATTGCTACAGCATCTTTATACCTCTTATCTGCAAGCATTACGGAAAAGGTTCTAAAATCAAATTTATGAAACACATTTTCACGGTCTGTCTCTTCTTGTTCTTCCCCCATAAAAATAATTTCCTCTCCTCTATGATAAAAAGAGTCTGTTTCTAAATAGATCGGATTTGAAAAATCTTTTTTTACTTCCTCCAGGTTTTTTCTCTGTTTTCCTAAAATCACAATTGTCTGGTTATGAATAATTTTCAAGCTCTTCACCATGTTCTGAATTTCTCCCAAAATTTTCTGACTGTTTTTAAGGGGATAATTAAAAACAATGCAAAGAAATTCCGGACTTTGAAAAAACTTCACATATTCTCCTGATATAGAATTTGTAAGATATTCTTCTACCTTTTCAAAAATAATCTGAGATAAATCCTGACCTGCCAGATTACAAAAATGCACCGGAACTCCTGCCAGCATATAGCAGCTATGTGGAAAATATTGTATCAAATCCTGCTTTTTTATCTCCTGCTCATATCCCTTAAAAAAACGCTCAATTTGCTGCTCCTGACTGGAAAAAAACTTTCTTTCCCATAGAAACTCCGGGAATTTTATCTGCTATTTTACTTAAAATCTTCAGTAGCTCCTCTGGATTTAAAGTGGGCTTTAATACATAATCTACGGCTCCATTTAACAAAGCCTGACGAACATATTCAAATTTATCATAAGCACTTAAAATCAGTATCTGTACATCCGGATACTTGCGGTGGACAATTCTGACAAAATCTAAACCATCCATAACAGGCATTGCAATATCACAGAAAACTACGTTTGGCTTCAGCTTTTCCATGAAATCCAACGCTTCCTTCCCGTTAGAAGCCTCCCCTACTACCTGAAATCCATATTCTTCCCAATTTATCATATATTTAATGCCTTGGCGCATAATATATTCATCATCTACAATCATGACTCTCCCACATTCCATCATCTTCTCACTCCTCTTCTATTTTGCGCAAACATTGTACCACATATACCGAAAAGAAAACAGCCTGACATTCTGCCCGGCTGTTTCTAAATTCTATGTTCCTTTTTAATCAATTGGTGAAATTGTAAACTGCAGGCACTGCGGTTTCTTCGCTGAGGTTTTATATTGTTCATGAACAGGTGCACCCCAACTGTCATCACCACCTACGCCTGTCTGTGATGATAAAATACGCACCCATGTATAATTTCGATTTGGTAATTCTTCTATATGCATGGCATTTCCCATCTCATAAGCACTATACGGAAGCACACTTGTAGAAAATGGTCGATTTACTGCCTGAAAACAAACTCCTGCTCCTGCTTTATTCATTACTTTCAACCAACGCACCTGCTCCCTGTTTCCACATTCCTGCGGAATTAAATAAGAAGCCATGTTTTCCTTCGAAGTACTTTCAAATACGCCAAGCTTAGCTCCACACATACGGTCAGGGTAGTTTTCCTCCGGTCCATATCCGTAGTAACTGAAGAAATCCAGTTCCTTCTTCATCTTAAAATCCATACCAAAGACAGGAATATATTCCTCTGTGTCTATACCCGGATAATTGGCTGTAACTTCCAGCTTACCTTTAGAGTCTATTTTCCAGCTTACCTTCACACGAAATACTTTCGGATATTTTGCTTCGTATTCTACGTCTACCATTAAGAAATCTTCACCTTCTGTAATGGTAAAGCTATCTGATACAAAGCGCATTCCCAGGGAAGCTGCCAGCCAGCCGCTGTCACGATAAGGCGCACCCATTCCGGCATCATTATCTGTGGCTGCTCTGTAAAAGGTCAGTTTGGGTGTTCTTGTAATATATTCTTTGCCATCATAAACAAGAGAAATAATTCCTCCCTCTCCTCTGGAAAACAAAGCCGAAAATCCCTTTCCCTTTACTCCTACATTCACATCACCATGAATAATTTCAAACTCAGAAATATCTTCTTTATCTTCTTGTTCTTTTTCCGGCAGAATTTTTACAATTTCCTGCCCATGAGCAACCGGATGTCCTGCTTTCGCATATAAAGCATCTTCTTTCAAACACGCAGAAACAGTAACCACATATTCCCCTGCTTCTTTTCCAACTGCTGAAACCGGACATTTTGCCTTTTCTCCCGGTCTTGCCTGCAAATAAAGTTCTCTTTCCGAAAGAAGCTCACCATCTCTTTCTACCTTTTCTTTAAAAACATATCCACTTAAATCCACGAAAAGATTTTTGTTTTCCACAATTGCCTCATCTTCTTCAACGTGAATTTCCACAGGAGAATAAAGCTGCTTTACTTCCTGCATTTTGGGTGACACATTTCTGTCTGAATACACAATACCATTGGTACAGAAGCAATAATCTGTAGCACGTTCGTCAAAATCACCGCCATACACCAGACGCCTGCTTCCGTCTTCCTGCTCCTGCCACAATGCCTGGTCAATAAAATCCCATATAAAGCCACCTTGATATCTGTCATATTGTTTTTCCAAACGAGTATAGAGCTCCATTCCACCGCAGGAATTTCCCATAGCATGCATATATTCACAGCTGATATATGGTTTTTCATTGGTATTCTCAAGAAATTCCACAATTTCATCTGGTTTTGCATACATACGGCTTTCCATATCGCTGGTTCTGTCAAATTCTCTGTTCCAGAAAACCCCTTCATAATGAACCAATCTAGATGAATCTCTTTCTCTGAAATAATCACTCATGGCAAGAATATTTTCTCCTGCATAAGACTCGTTTCCACAAGACCAAATTAAAATAGAAGGATGGTTTTTGTCTCTTTCCAACATAGAACGAGCACGATCCAACACAACTTCTCTCCATTCCGGTAAAGATGCAGGAACATTCCAAGATGGCTCACACAGTGAATTTTTCTGCCAGGAACCATGGCTTTCCAGATTTGTCTCATCAATCAGATAAATTCCATATTCATCACACAGCTCATACCAATAACTCTGATTAGGATAATGGGAAGTACGAACTGCATTAAGATTGTTTTGTTTGAGAATTAGAATATCCTTTACCATATCTTCTTTTGTAATGGCTCTTCCTCGTTCAGGATTAAATTCATGACGGTTTACTCCTCTGAAAATAATTCTTTTTCCATTGAGGCACATAATTCCGTCTTTCATCTCAAAACAGCGAAATCCCACCTTTTGACTGACAATCTCTATGAGATTTCCTTCTTTATCTTTGATTTCCAGTTCCAGTGTGTATAAGTATGGATTTTCACAACTCCACGGATAAATACTGCCGGCTTCCATCTCACAACTGTTTTGTCCCGGTGCAACTGCTAAATCATTTTTTTGTACTATAATTTTTTTATTTCTGTCTTTTAATATAATATTTACAAAACTTTTATCTTCCCCTTGCACACAATATTGTAACTGAAGCCTTCCCTTTGTGTAATCATCTTCAAGTTTTGTATTCACAAACAAATCCCAAACATGAACTTTCGGAACCGCATATAAATATACGTCTCGAAAAATCCCTGAAAATCTCCAGAAGTCCTGGTCTTCCAGCCAGCTTGCACTGCTTCTTTTATACACTTCTACAGCCAGCTTGTTTTCTCCCTGCTTTAAGTAATTTGTAATTAAAAATTCAGACGGTGTAAAGCTGTCTTCTCCATATCCCACGAAATGTCCGTTTAACCATACATAAAAAGCTGTTTCAACACCTTGAAAACTTATAAAAATCTGTTTTCCCAAAAGAGCAGGGGAAACTTCAAAATACTTTACATAACTTCCTACCGGATTATATTCCTCAGATACCTGAGGCGGTCTTAAAAATTCTTTTCCATCCCATGGATACATGGTATTAATGTATTGACACCTGTCATATCCCTGAAGCTGTATATGTCCCGGCACAGAAATATCATCAAAATCTTTACATAACACATCTTCTTTAAAAAAGTCTTTTTGCCTGTCAGATGGTTTTTCTGCATAAGAAAATTTCCATGTCCCATTTAAAGACTGTTTTAATTTTTCACATCCTGCTTCCATATCTTCTCTTGTTTCATAAAATTTATGATCGGAATGTGCATCACAACGATTTACCTGAAACACCTGAGGATTAGAAAGCCAGCTTAATTCTGCCTGCATTTATCATACTCTCCTTATTATTATTCATCAGCCTTTTACTGAACCTGTCATACCTGCCACAAACTGTTTCTGCATAACAAAGAACAGAATTGCCGTAGGTAATGTAGCAAGAACAACTGCTGTCATCATCATACCGTAATCCGGTGTATAAGAAGAACTCATTGCTGAAATTACCAGAGGTAAAGTTCTCTTTTCTTCTGACTGCAGTGCAATCAACGGCCAGAGATAATTGTTCCAGCTTGTCATAAAAGTTACTACAATTGCTGCTGCGTAGGTAGATTTCATAGTAGGCATATAAATTCTTGTAAAAATACTGAATTCTCCCAGTCCGTCAATTCTGGCTGCTTCAATAAGCTCTTTAGGGAAGGTCTTTGTATTCTGTCTGAAGAAGAAAATTTAAAAATGCCGTAGCAATTGCAATAATTACAACAGAACCATTTGAGTTAAGACCAATCCATTCTAATCCCGGAATGTCACTAAACTTACCGAAAAGACGGAATAACGGAACCATTAATGCCGCAAAAGGAACCATCATGGATAATAAAATAAGATTGAATATTTTATCTTTTGTTTTTGTACGGAAAACCTCAAAAGCATATCCTGCTGCTGAAGATACCAACATAGCCAAAACAGTAGTTACCACTGCAATAAACAGAGAGTTTTTAAACGCATTCACATACTGTAAGTCAGACTCTAACAAGTGGTTTAAGTTCTCCATAAAATAAGTTCCCGGTGTCAATGTTCCCTTTGTAACATCTACAGATTTATTGGTTGCCGCAATAATCATCCAGAAAAATGGAAAAATAGAAATTACAGAAAGTATGGTCAATATTACATATTGCAGTACATTCATTACTTTTGATTTTTTTACTCATTTTTGTCACCTACTTTCAACTGAATAAAGGACAGAATTACAATCAATACTACGATTACATAAGATACTGCTGCCGCATATCCGAAGTTCGGCTGATATTTAAACAACAGATTGTAAATGTACTGTGAAATTGTAATGGTAGCATTTGCAGGTCCACCCTGTGTAATATTCATAGTTTCATCAAAGAGCTGTAAAGTACCGATTGTAGAGTTAATTGTTGTAAATAAAATAATCGGTTTTAACAGCGGCAGTGTCATATAACGGAATTTTTGAAATCCTGTTGCACCATCAATAGATGCTGCTTCATAAACAGAATCATCAATGCTCTGGAGTCCTGATAAATAGAAAATCATATTATATCCTGTCCATCTCCATGTAATTGCCAAAATAATTAAAATTCTGGCAAATGTAGGATCGGTAATCCATGCAATCGGCTGTTCAATAATATTAAGATTTAACAATAATGCATTAATAAATCCGTCATTTGCAAATAAACTCTTAAAAATTGTAGAATATGCAACTAAGGATGTTACACATGGAAGAAAAATTGCAGTTCTGAAAAGTCCTCTACATTTTAATTTTTTATTATTCAGCATAGAAGAAATTACCAACGCCAGTAAAATCATAACCGGAACCTGAACAATCAAAAACAACAACGTATTGAACAATGCCTTCTTAAATGTGGAATCGGTAAGTAATCTCTGATAATTGGCAAGACCGCCAAACTCTGTGTTGTTTGCCATACCTACCTGAAAAGATGTAAAGAAAGCCTGCACCATCGGATAAAATACAAAACTAACTATCAGAATAAGACTGGGTATAATAAACAGCCAGGCTTTTCTGTCTATATTTTTACTAATACTCTTTTTTTTCATAATCCTCTACTCCTTAAAAAAAGAGCTGTCGCATTAAGCCGCAATCAGGAATATTTATATCCTCGATCTTCACTTAATGCGACAGCCCTCTATTCCTACTGTGCTGTTGCAGCCTCAGCCTGAGCCTGATAGTCTGCTAATGTGCTGTCCATATCTGCTCCGTTTATAATAGCTTGTAATGCTTCTGTCATTAAGTCTTCGATTGCATAAGTATTCATACCATAATTTACAGAAGGTACTTCAGCTGTCCATTTTGCAAAGTCTGCGAAAATTTCCTGTCCTCCAAAGAATTCACTGCCTGTCTTATAATTTTCCGCTTCTGCTGCTGCATTCATTGTACTTACTAATGTGATATCTGTTGCTAACTGGTTCATTAAATCTACATTTGTTGCAAATGTTTCTTTTAAGAAGTCTTTTGCTAATTCTGTATCACCTACATTTTTCAGCACGTACCAGCCGCCGCCACCGATAGAAGAAGCATTTACAGATTTGTCATTTTCATCCATTTTAGGGAATGGAGCAACTCCCCATTTACCGCTCTGATCTTCTGCTTTCTGAATAGATGGAGCAATCCAGCATCCTGTTACTACAGAAGCAACTTCACCATTATTGAAAGCTCCTACAAATGAATCCCAACCGGATATCTGTTTTGTACAACCAGATTCTACCAACTCTTTATAAACGTTAATTGCATCTTTTAATGCCTGATTGTCTGCAAGTGTAACTTTTCCGTCTTCACCTGAATACCATGCACCGGCACTCTGCATCATCATACGGATCTGTCCGATATCACTTGGATCTAATGTACACATATCTACACCGCATTTTTCTTTTACGGCTTTACCGATTTCTATGTATTTGTCCCATGTGATATTTGCCATATCAGCTTCTGTGTATCCTGCCTGCTCAATTAAATCCTTACGATAGAAAGTAGCAGCAACACCACTGTCAAATGGAACACTGTAAATTTTTCCGTCTGCCTTGTTTACAGCCATTTTATATTCTGCAAACGCATCTTCTGATACGATATCAGATAAGTCTGCAAATTCATCCTGATAAGATGTAAGATATCCCTGTGCTTTGTAATCTTCAATTAAAACAATTTCAGGAAGTCCGTCATAAGAACCTGAGGAAAGGCTTGTATTTAATTTTGTTACAATATCATCCTGAGCCATTGTTACAATTTCAATTTTTGCATCTGGATTTTTTTCTGCATACATTTCTTTTGCAACATTTGCTGCTTTAATGTTGAATGCTTCATCCCATGCCCAAATTGTTAATGTGTCGTCTTTTGCTTCCTGTTTTGTATCATTTTTTCCACTTTCTTTTTTGTCCTCTGAACCTCCACAAGCAGTTAAGCCAAACAGCATAGTTGCTGCCATCATACATGCAAATACTTTTTTTAACTTCATCTCGTTCTCCTCCTCCCCTTTCTTAGGGGTTCTTTGTTTTTCTGAAGTTATTGTAGCATGATATTGCCTGTTTTCTTTAGGACTAAATTTATTCATTTTTTCACTATTTCCAGAGTATATTTTCAAGATTTGTATTTTTTTTGGTTATTGGTACTTTTTTTAGCACAGGGAGAAAACTCCTGAAGGGCTAAAATCGCTTCTGAAAAAATATAATATTTCTCGCTAAATAAAGCAAAAATAGAGTCTGTCGTATTAGATATATAGCCAATACAACAGACTCTTACTTTCAAATAATCTTCTTTTTTACAAATCCATTTACGAAATAATACGCCATTGCTATAATCACCAAAAATCCCGCCAGCAGATAATAAATCACTCTTATATTCCACACAGTAAGCATACCTCCTACCAGCAAAGATCCTATCATTCTGGTAATTAAAATCGTAAACCTTGATGCTGTAAAAGTTCTCCCCACCAGATTGGTCTCACTTTGTATCTGTACCGCTGTTTTAAATCCAAGAGGGCAAAAGGTTGAAGTTACTCCTACCAGTCCTGCACCGAAAAGATATACTCCTATATTTCCGGCAGTTCCTATTACCCCATAACTCATAGCTGCACTGAAAAGCCCCAGCAGAATAATACTTTCCGGCTTTAATTTCTTAATAATGCCCAAAACAAAACCGGATGCAAGCAACATTCCAATGCCCTCTACTGTATTTCCAATTCCATACCATGAAGATGACATTCCCAAGGTATCTTCAATCATACTGATTTCAAGAGGTGATGCAATTCCGATACAGAGCATAAAAAAGTTCCAGAAAAGAACCGTACATAAAATTCTTTTATTCTTTATAATGGATGCGTATCCTTTCTTTTCCTCTTTCTCTTTCTCCATGTTACCCAATATACCTGACGGCAGTAATAAATATAAAAATCCCGTTATTCCATACAGTATAATATCAATTACCAGATTAACCTGAATACTAAAGTTTGTTGCAATGACAGACGCACAGACAGGAGCCAGAATGAGAGATGCCGAGTCCAAAAGGTTGATAACTGAAGCTGCTTTAAATAAATTGCCTTTTGCAAAAAGGTTTGCCATAAGCGCCTGAGTGGTATTACTCTCAAACTCCAAAAGCAAGTTCATAAAGAATGTCGCTACATAGATAAAAACTATATTTGCTTCAAATAAAAGTAAAAAGAAAACGGCTGCCTTTGCCAAATTTGACAAAAACATAAGCATTTTCTGATTATGGGTGTCAATAAGCTTCCCTGTAAACAAAATAATCAACGCCGGAAGAAACTGAGAGATAAAAAATCCCCCTATAACTGCTACAGATTTTGTTTGGCTAAACAGATAAATGACAATTCCAATATCGTAAATATAACCTGCAAATCCCGACAAAAACTTTGCCAGTGACATCAGGAAAAGATTTTGTCTCATACTTTTTTCCTGCATATTTCCCTCCTTGATTTTCGTTATGAATAATCATATCATCTCGTCCTTTTCATTTCAATAAATTCCGCTGTTGCCTGCTCTTTGACGTTCTGCTATACTAAGTAAGATAAAGAAGCCTGTATTAATTATGTAATTAGGAAGGATTAAAATATGTGGATTGCAGATCAATGGAAAGATTATGAAATCATAGATACCTCAAAAGGAGAAAAATTAGAGAGATGGGGAAACTACCTTTTAGTACGTCCTGATCCTCAGGTTATCTGGGACACCCCAAAGACACACAAAGGTTGGAAACGTATGAATGGTCACTATCACAGAAGCAAAAAAGGCGGTGGAGAATGGGAATTTTTTGATTTGCCTGAGCAATGGACTATTCAATATAAAAGCCTGACTTTTAACTTAAAACCTTTCAGTTTTAAACACACAGGGCTTTTCCCTGAACAGGCAGCCAACTGGGACTGGTTTTCTGAAAAAATTAAAAACGCAGGTCGCCCTATTAAAGTTTTAAATCTCTTTGCCTACACAGGAGGTGCAACTTTAGCCGCTGCTGCTGCCGGCGCTGCCGTTACTCACGTAGACGCTTCGAAAGGAATGGTAGCATGGGCAAAGGAAAATGCAGTATCTTCCGGATTAAAAGATGCGCCTATTCGCTGGCTGGTGGATGACTGTGTAAAATTTGTAGAAAGAGAAATTCGCAGAGGTAACAAATATGACGCCATTATTATGGACCCACCTTCTTACGGCAGAGGTCCGAAAGGCGAAATCTGGAAAATCGAGGATGCCATTCATCCCCTGATTAAACTATGTACACAGATACTCTCTGATGAACCGCTGTTTTTCCTTGTAAATTCTTATACAACAGGACTTGCTCCTGCTGTACTTACCTATATGCTTGCAACAGAATTAAAGAAATTCAACGGTACCGTAGACTCACAGGAAATCGGTCTTCCTGTTACCCAGACAAATCTGGTACTTCCATGCGGTGCTTCCGGACGCTGGGAGAGCAAAAAATAATGAAAAAGAAAATTTTAATTATTACCACCGGCGGCACACTTGCCTGTGTGCAAAATGAAAAAGGACTGGTTCCCGGGCTCTCCAGCAATGATATCTTATCTTATATTTCAGATATCACCAATTTATATGATGTAGATTTTTACGAACTTTTCCAGTTGGACAGTGCGAATATACAACCCTCCAACTGGCAGACTATGGCAGAAACCATTTATGAAAAATATACCTCTTATGATGGAATTGTTATTTTTCATGGTACAGATACTATGGCCTACACAGCTTCTGCCCTGTCTTTTATGCTTTTAAATATTCCAATCCCAGTGGTGATTACCGGCAGCCAGCTTTCTATTTTAAATCCTCTGGCAGATGCCGTAGAAAACTGTCGCTGTGCCATCCACATGGCAGGAAGTGGAATGCCTGGCATTTTCCTCGCCTTTAATCGCAAAGTCATTCTGGGAACAAGAGCTTCCAAGGTACGTACTACCAGTTTTCATGCTTTTGAAAGTATTAACTATCCTTATGTGGGCGAAATCAATTCCCGTGGATTGGACATTCAGCGTTCTTACATTCCCGGACCTACCGGAAGCTGTGTGCTGGAACGTCGTTTAGAGGAAAAAGTTTTCCTTATTAAATTGGTTCCCGGATTTGACGGAAAAATTTTTTCAATTTCTTTATGAACAGGGCTATCGCGGACTGATTATTGAAGCTTTTGGAATGGGTGGAATTCCTTCCCTGTCTTCTGAAGTTATGAATGATTTAAGAGATGTTATTCAGAAAGGAATGATTGTGGTTGTGAAAAGCCAGTGTCCTTATGAAGGAAGCAATCTTTCCCTCTATGAAACAGGAAAAGCTGCTCTGGAAGTGGGTGTCTTTGAAGCTTATGACATGAGCACAGAGGCAGTTGTTACAAAAGTTATGTGGATTTTAGGAAAACACTGGGAAAGAAAAAAGATTGAAGAAATGTTCTACAAAAATCTTGCAGGTGAAATCAATCTGACAAGCACAAAGGAGTAAAAAATTGATTGTTAAAAATATTATGATGTACTTAGTCGCTGTCAACATACTGGCATTTATCTGCTTTGGTGTTGACAAACAAAAAGCGAAAACGCATCAATGGAGAATATCAGAAAACACACTTTTAGGTATTGCAGTATGCGGCGGTTCTCTGGGAGCTATCTGTGGTATGCGCCTGTTCCGTCATAAAACGAAACATCCAAAATTTACCATAGGGCTTCCTGTTATACTGCTTTTGCAGGCAATTGCCGCCGTTGTAGCTTACACTGTTTTTTAATTTAGAGGAGGGTTATTTATGTATGGTTCTACATTAGGAAATATATTCCGTGTAAGTACTTGGGGAGAGTCCCACGGAAAAGGAATTGGTGTTATCATTGACGGGTGTCCTGCCGGTCTTCCTCTTAGTGAAGAAGATATTCAGGAATATCTTAATCGCAGAAAGCCGGGACAATCCCGTTATACAACTAAACGCCAGGAAGATGATGCTGTAGAAATTTTGTCCGGTGTATTTGAAGGAAAAACTACCGGTACACCGATTTCTTTGATGGTTCACAACAAAGATCAGCGTTCCAAAGATTACAGTGAAATCGCACAGTATTACCGTCCCGGTCATGCAGACTTAAATTATGATATCAAATATGGTTTTCGTGATTATCGCGGAGGTGGTCGTTCCTCAGGCAGAGAAACCATTGGCAGAGTTGCTGCCGGTGCTGTGGCTTCAAAGCTTTTAAAAGAACTGGGGATTTCTATCTGTGCCTATACCAGCGCCATAGGTCCTGTGACAATTAATCCAAATAACTTTAACAAAGAAGAAATTCAAAAAAATCCTCTTTACATGCCGGACGCTCAGGCAGCCGAAAAAGCACAGAATTACCTTGAGCAATGTATGAAGGAATGTAACTCTTCAGGAGGTATGGTGGAGTGTATCATAAGCGGTGTTCCTGCCGGAATTGGTGAACCTGCTTTTGAAAAGCTGGATGCTGCTCTTGCAAAAGCAATCTTCTCGATTGGAGCTGTAAAAGGTTTTGAAATCGGAGATGGTATGAATGTTGCAAACTCTACAGGTTTACAGAATAATGACGGCTACTATGTAGATGAAAAGGGCTGCCGCCAAAAATACAGCAACCATTCCGGTGGTATTACAGGGGGAATGAGCGATGGCTGCGACATTGTATTTCGCGCTGCCTTTAAACCAACTCCTTCTATTGCAGCCCCACAAAAGACTGTAAATCGTCAGGGAGAAAACATTGAAATTGAAATTCACGGAAGACACGATCCGATTATTGTTCCAAGAGCCGTTGTGGTAGTAGAATCCATGGCAGCGCTGATAATTTTAGATTTTATGTTGGCAAGTATGACTACTCGGTTGGACAAAATCAAAGAATTCTTTCAGAAATAATGTGTAGAGTATTATTGTCAATGGAACGCTGAACCTCCCATTTTGCACAGAGTCATACTGAAAATTTATAAGCAATAGGTGAAAAATTCATGAATATAAATACTAATAAAGCTTACTTAAAAACAGATATAGAAGCTGTCATAACGAGCTATAATCAGGGCTCCATGCTTCTGGAAGCAGTACAGTCAATATGTAAATCAAACATTGTTACCCAAAAAGGAAATTATTATTATAGATGAATGGTTCAACAGATATATATTCTCTCGATGTATTGAATAGTATTAAAAATAATTCCTGCTTACCAGTTCCAGTAACGATACATTTTCAAGAAAATAAAGGAGTATCTGCTGCTAGAAATGCTGGAATTAATAGAACACAATCTTCAATGGTTTTAATTCTTGATGGTGATGACAAACTTGAAGCTGAATATATTGAAAATGTCAGTAAATTACTCTTTGATAACCCTACTATGGTTATAGCTTCATCCTGGATGCATACTTTTGGCGCTTTAGACGCAATTGTTTGTCCTACTGGTGGAAACATAGTTCCTTTTTTATCCCATAATTGCTGTCCGGCAACGCATATTCTTCGTAAAAATTTTATGAACAATGTGATGGTTATGATGAAACTATGCGCTCAGGTTTTGAGGATTGGGATTTCTTTTTAAATATGCTTGAAACAACCCCAGAAGCTCACATTGGAATTGTAGAAAAGCCATTGATTAACTATCGCACTGCCCCTGCTTCTGCAAAATATAAAAAGTATGGATAAGCGACTTGAACTTATGCGTTATATCATAGAAAAACATAAGCACAGTTATAGTAACAATCTGACAAATGTACTACTGGATATTGAAGCTATTTCTAATTCAAGATTATTTAGATGGGAAAATGAAATTATTCACTCTATAAAGAAGAAACAAGAATTAAGCCAGTCTTCTAACAATTTTATTAAAAATCCTTCGTATGGCGATGGTGGTATGGCTTCAGCGGTTAGAATTGTATCAATTGATAAATAAATATATATTTTTCAACTTATCAATTTTGTATCCATATATACAGCAGTTGGTCTTAAGATTAACTGCTTTTATTCTGCAAATATTATTTTAGGTAACATACAAAATATAGAGAATTTCTTTAGAAATTCTTATATTTTTTTACACATCGCTTTTTATATTTATATTTTAATATCTGTTACAGACAGAGGAACAGGAGAAAACATCATGGAAATGAATCATATTTTAATTGTAGAAGATGACAAGGATATTCGTGAAGGCGTTGCTATCTACCTAAAAAGTCAGGGCTATGAAGTTTTCATGGCAGCAGATGGTATCGAGGGACTAGAGGTTGTAGAAAAGGAAGAAATTCATCTTGCCATTGTAGATATTATGATGCCGCGCATGGATGGTATTACTATGACCATTAAATTAAGAGAAAAACACGATTTCCCTATAATTATGCTTTCTGCAAAATCTGAAGAAGTAGATAAAATTATGGGATTGAACATCGGTGCAGATGATTACGTTACAAAACCTTTTACTCCTATGGAGCTTATGGCAAGGGTAAATTCACAGATGCGCAGATACCGCAAGTTTATGGAAAAACTCCAGGCAAAGGAAAGTGAACATACAGACGCCATTTATACTATCGGCGGTTTGGAAGTCAATGAAAATACTTTTGAAGTACGGGTAGATGATACACCTGTAAAAATGACTCCTATGGAATTTAAAATTCTTCTGTTACTTATAAAAAATCCGGGCAGAGTATTCTCAGCTGATGAAATTTACGAACGTGTATGGAATGAACGGGCAATCAACACAGAAACCGTTATGGTTCACGTAAGAAATATTCGTGAGAAAATCGAGATTAATCCGAAGGAACCAAAATATTTAAAGGTGGTGTGGGGAGTTGGATATAAAATCGAAAAACTATCATAAAATAACCCTTATTATTGTATGTCTTGTAATACTCCTGCCCTCTCTGGCAATGATGATTATAAGACCACATTACATTAAACAACAGCGAGGAGCAGATGGATATAGCTTTCCATTTTCATCCTCCAATCTGCCGGACCTTCTGGTAGAAAGCAGCTATGTTCTTCACGCAGAAGAAGTTCAAGGGGAAAATCAGACAACACTGATACCTTTTGACATTTTCTTCCCTTATGGGGAGCATGAGGCGTCCGATGACGAAGATGAAAGCGATTATAGCCATGATGAGTCATGGGAATGGGCTTCTGATGACTTAAATAATCAATACAACGAATGGAATCATCGTTTTACTTTTCTTCGCCCTTATATAGAATACGAGGTTATGGACGCTCAAAGCGAAGAAATTCTAGACAGCAATAGAGGTTCTGATAAAGAAGAAAATTCTTTATCTTCTCTTTTATCAAATTATCAAGAAAATAATGTTTTAGATACAGACTGTGATTATGCATTTCTAGGTGCAATCGGCTATGGAGAAAGCGGAAATATTACTTTCACCAGTTTTCTTTCCCATGAGAAAACTAATACTTCACAAGTTTTAAATAAAAGTGCAAAATCCAATCCTGCTTCTGAATATGACGAAAACTATGACTACAACAAAGAATTTCAAAAACCCCAGAACAGAATTTACTATTTTGCCATGACAACTGAAAATTTAAAAGCGTTAAAAAGCGCACAGCCTCAATTTATTCACCAGACTGACTATTATGAGAGAAACACTGAAGATGATTTGGCTGTTGTCTTAGCAACACTGATGGGAATTGTATCCATTATTGCCTTTATTCTTCCATCTTTTCCGTTTTTCAACTGGAAAAAAGAAAAAATATTTGCAGTACCATTTGAAATTGTATTCGCTGTATCCTGTACAGTTATTACCCTGGCTATGGCTGTAGCATACAACTCCAATAATCTCAGTCAGCAGGCAATTTACAATGTATTGACCAGTATCGGCTCTCCTGAATTTCTTGCTAATACCCTTCAATATTTATGGGGATTATTGGGCTGGATTGGTATCTTTGCTACCTGTTACTGGGCTGCCGGCTGTGCCCGCAGAATTTTTATTCTGGGTCCCAAAACTTATATAAAAGAAAATGTTCTCATTTACCGCATATATCCATGGCTCAAAAAACAGATAGAAAAAGTTATTCACTCTTTACTTCATATAGACCTTCGGGGAAACACGAACAGAATTTTATTTAAAGTTATTTTAATCAACTTTATTATCTTAGGTTTTATCAGTTTATTCTGGTTCTGGGGAATTGGTGTTTTAATCGCCTACTCTGTTGTACTGTTCTTCCTTCTCAGAAAGTATTTGAGAAAAATCCAAGACCAGTACCAGCTCTTATTAGAAGCAACCAATGAACTGGCAAAAGGAAACTTAAATGGTACAATTCCTGAAGATTTAGGTATATTTGAACCATTTCGTGATGAAATCGGCAAAATCCAAACCGGATTTAAAAAAGCAGTAGATGAAGAAGTAAAAAGCACAAAAATGAAAACTGATTTAATTACCAATGTTTCTCATGATTTGAAAACTCCGCTTACAGCAATTATCACTTATGTTGACCTTTTGAAAAATGAAAATTTATCAGAAGAAGACAGACGCAAATATACTGAAATACTGGATACAAAAGCAAACCGGTTAAAAGTCTTGATTGAAGATTTATTTGAAGTCAGCAAAGCAACAAGCAAAACCGTCACTTTAAACATTATGGATGTTGATATTGTCAGCCTTATGCGGCAAGTAAAACTGGAGCTTCAGGATAAAATTGATGCAACAGATTTGATTTTCCGCTGGCAGCTTCCGGAAGAAAAAGTCATCCTGCCTCTGGACAGCCAGAGAACCTATCGTGTGTTTGAAAATCTGATTGTAAATATTACAAAATATGCAATGCCTCGAACACGAGTATATGTTACTATGGAAAATACAGAAAATCATGTAAAAATCATTATGAAAAACATCTCTGCCACAGAGCTGAATTTCAACCCAAATGAAATTACAGAACGCTTTGTAAGAGGAGATGTGTCCAGAAATACAGAAGGCAGCGGCCTTGGTCTTGCCATTGCAAAAAGCTTTACAGAACTGCAGGGCGGCCGATTGGAAATTTCCACAGACGCTGACTTATTCACAGCTGAGATAACTTTTCTAAAACAATAGAAAGAATATTTATTTAAATCATTACTAAAGGTTGAAAAATCCTTCCATTCAGCTTATAATAAAGAAAAAAGAACAACCGCCCACAAGGGGTTGACCTTTTAATCTATGGATTACCACCCAAGAGACTCGGCCAAAGTTCAATGGGTGGTTTTTCTATGCTTAAAACACTACTTACAAAACGTAAAAATGAAGGTCAGCCACCCTGCAACACGATTGTTCTTACACAATATTCTACTATTCTTTACATGAATTTACAATTAGTTCTACACTATTTCTATCTGACACATTTTCATTGCTTCTAAAGCATTTCTATGACTTTCCGGTGATACCCCTGCACAACAATTGGCATCTACAGAAATCTCTGCCTCAGGAAGTGAAGATTTCAATATCATAGCGTTGGAAATTACGCAAATATCTGTACACAGTCCGACAAGTTCAATTTTTTCATACTGTCCTCTGGCTGCAATATGTGCCAGTTGCGTACTCCCAAAAGAAGGCTTTTCCACCATCATGCAGTCTTTTGTCAATTCCTGAAGTTCCGGAATAATTTCCCATCCTTTACTTCCTTTTATGCAATGAGCAACCGGAAGCTTCTTTCCTTCCTGCGTTTCCAAATAATTTTCCTGATGCGTATCCATGGTAAAAATAATATCTTTTCCACATTCTTTCGCTGATTTGACCTTAGAAACCACATTTTCCACAATATTTTGAGCTTCCTTTGTGCCTAAAGCTCCGTCCACAAAATCTGTCTGCATATCCACAACTACTAACAATTCCCTCATTGAAAACCCTCCTAATATTTTTTCAAAATACGTTTTTCGCCTGCTTCATAAAATAACTCACTGATTTCTTCTGAATGAAACAATTCTAAATTTTTCTCAAAATCTTTCGCCAATGGATACTCTGAAATCTTATCTATAGGAGCCCAGAAAACCTCACCCTCTTCAGAGGACTGCAATGTTCCCGAAAAGCAACTTGTCTTATAAAAAAATACCATACAGCGTACACCGTCTCGAAACCATTCCTTAACTCCACAAAGCTTTACTTCCCGAATATCAAGTCCTGTTTCCTCTTTAATCTCCCGAATAACGGATGGCACTAAAGCTTCTCCTTTTTCTACATGCCCACCGGGAAATGCTACTCCCGCCCAATTCTTCTTTCTCCTGTTCTGTAACAATACATTGCCATGATTATCATAAATCATACAGATATTCATAAGCTCTGTCATTTCATTGATATGCATTTTTTATCTTCCTCTCTTTGCATTGGGATAAATCCTGTCCATTCTTTCATCATCAAAGCGCTCATCTAAAATCTTTTCCAGATTATTTTTCGGAACAGGATTTTCTATTCTGTCATTGTAACGATAAAGAGCAAGAGCTGAAATCAGCATATTGATTATCATAAACACAATAGCTGCCCACATAATAAATTTACCACCTCTTTTAGGCAGCTTTTCAATCCAAGCGGAAAAAATGGGATACAAAATTTTCAACCATACCACTGCTGCAATTCCCCAGAAGAAACAGAATAAAAGATTAATACGTCCTCCTAAGTTAAAAGGAATTTTACTGTAATCCCAGAAAACTGTTCCAAATACCAGCTCAGTAAACACGCTACAGATATATTCATAAGCACCGCCTAAAATTGTTCCGTACAAGAAAATATAACGATCGCTTTTATCCTTATACTTATATAAAAACGCAGTCAAGCAAGCACATCCAAGTCCCCATACAATACTAAACGGACCATATACAACACTGCTTCGACTCATCCATCTGCCTGCTGTAATACGGCAAAAAATTGTTTCCGTAACATCTCCTAAAAATGACTCCGATAAAAAACAATCCTATGATTTTATAAAAACAACATCCTTCAGCAAAAACTTTAGACTCTTTTTTCGGTTCTTCAGCCTGAATAATACGCTCTTTCTCAATATTAGGATAAGCTTTTTCCATTCTATGCTGTACTTTTTTTGTCAGTACATTCCCAAAATTTTCTGTAACTCCCTGAACATAATCCACAAACTTATGTGTCTTAATCGTATGTTTAATCTGCAGAACTGTTGTCACACAACAAATTGTATCAATCAGCAAAATAATTCCGAAAACAATCTCAAAAACCAGCAAAACCTGGCTCGGAATAAAATGCATCAATTTCACCAGCAATGGATTGATAAAACACATACATACTACAGCGCTGAC
>ENA-OQCW01000549-OQCW01000549.1-human-gut-metagenome-genome-assembly--contig:-NODE-549-length-20985-cov-3.624748_pt1 | contig 20985 bp, 25 predicted proteins | sample MGYA00242767_ERZ504593 | MGnify/ENA primary metagenome ERZ504593 (study PRJEB26092, sample SAMD00036307) | human gut metagenome | host: Homo sapiens | study: EMG produced TPA metagenomics assembly of... | reverse complement strand
AATACCTATTTTTTTCGCCATATCAAGCATTCCCTTACCCTTTGAAACTCCGTTCGCAACAATGTCAAGATACTTGTCACCGCTTCTGACCGCATAGCCGTTATCATATTCGGCTCTGTATATCGGCTCGTACTTGTCAAGCAGTTCTCTTTCACCAATCAAAAAGCACCTTTATCCAAGGTCTTTGCCAAATTTCATCGGGTAAACTATAAACAACCTCATAGCTGCGTGTCAAAAATCGCTTTGTTTCCTCACATTCTCTGTAAACGTACACAATTTCATCACTGTACACTTCCAAACCTATTTGCGGAAAATCATCATATACACGCTTTATTGCCTGTTTTCTGTTTTCCTCAATAAATCGTTCAAATACCGCACAATCTTTTTCATAGTCATATATCTTCGCACCGTTATGTAATACCGCCGGTGCATTTATGTGCAAATTCGGCATATATGCACGAACTGCCTCAACCATTCTTCCCGTTGCGACAGTAAACCGTCCGCCGTTTTTTATGAAATTAATCATCGCTTGTCTGTTTTCTTCAGATATGGTGTGATTGTCATCAAGCAACGTTGCGTCCATATCCGAAACAAGCAAATAATCCGAAAATTTACCTTGCATTATTTTCCACCTTGTAAACCTTTATCCATAATCTCGGTATATCAATAAAATGAATACCGTCAGACGATTCAAGCAAGCTGTTATCGTCACTCGTTTGACATTTTAGTTTTCTCATACCGTATCTCGCAACATCTACACGTGCTCTTTCTTCTCTTGTACCCAGATTGGCAACAATAAGATATTTTTCATTCATGATAACAACGTACAAAACCGTACACGTGTCCGACTTTATGAACACATTCAAAAATCGCCGATTGAGAATGCCATTTGAACTGTTTCTTTATCAATATCTTTTAATAATTCAGATGCAATAGGTGATAACCTTGCTTCAGTATAACGCATGGCTGCAGCCGGATCATTATCAATCGAACCATTATTTCCCTGCATATCAATCAATGGCATACGCATTTTCCATTCTTGGGATAAACGGACCATTGCTTCATAGACAGAAGTATCTCCGTGAGGATGATAATTACCAATGACATTCCCAACTGTTTTTGCAGATTTACGATAAGGTTTAGAATGTAAATTACCATCTTTATACATTGAATAAAGAATGCGTCGTTGTACTGGTTTTAAACCATCACGAACATCAGGCAAGGCCCGATCTTGAATAATATATTTTGAATATCTGCCAAACCGTTCGCCCATGATGGTTTCAAGTGACATAACTATTTTTTTATCCACGTTATCTTATCTCCTTAATCAATATTAAAATTATCTTCCAATGTAAACTGAACATTTTGTTCAATCCATTCCCGACGAGGTTCTACTTTATCGCCCATTAAAACAGATACTCTTTTTTCTACAATGGCAGCATCATCGATAGAAACTTGAATTAGCGTTCTAGTCTTTGGATTCATAGTTGTTTCCCATAACTGAGAAGCATTCATTTCCCCTAACCCTTTATAACGCTGAACAGTATAACCACGACCAATTTTTTTCTTAGCCGCTTCTAATTCATCATCTTGCCAGGCATAAATAACTTCTTCTTTTTTACCGGTTTTTTTAGAAATCTTGTATAACGGCGGTAAAGCAATATAAACTTTACCGGCAGTAATTAAATCTTTCATATAACGATAGAAAAAAGTTAATAACAAAATTTGAATATGCGCACCATCAGTATCAGCATCGGTCATAATAATAACTTTATTATAATTAAATTTTTCTAAATTTAGGAGGGAAAAGGTATGAAATGGAAAAAACTGACAGCACTGGCGATGGCATCCATGATGATCGCAACAATTTTATCTGGCTGTGGTGGCGGAAACAGCGAAGAGAAATCTTCCGGGAAAACAGCTGAATCCTCCAGCGAAGCTAAACCAGACGAAAAGCAGGAATTAGTGTTAAATAACGTAGACTGCAAAGTACTCGATGTCAATGATGCAAGGAATGCTAATGAATTTGTTCTTTTGAGTCATGTCCAGGAAGGGTTATTCCGTGTATTCAGCGACAAAGATGGAAATGATGTCGTAGAAAATGCCGGATGTGAAAGCTATGAAGTATCTGACGATGGTCTGACTTACACATTCAAACTGCGTGACTACAAATGGTCTGACGGCCAGCCAGTCACTGCCCAGCATTATGTAGACTCAATCAAAAGACTGTTAAATCCTGAAAATGGATTTTCCTACTCTTTCATGGCATATGATATCGAAAATGCTGAGGCATATTACGATGGACAAGCTTCTGCCGATGATATCGGGGTAAAAGCACTCGATGATAAAACACTTGAAATCAAACTTCGTGCAAACATCCCATTCTTCATCAAAAAACTTACAAATGTTTGTTTTGATCCAGTCCGTCTTGATGTAATCGAAAAGGCCGGAGATCAAACAAAATATAATGCAGACTATAAACTTCATGTATTCTGTGGACCTTTCGTAATTGCAGATCACACAAAAGGAAATGAGATTGTTCTTGAGAAAAACCCAGAATACTGGGATGCTGAAAATGTACATTTAGAAAAAGTTACATTGAAAGAGATTCCGGAAGATTCTACAAAATCCATTCTGATTGAAAACAAAGAACTGGATGCTGTGGAAGCAAACTCCGAGTATATTGCAAAATGGCAGAAACTTACTGAAAGCGGACAGCTTGCAAACATTTCTAAAACATCACCAAGCTGTAACTATATGTGCTTCAATCAGCACACAGGAGGACTTTCCGGTCTTATGAACAATGCAAAATGCAGAAAGGCACTTTCTCTTGCAATCAACCGAGAAGAAATGAATGAAGTTGTATACAGTGGTATCAATATTCCTGCTTATGGTCTGATTCCTGCTGGAATGCTCGTAGGAGAAGAAGAATTCCGCACAGTGACAGGGGAAGAACCATTAAAAGCTGATTACGACAAGTACAAAGACGATAACGAAGGACTTCAAAAAATGTTCAAGGAAGGTATGAAAGAAGCCGGTGTCGATAAAGATCTCAAAGATGTCGAGCTGACTATCATCTCCTCCGGAACAACCGTCCAGGATCAGGCAATCCAGGAATACTTCAAACAGACTTGGGAAGACAGACTCGGTGTAAAAGTAAACGTGAATATCTGTGCCGACACTTCCCTTTTCGTAGATGAGAGAAATAACAACCGCTACGATCTTGTCTTCATGGGATGGAATGGTGACTACAACGACCCTATGACTTTTATGGAACTGTTTAATACAGGAAGTGGATATGCAAAATTCATGGGTGGATATTCGAATGAAGAATTTGACAAAATGTTTGATTCTCTTGCCGAAGAAAGCGATATGGAAAAACGTGCCGAAACCTATGTGGCAATGGAGAACAATCTGATCAATGAACAAGCTGGTATCGCACCGATTTTCTATTCTAACAAACAGATTTTTCGTACAAAGCTATGTAAAAGACATGAGCTTCCCAACTTTTGGAAGTGCATATGAATTCAGCCGCGCATATATTTCCGGCAAATAGCAACAGCAAAAATGTCCAAGAAAAGAGGTTCTCTGGCGAACCTCTTTTCCATTGGAATCTATTAGACACACCATAAAAGAGAAAGGAAATACAGTATGGTTAAATATACAATAAGAAGATTCGTCGAGATGTTATTTACGCTGTTCGTCATCGCGACTGGAACTTTCTTTTTACTGGCTGCAGTGCCGGGGGATGCCCTCACTGCAAGAGCAGATAAACTGCCGGAAAAAGTCCGTGTCAACCTTTACAAGCGATATGGTCTTGACAAACCACTTCTTGAGCGTTATGGAATCACAATGAAAGGAATGTTAAAAGGAGATTTTGGTGAATCCGTCATCTATGAAGGAGAGACGGTTTCCAACATTATTAAAACGAAAGGACCTGTCTCTGCACGACTCGGTATCCAGCAGATGCTCCTCGGTGTAGGCCTTGGATTATTGCTCGGTATTCTGGCCGCAACGAGAAAGGGAACATGGATCGATTATTCCATTGTGTTCTTCTCAATCCTCTTGATTTCCGTCCCCCATCTCGTCTTTGGTATCCTGCTTCAGAAAGTCTTTGCCGGAAACCTACACTTATTCCCGACGATCGGATGGCCGAAAGGAGATCTTTTTACCTTGTGGTTTGGCGGCTGGGAGTATACGATTCTCCCTACTTTGACAGGATGTTTTGTCTACATCGCATCTTACGCCCGCCTGTTAAAAACATCCATGTTGGATGTTATGAACCAGGAATATATTCTCACTGCGGAATCCAAAGGTCTCTCCAAAGGAAAGTCATCCGCAGACATGTACTTAGGAATTCTTTCATCCCTGTCATCACTAATCTTCCGATGAGTGTGGCAATGTGTATTACCGGATCTTATTTTATCGAAAAAATTCTTCGTAATACCGGGATTTGGAAAATACTATGTCGAAGCAATCAGCGGCAGGGATGTCTGTATCGTCATGGGACAGACAGTAATTACTGCAGCACTATATATTGCAGTTGTATTTCTGACAGATATTTTGTATACCGTAGTCGATCCGCGAATCCGTATCAGCGGCGGCAAGAAATAGGGAGGGGGAAGAAAATGGCTGAATTAACAAAAGAAAAATTTAGACCGGTCGACAGAAGCCGCTTTGATTCTGATGCCATTGTGCGTCCTACTGTAACTTACTGGCAGGATGCATGGAGAAGACTTCGAAAAAATCCAATTGCTGTTTTCTCTATGATTTTATTGCTGGCATGTGTCCTTTTTATCACACTTGGTCCAACGATCAGTGGCGAGGAATATGTCTCAATCAATGCAGTTATGAAGAACAAACCTGCCGATGGCACACACTGGTTTGGTACTGATATCCTTGGAAGAGATCTTTTCAGCCGTGTCTGTGTCGGTGCGCGTGCTTCTCTGATCGTTGCGATTGCGTGTACTTTCATTCAGATCGTCGTCGGCTGCGCATACGGTGGAATCATGGCATATTTTGGAGGATGGCTCGATGAAGTCATGATGCGAATTGTAGAGATCCTTACATCCATTCCTTCTCTTCTGCTCACACTGCTGATCATGATGGTGCTTGGACAGAATATGGGAGCGCTTCTTGTTGCCATGTGCCTTACTTCCTGGTGCGGCACAGCCAGACAAATGCGTGGTATGATCATGCAGCTCAGAGAATCTGAATACGTCATGGCTGCCGAAACACTTGGAGCAAATCCTTCGTGGATCATTCGTAAGCATCTGATTCCGAATACATTGAGTATTTTAATTCTGAATGTTGCCACAAGTATTCCAAGCTACATTTTTACGGAAGCATCTTTGAGCTTTCTCGGCATGGGATTAAAAGAACCTGTCATCAGTCTTGGTGTGCTGATTTCAAATGGACAGTCGGTTCTGGATCTGTATCCATATCAGATCTTCTATCCGGCACTTGTTCTGTGTATCATCGTGCTTGCATTCAACTTACTCGGAGACGGTCTGAGAGATGCTCTGGATCCGAGATTACGTCAGTAGGAGGAAAACAATGGATAAAATATTAGAAATCGAAAATCTGCGCGTATCCTATCATACTTACGCAGGAGAAGTACAATCTGTCCGCGGTGTTTCCTTCGATGTAGAAGAAGGCGAAGCTGTCGCAATCGTTGGAGAATCCGGCTGCGGTAAATCTGTAACCGCAAAATCTATTATGCGCCTGATAAAAACTCCACCCGGAGAAATCAAAGACGGAAGCCAGATTTTATACAAAGGCAAAGATGTTCTGAAAATGGACAAAAAAGAGTTAAGTGAATACCGCGGCGGGGAAGTCGCGATTATCTTTCAGGATGCTCTTGCATCTCTGAACCCGACTATGACTGTCGGAAAACAAATTGTAGAAAATTTAATGATGCACCGGAAAATGACAAAAGCTGAAGCATACAAAGAAGCGGTGAACCTTTTGAAAATGGTTGGAATCCCAAATGCTGAAGGTCGTGTCAAGCAATACCCACACGAATTTTCCGGCGGAATGCGCCAAAGAGCAATGATTGCAATCGCATTTGCCTGTCAGCCGAATCTTCTGATTGCAGATGAGCCAACAACTGCATTGGATGTTACGATTCAGGCTCAGATTATGGATCTGATCAAAGATCTTCAGCACAAAATGAATACCGCTGTCATCTTGATCACTCACGATCTTGGTGTAGTAGCCAACATTGCAAAACGGATTGTAGTGATGTACTCAGGAAAAATTGTGGAAAGAGGAAGCCGGGAAGATATTTTCTATCACCCAAAACATCCTTATACAAGAGCGTTATTAAAAGCGGTTCCTCGTCTGGACCTTTCTAATAAACAGGAACTGGCTTCTATCGAAGGAACGCCGCCGGATCTGATCTCACCACCGAAAGGATGCCCTTTCTGTACAAGATGTTCTTACTGCATGGAAATCTGCTGTGAGGAGGCACCGGAAGTAACTGATTTTGGAAATGGACATCAGGCAGCATGCTGGCTGCACCATCCGATGGCGCCAAAAGAAAATCAACCATTTGGAGTGGAGGAATCATTATGAGCCAGAATGTATTAGAAGTAAAAAATTTATGCAAATATTTTGAAGTCGGAAAAGGACTTACATTAAAAGCAGTCGATGATGTTTCTTTTGAAATTGCTCCAGGGGAAACACTTGGACTCGTCGGCGAATCTGGTTGTGGCAAAACAACCTGCGGACGTACTTGTATCGGATTATATAATAAAACATCCGGAGAAGTTCTTTATAAAGGAAAAAATGTCCATGAACTAAAAGGGAAAGAAAAGTTAAATTTCCGAAAAGAAACTCAAATGATCTTTCAAGATCCATACGCTTCCTTAGATCCTCGTATGACGGTTGCAGATATTGTTGCAGAGGGACTTGATATCCATCATATGACTTCAAACAAAAAAGAGCGAAGTGGAAAAAAATTTACCACTACCTAGATCTTGTCGGATTAAACAAAGAACATGCAAACCGTTTTGTTCACGAATTTTCCGGTGGTCAGAGACAGCGAATCGGAATCGCACGAGCACTCGCTGTTGAACCTAAATTTCTTGTACTGGATGAACCTATTTCCGCACTGGATGTATCCATTCAAGCTCAGATTGTCAATCTCCTGATCAAATTGCAAAAAGAAATGGATCTGACTTACCTGTTTGTCGCACATGACCTATCTATGGTAAAACATATTTCTGACCGTGTTGCTGTAATGTACTTAGGCTCTATGGTGGAGATCACAAGCTCTGAGGAGTTATACAAAAACCCACTTCATCCATACACACAAGCACTGCTGTCCGCGATCCCAATCCCGGATCCAGAAGTAGAAATCGCACGAGAGAAAACAAGAATCAAACTGGAAGGGGATGTGCCAAGCCCTGTAAACCCTGCGCCGGGATGTAGATTTAAAGGAAGATGCAAGTATGCAAAAGAAATCTGTTCACAATGCATGCCTACCTTAAAAGATATCGGCAACGGACATCAGGTGGCCTGTCATTTGTATGATGAAAAATAAAGAATACTTGACCGACTTTCTCTCTGCTGGAAAATATGGTGTAATTTTATCCATCGCCGTTTCACTGTTGCTTTTGACCGGAGGATTCCTGTTTCAAGGCTTCTCTCTGCCGGAAGCATTCCAAGTGTGGCGCAGCGGCATGTGTATCCTCAGTGGAATCTCACTGTTTTTAGTCGCCGGAAGTATTTTGACAAAGAAATCTTCCAAAATCGACAAACATTCTCGGTGGCGGGAAAAATTCAAAAAATTAAACTACGAAAGTGTAATCGGAACGATTGCAGTGATCTTCATCCTCTTTGCCTCCTGTGCAGATGCTGTCACAAGAGTCGTATCTTAAGAGAATTTGGGGCAGAATGAAAATACATTCTGCCCCATAAAACTTTCTATCAATTTCATCTAAGCCTCTACCCTTCCTCTATGCTTACGGCAGCTCTTAATCGCTCGCCAAACTCGCTGCTCAGTGAAATCTTTCCTATATAAAATACTTCCCCTGTTGCAAATACTTCCCAGTCATCCTGAATCTCTACTTGAAGCTTTCCGCCCGGCATATGAACCGTCACACCTGGATTTGTCATGCCAAGCTTATATGCAACGCCCGCTGCAGCACACGCACAACTTCCGGATGCCAATGTATAACCGACTCCTCTTTCAAAGATCTCAATCTGGATATTCTCCTGGTCAATCACTTTTAATAGCTGTGTGTTGATCTTATTTGGGAAATATCTGGCAATCTCCGCATAATCACCAATCTTACAGACAAGTGGTTTAGAAATCTCTCGCATCGGGATCACACAATGCGGATTTCCGATTGACACACAAGTAACCGGATATAAAGTTCTTCCAAATACCATGTCTTCATTGATGACTTCTCTGCGCTCTCCCGTTACCGGAATCTCATCACTCCAGAAAGAAAGCTTTCCTGCCGAAGCGCGCAGCCTGCTTCCATCCTCATTCAGATATGTTACCTGAATCGCTCCGCTCAGTGTGTAGAAGGTTACATGCTTCTTCTGAATGTATCCGGCATCCTTCAAATATTTTGCAAAAATACGATCTCCATTTCCACTTTTCTCCGCTTCACTTCCATCCGGATTCCATACTTTCACATAAATTTTATCTTCCTGAAAAATAGGTCCTTCGAGAATTCCATCCGACCCCACTCCCAAAATTTCTGTCACAGATCATTCGGACATTCTCTTTTGTCAGCTTTAACTCATTTTTATTCGGATCAAATACAAAGTAATCATTTCCCAATCCATGATATTTTTCCAACACAATATTCATCACTGTAACCGCGCCTCCTTTTTCTTCATCATAACAAGCATTATTCCGTAATAATATAGAAATAGTGCTTTCTATATTGCAGATAGTGCTGTATAATCATCGTAACAGCTATGAAGCACAACCGTAGTACAATTGATTTTTTATGATCTGCTATTACTATATGGGAAATGATTTGTTGATATTCTTTCTCTCCCTAAACAGGAAAAATAATTTTAGGAATCCTCTGACCTGTACCATGCAACACACTGTTTCCTAGCTGAAAATCGAACACAAGGAGACTGCCTTTATGGAAACTTACGAGAAAAAAGGATACTTATACAGCGATTTCCGCCTGTTTTACCTGACGGACACCGCTTCCAAGGAATTTGAATATCACTATCATGACTTTGATAAGATCACAATTTTTCTGAAAGGAAATGTCCAGTACACGATTGAGGGGAAATCTTACCAACTCCAGCCTTATGACATCGTCCTTGTCAGCCACAATGATATCCATAAGCTAAATGTACAAGATTCGGAACCATATGAACGAATCGTCGTCTACATCTCCCCGGAATTTATCAATACTTACCGGACGGCAGATTATGACCTCAGCGAGTGCTTTCAAAAGGCAAAAAAAGAACATACGAACGTACTTCGGACACACTCCCACGCAAAAAACACGCTGGTGCGCGCCGTTGACAATCTGAAACATTCATTTTCCGATGTCGGATACGCCAATACGCTCTATCAGAAAATTCTCTTTCTGGAATTTATGATTCATCTGAATCGTGCAACCTTGAATGAACAGCTGGAATTTATCGACACAGACCATTGTAATACAAAAGTTGTGGAACTTCTCCAGTATATTAACCGGAATCTGACCACAGACTTAAATATTGATGATCTCGCTGCCAGATTTTATGTCAGCAAATACTATATGATGCGTCTGTTCAAAACCGAGACCGGATATACGATCGGAAACTATATCAATTACAAACGATTACTGCTCGCCAAAGAACTGATTGCCTCCGGAGAGACAATCACTCAAGCGTGTTACGACTGCGGATTTAAAAACTATTCCACGTTCTCGCGCGCATACAAATCTCACTTTGGAGAATCTCCCAGACAGATTCGCGATACTCTCTGACTTTTTTCTTCTCGTTCCGGCAATGAGTACGCTCCTTGCTCAAAAAAATAACGTCTCTATAATTTAATTAACAAATGCCGGAACCGGAGGATGATTCGGGCGATTATAGTATTCACTGACGATCACAAGATATTTCTTCGGATCAAGTTCTTTCAGGTAAGCTAAAATTCCGCTCTTTTTCTTCAAATCCACTGTCCCCTCCACTATAAATGCAAAGACTCATCAACCCATCTTTCTTCAATAGTCGCAATCCTTCCTCGATCGCCTGCACACTCGTATCTGCCTTTGTCGCAAGTGTATGATCCCCTCCCGGCAGATAGCCGAAATTAAACGTGATGCAGCTGACTGTATTTTCCTTTGCGTAAGCTCCCATATGCACATGGCTGTCCAGCACAACTTCTGTCCGTTCTGCATATCCACATGCATCTATCTTTCTTTTTGTCTCCTGTACCGCCTGCTCCTGGATGTCAAAAGCAATGACGCTTCCCGATGCTCCCACAAGCTCTGCCAGAAGAAGGGTATCATGCCCATTGCCAGCAGTCGCATCGATACAAATATCCCCTTCCAGCACATGCCCTCCGATAAAATGATGGCACCATTCGGTAATCTGATATTTCTTCATCTTTATCCCCGCTTTCCCTTTTTCAAAATTTATACATGCATTATACTATTGATTCGAAATACCGTCACCTACTTTTGAGCATCTTGCGGAAAAACATTACAAAGAACCTCAATCTATGTTATGATACATATATCTATATCAATTTGCCCTCCTTCGGGCAGAAAGGACTTTTATGCAATTATACGATTTAAAGGAAACAAAAGAACGTGTCATCCTCGTCGGTGTGCAGGCAGATGACAATGAAGATACAGAAAAATCACTGGATGAATTGGAAGAACTGGCACAGACTGCCGGGGCCGAGACAGTTGGACGGATCATCCAGAACCGGGAGCAGATCCACCCTGGCACTTACGTCGGCAAGGGAAAACTGGATGAAATTAAAAATCTCCTCTGGGAGACAGATGCCACTGGAATCATTTGTGATGATGAGCTCTCTCCTGCACAACTTGGAAATCTCCAGGATGCACTGGATACGAAAGTCATGGATCGCACTTTGATCATCCTTGACATCTTTGCAGAACGCGCCTCTACAAATGAAGGTAAAATTCAGGTGGAACTTGCACAGCTGAAATACCGCCAATCCCGCCTGGTCGGTCTTGGGAAATCACTTTCCAGACTCGGCGGCGGAATCGGTACAAGAGGTCCCGGAGAGAAAAAACTTGAAATGGACCGCCGTCTGATCAAAGGACGCATTGCCCAGCTAAACCGTGAGTTAAAAGATGTCAAACGGCACCGGGAAGTGACCCGTGAGCAGCGAAGCCGCAATCATATCCCGGTCATCGCTATCGTCGGCTATACAAATGCAGGTAAATCCACACTGCTAAATCGTCTGACCGGAGCCAGTGTTCTTGAGGAGGATAAGCTGTTTGCCACTTTAGATCCAACGACCAGAGGACTGAAACTTCCAAGCGGTCAGGAAGTGCTTCTGACAGATACCGTCGGATTTATCCGAAAACTTCCTCATCATCTGATCGAAGCATTCAAAAGTACGTTAGAAGAAGCGAAATATGCAGATATGATCTTACATGTAGTCGATGTTTCCAACCCACAGATGGATGAACAGATGTATACCGTCTACGAGACACTACAAAATCTGGATGTCAAAGATAAAGTGGTCATCACCGCTTTCAACAAGCAGGATCGACTGACAGAAGTTCCAATCATCCGTGATTTCAAGGCAGATCACATCGCAAATATCTCTGCGCGGACCGGTCAAGGACTGGATGCCCTGCAATCTGTCATTGAACAGATTCTGCGCGAACGAAAGATTGAAATTTCAAGAACCTATTCTTACGCCGATGCCGGAAAGATCCAGCTGATCCGTAAATACGGAGAACTTTTGGAGGAAGAATATCGGGAAGATGGCATCTTTGTCCACGCATTTGTCCCAAAAGAACTTTATGGAAAAATAGAAGGCAGGGAGTAATCTCCACTGCCTCTTATTTTTATCTTGTCCGCAAAAATTCTGCTTCTTTCTTTGCCGCTTCATCGTCAGGGTATTTTGCAATATATTCTTCTATCTTTGCCTTTGCACTCTCCCACTCATACAATTTTTCATAGGCGGCAATCTGATTAAATTCCATTTCCTGTGTCAGTTCTGCACTGTTTCCCTCTGACTGTAACCCAAGATTATAATGATTCAGTGCACTCTGATAATCGCCAAGCTGCATCTCACAGGAAGCCAGCAGATTATAGAGTGTCCCCGTCTTTTCTGTCCCTGCATCCAATGCTTTCTGAAATGCATTTCTCGCCTCTTCATATTTCTGCTGTTCCCAGTAGACAAGTCCCATTCCTAAGTATGCCTCTGCCTGCTCCTCCCCTGACTCTGCTTCCTTTTGAAAAAGTTCCAGTGCCTCATCATATTTTTTCTGCTCAAACAGTTCCATACCTTCCTCCGTCGCTCTGGTACATCCGGCAAAAACTAGAAGCATAAATACCAGCACACACAGCGCCCATTTTTTACTTTTCAACACAATTCCTCCCTGATTCATTATTTTTCCACATACATTTCGTCATGCTGTGGATTCCCCATATTCTTTCTTTTCCTGACAACTTGCAGACATTTTCCCTATCCCGGATATTTCAGCAAACACAGCGCATTAAATAATGTAACCAGCATAATGATCACATCTGCGGTGATCGCCGTCCACATAGAGATCAACCCCGTTGCCGCCAAGGTCAGTAAAATCAATTTCATGCCGATTGACAGCACGGCATTCTGTCGGATTGCTCCGATTGTCTCCCTTGCAATCCTGAGGATTACAAGAATCATCGACGGATCATCTTCCATCAAAACGATATCTGCCGCTTCCACCGCCGCAGCAGCTCCAAGTGTTCCCATCGCAATTCCGATATCCGCCCGCTTTAATACCGGAGCATCATTGATACCATCACCGACATACACTAACTTCTCATCTTCCTGCTGAGAATCAATAAACTCCTCTACCTTCTCAACCTTTTCCGCCGGAAGCAGATTCGTATAAATGTGATCCATGTTCAGCAACTTGCCAACAGCTCCTCCTACAATCTCATTATCCCCTGTCAGCATGACCAATTCCTTATGATACCGCCTTTTCAGAATATCCATCGTCTCCCGCACTTCTTTTTTCAACGTATCACCGATCACAATATATCCAGCATAAACTCCATCGAGTGCAACATACACGATCGTACCTGCTGCACGCACTTTTGGAACAGCAATCCGCAGTTCCCTTAAAAGTTCTCGATTTCCTGCATATGCCGCCTTCCCATCAATCAGAGCATAGATCCCCTGTCCCGGAATTTCCTGAACTACCTCGATCCGCTGTTTCTCTACTTCCTTTTTATACATTTTCTGCAGTGACATAGAAATCGGATGATTCGAAAAGTACTCGATATATGCTGTCAGCTCCAAAAGTTCTTCTTCCGTCATTCCCTCCGGATGAATTTCCTTTACTTCAAACACTCCCTCGGTCAGTGTTCCGGTCTTGTCAAACACAAACGTATCTGCCTTTGTCAGAAGTTCTAGCTGATGACTGCTTTTGATCATTACACCTTGTCTTGCTGCCGCTCCGATTCCTCCGTAAAAGGTCAGCGGAATTGAAATAACAATCCCCCACGGGCACGCAACAATCAGAAATGTGAGCGCGCGGTAGATCCATGTGTACCAGTCACCTTCTGCAAATGTATTTGGTGGAACAATCGCCAAAAGAGCTGCCGCCAACATGATGATCGGCGTATAAATCGACGCAAACTTTGTGATCGTCCGCTCGCTGTCTGTCTTCGTATCATTGGCTTTCCGCACCATCGCCATAATCTTCGCAGCCGTAGAATCTTCATATTTCTTTACCACTTCCGCTTCCAACGCCCCGGTCAGATTAATGCTGCCACTATATAGCATCGCCCCTGCCGTCACAGTCTGCGGAAGAGACTCTCCAGTCAGTGCCTTGGCATCAACCATACTTTCCCCTGATAACACTCTGCTGTCCACCGGAATCCTCTCTCCCGGACGGATCAAAATGATATCGCCACATTCCAGTTCCGATGGCTCCACTTGCACTTCCTGCTCATGACTCTTTCGATTTGCAAACTCCGGGGCAATGTCCATCATATTTGCAATAGATTTCTTTGATCGGTACAGCATGACTTCTTCAAGAATCGAACCAATCTGAAACAATAATAAAACAGAAATGCCTTCTACATACTGAAAAATAAGAAAAGAGCATGCTGTCGCAATAAGAATCAGCAGATATTCATTAAAAATCCGCTTCTTACAAAAACTCCGCACAGTCTTTTCCACCACACCAGCTGCGATTATCATATAAGTCGCCGCAAACAAAATAACTTCCTGCTGCAGCGTAAGATCCATTTTCTTTAAAAACACCAGTTCTCCCAAAAACGCTGCTGCCCCGATTCCTGTCAGTAACATATTTCTTCTGACTGCTCTGATTCCTCCCACTTTCGCTCTCCTCTTACTCACGAATATGTTCCATTCCCTGATTCATAATGGTTTTGATATGGCTGTCCGCCAGCGAATAGAACACGGTTTTTCCTTCTCTTCTGTTTGTCACAAGCTTCATCTGCTTCAAAACACGCAGCTGATGCGAAATTGCAGACTGTGTCATCTGAAGTACCTGAGCAAGATCACAGACACACATCTCTGACTGAAATAGCACATAAAGCATTTTTACTCTTGTCAGATCTCCAAAGACTTTAAAAAAATCTGCAAGATCCTGCAGTTCATCTTCCACAGGCATATCCTTTTTCACTTTTTCCACCGTCTTCTCGTGCACATGTTTTAGCTCGCACTGCTCCACTTCCGCTTCCTCTATTTTCTTCATAATGATATCTATCTCCTTCATTTCTGTTTCATTATCGTTCACTTTGATTTTGTTTGTCAATACTTTTCTTACATTTCACAGAAAAGGAAGTGCTGCTTCCATGGATTTCCACTTCGCATCACTTCCTCCTGATATATTTCTATTTTTTCTTATATAAAATACGGATGGAGTTTAGTACACAGAGCATTGCAACTCCTGTATCCGCAAACACAGCCAGCCACATATCCGCAAATCCTGCCAGCCCAAGCACCATAACAACGACCTTAATTGCCAATGCAAACAGAACGTTCTGCTTCGCAATACGGTTTGTACTTCGCGCAATCTCCAGCGATGCCGGAATTGCCTCCATCGAAGAAGTCATAAACACCACATCAGCAGCTTCAATAGCTGCATCGGCTCCGCTTCCCATCGCTGCTCCGACATCCGCTCCTGCAAGTACTGGTGCGTCATTGATTCCGTCCCCGACAAACATTACCGAACCATTCTGCTCTCGGATTTTTGTCAGCTCACCTAACTTTTCTTCTGGCAGAAGTCTTGCATGCACTTCATCAATGCCTGTCTGCTCTGCTACTGCTTCCGCGCTTTCTTTTGCATCTCCGGTCAGCATTGCAGTGCGTATTTTCTGCCGTTTCAGTTCCTGTACCGCCGAGACAGCATCTTTTTTTAATCGTATCAGAGATCACAAGAAATCCCGCAAATTCTCCATCAACTGCAACAAGTACTTCCGTTCCATATGACCCCTTTGGACCATTTGTCAAATCTACCTGATACTGTTCCATCAGCTTCTGATTTCCACAGAGAATCTGTCTGCCATCCAAAACTGCCTCAATTCCTTTTCCAGAAATTTCTGTGATCCGTTCCGGATCAGGAACAGACACCTTTCTCTCTTCTGCTGCCAAAAGAATGCTTGTTCCAATCGGATGAGTGGAATTCTTCTCACAGACTGCGGCAAGACGGAGTAATTCTTCCTCTTCCATTTCATTTGCCACACATTTCTGCACAACAAAATTTCCTTCTGTGATTGTTCCCGTCTTATCCATGACAACGGTCTTTACTCCTTGCAGCGCCTCAATTGCAACACCACCTTTGAATAAGATTCCTCTCTTAGATCCTGCTCCGATTCCAGAGAAAAAGGCAAGTGGCACACTCAGTACAAGCGCACATGGACAACTAATAACTAAGAAAGTCAGCGCCGTATACACCCAGTAGCTCCAGTTTCCAGTGACAAGTGATGGAAGAATCGCCGTCGCAAGAGCAAGCGCCACAACAAACGGCGTATAGACTCTTGCAAATCTTGTGATAAACTTATCAATTTTCGGCTTGCTAGCAGCTGCATGTTCTACAGAATCCAGAATTCTTGTCACCATGGAATCCTCCAATACCTTTTCTACACGCATCTTCAACAAACCTGATGTGTTGACACATCCAGATACTAAAGAATCTCCTTTCTCAACTTTGACCGGAACTGGTTCCCCGGTTACCGGTGAAGTATCGATCCTGCTCTCACCATCTATTACTGTACCATCCAGCGGAATACGATCTCCCGGCCGCACGATCAAAAGATCTCCGACTTGTGCCTGCTCTGCCGGAATGACTTCTGTCACCCCATTCTGTTCCCGGCTGACTACTTCCGGTCTTAAATCAACCGCGCTCATGATCTGTCCACGGCTCTTTTCCACAGCAATATGCTCAAACATCTCTCCAATCCGGTAAAACAGCATGACACCGACTGCTTCTGCATATTCCTGGATTGCAAATGCACCAAGTGTTGCAATACTCATCAGGAAATTTTCATCGAGCATTCTTCCCTTACAAATATTTTTTCCCGCAGTAAGCAGAATCTCCCATCCAAGCGTCAAATAAGAACTCACAAATAAGATGGTAGAAAATAATTCGTATTTGTCCTTCAACAAAATTCCCGCAAGAAACAATCCCGCTCCTGCTACAATTTCTATGCGTTCCCGTTTCTGTTCTCTTTTCTTTTCCTGCTGTTCCTGCTCCCTCTTTTTCTTTTCTTCTTTCTTATTTACCGATACCTTCCTTTTTACAATCACTTCAGACTCAATCGCAGCACAGATCTTCTGAAATTCCTCCAGCAGGTCCTTGTCACCTTCCGTGACCACTTGAAGCTGATTTGTCGTAAATGTGATTGTCGCCTCTTTCACCTCAGGCAGCGCCTGTATCCTTGCTTCCATCTTGGAAGCACAGTTCGCTCATCCAAGATTATCAAGCAGATACGTCTGTATTCTACCCTTTCTATGTGATGAAATAGACTTTTCTTTGTTATCCTCATTCTCCTTGTTCTGGTGGGAATGTGCGTGGTGATGTCCTTCACAGCCACAAGTTTTCCCATGCTCATGGTGGGAATGTGTATGCTCGTGATCATGATGATCTCCTCCGCAGCCACAAGCTTTCCCATGCTCATGGTGGGAATGTGTATGCTCGTGATCATGATGATCTCCTCCGCAGCCACAAGCTTTCCCATGCTCATGGTGGGAATGTGTATGCTCATGATGATGTTCCCCACAGCCACAGTGTTCATGAATCTCTTTGTCAACAGATTCTGTCAGCTCTGTCTCTCTGTCTTTTTTTGTTCTTTCCTCTATTTTCATGCGTAAGCACCTCCTAAACATATGAATAACTGTTCATATGTTCATATAAACATTTTTCAATCATTTTGTCAAGGCTTATCTCCTATTTTTTATTTTATCTTTTCGTTTTACACATGACTGACAGAAACTGTCGGTCAAAAACCATAAGAAAAGCAGCTAATCCGAAAACTAACTGCTTGTCCCTCATCTGATTTCTTCAAATTTATTTCTGTAATTCTTCTTTTACCAGTTTTATCACTTCACCCAAGGCAATCTCACGATTCTCTGCTGCTGTTCTGGCACGGAATTCTACCTTCCCCTCTTGAATACCTCTTCCGACAGTAATGCGATATGGGATCCCGATCAGTTCCATATCTTTGAATTTTACACCCGGACGTTCTTTTCGATCATCCAGAAGTACATCAATGCCTTCTTTTTTCAATGCCTCATACAATTCACTTCCAATACGCATCTGCTCTTCATCTTTGCTGGATACAACGACCACTGCAACCTCAAACGGCGCTACACTTGCCGGCCAGATAATTCCAGCCTCGTCATTGTGCTGCTCTACAATTGCCGCCATACAGCGTTCCAAACCAAAACCATAACAGCCCATTTCCACCGGATGAAGTTTATTATCCACATCTTGATATTCCAATCCGAGTGTCTTTGCATATTTTGTTCCCAGCTTGAACGTATTTCCAACTTCGATTCCCTTACAGAATTTTAATGGCTTTCCGCAAACCGGACAGACATCTCCCTCATGCACCTGTGCGATATCCGCAACAATCTCCACCTCAAAATCCTTCAGATTTACATTAACAATATGGTGATCTGTTTTATTTGCTCCAACGATAAAGTTCTTCATGTTTGTGACCTCACGGTCCATAACGATCGGACACTCTAAACCAACCGGTCCCGCAAATCCAACTTTTGCATGTGTAACACGTTCCACTTCCTCAAACGGCGCAAGCTCCATTTCATTTGCCTTTAGAAGCTTCAACACTTTTGTTTCATTCAATTCCCGATTTCCTTTTAAGAGAAATGCCATTGTTTTTCCATCTACCGTATAGATCAGTGTCTTCACAAATTCATTTACAGACTTATGGAAAAATGCAGCAACTTCTTCCATCGTGCGTGCATTCGGTGTTTCCACAACCTCCATCACCTGTTCCTCTGCATCTGACGGCTCACTCACATCAATCACCTCTGTAATTTCTAGATTGCTTGAGAAATCACAGCCGTCGCAGGTGACAATCACATCTTCCCCGATATCTGTAATTGCCTGAAATTCCTCGGATAAAGATCCACCCATCGCTCCTGTATCTGCTTTTACAATCTTGTAATTTAACTTACAGCGCTCCATGATATTCTGATAGGCGTGGAACATTTTCATATAGGATTCATGCAGACCTGCTTCATCAATATCAAATGAATAGGCATCCTTCATAATAAACTCACGCACACGGATCAAACCATAACGAGGTCTTGTTTCATCTCGGAATTTCGTCTGAATCTGATACAGATTATAAGGAAAATCCTTATAGGAACTTCCCTTCATCATAGCTGCCATCGTAAATAATTCTTCATGAGTCGGACCGAGAACATAGTTCTTCTGATAACGGTCTTTCAGCGCAAACATGTTGGAACCAAATGCCTCTCTACGTCCACTTTTCTCATAAATTTCTTCTGGGATCATAGCCGGCATCAACAGTTCCTGCGCTCCTGCAGCATCCATTTCTTCCCGCACGATTTCCTCAATCTTTTTCAGAACACGTTTTCCCATCGGCATGATCATATAAATTCCGCTGCTGCTTTTTTTGATCATTCCTGCCCGCACTAATAAATTTCCACTTGTACTATCTTCTTCTTTTACATTTTCCCGCAGTGTATAAAAATACGAATTACTTAACTTCATTTACTTCCTTCCTCCAATAATCAATTGCTCATTTACTGCATTTAGACCTATTATAGCAAAACTGATATTTGAAAACCACCTCTGTCTATATGTAAATTTTCATTTTTCCCAGAAAGATGGTCAGATTTTCTTCCTGGGTGGCGAATCCATAGACTTTTTTTATTATACGGAACATAAAATGTCATTGAATCACCTCCATTGAAAACGAAAACACGGCCGCTAATAAGAAAAACCCGGAAAGAAGTTCCAGCCGAATATCGCTGCATTGGAACACTTCCCGGCCATATTTTTCATTCTTGAATACCCAAATCTCTTTTCCAATCTTTTTCCTTCCTAGAGGTAAAATTAGGCATCCATGTGCTGTATAGTACTGCTTTTGACCGATTTTTATTCGATAGGCGTGCTTCTTAACAGCAACACCTCCCACTGTGTAACCACACTTTTGTTCCACAATGCCTGTGATCTTTCCTCTACACCGTTCTCCAGTCAAGACAACCCTATACTTCAAGTACAAAGGGAAGAATGAAGCTGCCATGCAAAACAATCCCAACATCATCATATCACTTATCTCCTTATGCAGACATTATAGCATTTGCCCGATCTCTCGTCATCCTTTTTCTACTGCCTGATTGGGAAATGAATGGGTGACAAATTGTGAAGAGATATCACTGATTGTCTTTGCAAACAACATGATTTTTATAGAATAGACGATATCGCCATTTGCTTTATGCGGTCTGTATGATATGATATTTCTATATCTAATATAAGATATTTTCTCCCTCTTCCATTACATAACCAGTGACAAAATCCTTTCACATACCTACTGATTGATTTCTCCGGCAAACAAATGAGAGGCACATTCTGATTCTCCATACCTCAGAAGCAGCCACACAGAAACAAAAGGAAAAAGAAGCAAAAAAGGAAAAAACGAACATGAAAAACTCTGAAAAAAAGAAACACATCTACTTGAAAAACTATCCCAATGTCTATCGAATCTTTCAAAAGACTTTACGATTCTGGTATGCAAAAGCCATAGGAAGTATTATTCTCTGTATCTTCATGACAATTATTTCCATCCGTTTGCTTCACAAAGGATCCATCGAAACAGCGATTCTCTTCGGATTTTTTACGTTACTTATCGGGGTGACAACGCTGCTCTATTTTCTCGGGAAATACCAGATGCTTACTTCCTCTGATCTCACGAAATTAGAAAAAGCATTGCAGACGTTACAAAAGACCGTTGGAAACCGTTTCTTTTTTACAGAATCAGCAATTATCATTCTGAATGATTTTTCTCTTTGCTATTATGACTGCCGAAAACTAAAACGAATCTATTTTTCCGATGAACGGGAACGTGGTAATCTTTACCAGAATGCAGTAATCCACTTTGTCAAAAAATGATGGCAGTGAAGAAACCATTTCCCTTCGGTGCGATTGTTCTGAATTTCTCAGAACAATCCGGACTTACTATCCAAAGATTCAATTGCCGAAAATACCTCTGACTTTCCAGCCTATTTCTGAATCTTCCTGGAAACGTCCTTATCTTCTCTTTCAGAAGTTATTTTGATTTTTATGCCAA
>ENA-OQCW01000541-OQCW01000541.1-human-gut-metagenome-genome-assembly--contig:-NODE-541-length-21265-cov-4.377093_pt1 | contig 21265 bp, 24 predicted proteins | sample MGYA00242767_ERZ504593 | MGnify/ENA primary metagenome ERZ504593 (study PRJEB26092, sample SAMD00036307) | human gut metagenome | host: Homo sapiens | study: EMG produced TPA metagenomics assembly of... | reverse complement strand
CATAATTTTTTCCAAAAAGTAAAGAAAATGGAGCTGGCGCATTAATATTTAAAGAGCTGGCTCCAATTTTTAGAATTATTATTCCAATGTAAAACGAAACTCAAATGGAACGTTATCAAGATTTGCTTCTGAGTCTTTACATTGAAACAGCAAAACTGTTTTTTGAAATGCAAGGGAAATCTGTAATGGATTGCGGAGACTCCCATGTACATTTTTGGTTATAAATTTCAGAGAAAACCACATCTTGAATTGACTCAGTGTTATAATCTTCGTTGTATAAAAACTTGTTCTGCATCAGAAGATGAAAGGAGCCAAGTTGTAGCATCGTAACTGAGAATATTGTTTCGTTTAGTAAACTTTGAAAAATGTTTTTCAATAACGGATACTTTGGCAAAAAGTTCATTATCTATATTTTGATATTCCAGTGTACATATCGTAACCTCATCTGAAGACAGATAGATTTTATTATTTTTACTATCTTCTTGATTAGCTATTTTTTCTATATCTAAATTTTTATAGTCTGTCAATCTATGTAATATAAGAAAGACAATAATAGCTATGGTGACAACTGGAATTGCTGATAAAAAGAGTATTTTCTTTTTGATTTTAGTCACTCCTTACTTTAAAGAAATTTCCATCTGCACCGGCTGATGGTCCGTGTATTCAAAGTCCGTGTTGATGACGGAAATATCAGAAACCGTTATATTATCCGATACAATAAAGCCGTCAATGACATAGACCTGTGAGGTTTCATAAGAACCGGTATAAGGCGCATTTAAAAGTCGGCAGGTTGGATAAGTATCATCAACTGCAAAAGAAAAATGTTCAGGAAGAGTATCCTGACCGATAATTCCGGGAACCCAGTTTTCTGTGTTGGTAATTGGATATTTGTCCATTCCTTCAAAGGTCTGATTAAAGTCGCCTCCTGCAATGACGTAGTTTCCTGCTTCATATTCTTTGGAAAGCTTTTCAGCCAGCATTTTACTCTGGGCAATTTTTCCGTCTCCGTCATCATAAGCTTCCAGATGGAAGTTAATCAATACCAGCTCTGCGTCAGTACCTTCTAATGGAATGCGTGTTTCCTGCATACAGCGTTTTAAGTTACAGGTTTTTACAGGCCATGAGAAAGACTCAGGAAGTGCAAGACGGGCAGCGCTGTTTAGCTTTAAATCGGTCATAGTAAAGATGCCGCTGTTTACTTTTTCCGATAGGCGGAAGTGGATAAGGCACAAAGTCACATTTAAAATTGCAGGCGAAATTCCTTCCATATTCAACTGTTTTTTCAGAAATTCTGTTTCATCAATATGAAAAGAACGTTTAGAGTCTTTGTCAACCTCTTGAAGAAAGTAAACATCAGCAGGATTTTCCGTAAGAACCTTTTTAATACCTGTTAGGTTTGTTTCTACTTGTTCTTTACTGTCCGGCTGTACTTCGGAACCGCCATCCATAAAGAAATCTTCGCTTTTGTCAAGCCCTGCATATCCGATGTTATAAGTCATAATACGCAGAGAGTCATCTAAAGACAGTGTACGGGTATTTTTGGGCACTTTTAGAGCTTCTTCTTTCTCCGGTCGATATTCCCGAATGGTAAGCCATAGAACCGCACAGACTAAGAGGATGAGGATAATGAGGACAACAATCCCCAATCCTTTAAAAAAACTTTGAAAATTTTGGCATAGAGCACCTCCTGTGGTGAAAATTATAATTAAAAGTCCAGATACTGTTTCCGTGTTTCCTTTCAAACATGACTATTTTCTTGTTTTTCTGCGCCGCTTAGAGATACTTTGTACGCCAAACTCGTGCAATAGCACTCAAACACGGCTTCCAAAGCATCGCTATGCTCGAAAAACTGCGAAAATATGCCAAATCGTTTGGAAGGAAACACGGAGCTTATAGATGCTGTTTTTTAATTATATTTTGAAATTAAAATATACTTGCTGGATTGTTCCGAACTTCGTTTTTCTACAACCCTTACATTATAAAAATTGTAACACAAACAGATGGGAAAGAACAGTTTTAATATTGATTAGAAAGTTTTTAGAATTTCCTGTCTTGACAAATCAGGGGTTTATGCTTATGATAAAATGCAAGTAAAGGTAGTGAGAAAGAGGAGTACATTCAGGAAACTTACAGAGAGAGCGGCTCATCGGCTGGAAGGCGGCTCAAGGGAAACGGATGGAAGGTAGCTTTTGAACCGGAAGGCTGAAGGAGGAAACTTTGGTAGGCTTTCCCGCATCGTCAGCGTTAAAGGACTTTTGAGTGATAAATAAAGGTGGTACCGCGATGAATAATCGCCCTTTGTAACTATTTTATAGAAGAAATGGTTATGAGGGGTATTTTTTTACCCTTTATAACCCAAGAGGAGGAAACCATGAGCAAGGAACTTGCAAAGACTTATGATCCAAAGGGATTAGAGGATCGCATTTATCAGAAATGGCTGGATAACAAATATTTTCATGCAGAAGTAAACAGAGATAAGAAACCGTTTACTATTGTTATGCCGCCGCCAAATGTTACAGGACAGCTTCACATGGGACACGCATTAGACGAAACCATGCAGGATATCCTTATTCGCTTTAAGAGAATGCAGGGATATGAAGCACTGTGGCAGCCGGGAACAGACCATGCAGCTATTGCTACAGAAGTAAAGGTTATTGAAAAATTAAAAGAGCAGGGCATTGATAAAAACGAAATTGGAAGAGAAGAATTCTTGAAACATGCCTGGGAATGGAAAGAAGAATACGGCGGAAAGATTATCAATCAGTTGAAAAAACTGGGTGCTTCTGCTGACTGGGACAGAGAACGTTTTACTATGGACGAGGGATGTTCCAAAGCAGTGCAGGAAGTTTTCATTAAATTATATGAAAAAGGATATATTTACAAAGGCTCCAGAATTATTAACTGGTGTCCGGTATGTCAGACATCTATTTCTGACGCAGAGGTAGAGCATGAGGATCAAGATGGATTTTTCTGGCACATTAATTATCCGGTAGCAGGAGAAGAAGGTCAGTTCGTAGAAATTGCTACAACAAGACCGGAAACCTTATTAGGCGATACTGCAGTTGCAGTAAATCCGGAAGATGAAAGATACAAACATCTGGTTGGAAAAATGCTGAAGCTGCCTCTTACAGACAGAGAAATTCCTGTAATCGCAGATGAATATGTTGATAAAGAATTTGGAACAGGATGCGTAAAAATCACACCTGCTCATGATCCTAACGACTTTGAAGTTGGAAAACGTCATAACTTAGAAGAAATCAACATTATGAATGATGATGCTACCATTAATGAGTTAGGTGGAAAATATGCAGGTATGGATCGCTATGAAGCTAGAAAAGCTATGGTAGCTGATTTGGAAGCACAGGGACTTTTAGTAAAAGTAGTTCCTCATTCTCATAGTGTTGGTACACATGACCGTTGTAAGACAACAGTAGAGCCGATGATTAAGCCACAGTGGTTTGTAAGAATGAAGGAAATGGGAGAAGCTGCTATTGAAACTCTGAAAAACGGAGAATTACAGTTTGTTCCGGAACGTTTTGACAAGACATATATGCACTGGCTGGAAAATATCAGAGACTGGTGTATTTCCCGTCAGTTATGGTGGGGACACAGAATTCCTGCATACTACTGCGATGAATGTGGGGAAACTGTAGTTGCAAGAGAAATGCCGGAAAAATGTCCGAAGTGTGGATGCACACATCTTCATCAGGACGAAGATACACTGGACACATGGTTCTCTTCAGCACTCTGGCCATTTTCTACTTTAGGCTGGCCGGAAAAAACAGAGGAAATGGAATATTTCTATCCTACAGACGTTCTGGTAACAGGATATGACATTATTTTCTTCTGGGTAATCCGTATGGTATTTTCAGGTCTGGAACAGACAGGCAAAACACCATTCCACCATGTTTTAATTCACGGTCTGGTAAGAGACTCTCAGGGACGTAAGATGAGTAAGTCTCTTGGAAATGGTATTGACCCATTGGAAGTTATTGATAAATACGGAGCAGATGCGCTGCGTCTTACTTTGATGACAGGTAATGCACCGGGAAATGATATGCGTTTTTACTGGGAACGTATAGAAGCAAGCAGAAACTTTGCTAATAAAGTATGGAATGCTTCCAGATTTATCATGATGAATTTGGAAAAAGCAGATATTCCAAAGAACATTGATTTACAGACATTGACAGGCGCAGATAAATGGATTTTATCCAAAGTAAATACACTGGCAAAAGAAGTAACAGAAAATCTGGATAAATACGAACTGGGAATTGCAGTTCAGAAAGTATATGACTTTATCTGGGAAGAATTCTGTGACTGGTATATTGAAATGGTAAAACCACGTCTTTACAATGATGAAGATACTACAAAGGCAGCAGCCCTTTGGACATTGAAAACAGTTTTAAGCAATGCATTAAAGCTCCTTCATCCATATATGCCTTTTATTACAGAAGAAATTTACTGTACACTTTGTCCGGAAGAAGAATCTATTATGATTTCTGCATGGCCGGAATTTACAGAAGAGTGGGATTTTGCAGCAGATGAAGAAGCAGTGGAGACAATTAAAGAAGCCGTAAGAGGAATTCGTAATGTCCGTACAGGTATGAATGTTCCGCCAAGCAAAAAGGCGAAAGTATTTGTTGTTTCCGAAGATGCAGCAGTCAGAGAAGTATTTGAAAACGGAAAAATATTCTTTGCTACACTTGGTTATGCAAGTGAAGTTTTCGTACAGGCTGACAAAGAGGGAATTGCAGAAGATGCGGTATCAGCGGTAATCGGCAATGCAGTTATTTATATGCCGTTTGCAGAGCTGGTAGATATTGAAAAAGAAATTGAGAGATTGAAGAAAGAAGAAGAAAAACTGGAAAAAGAGCTTGCACGTGTAAACGGTATGCTGAATAATGAACGTTTTATCAGCAAAGCGCCGGAAAGTAAAGTGCAGGAGGAGCGTGAAAAATTAGAACGTTATACAAACATGATGGAACAGGTAAAAGAGCGTTTAGCACAGCTTCAGTAATTCTTTAGGCACAAATCAGGGACAGGGGGATAAGGCTTTTATAGCCATACACCCCTGTTCTCATTGCTATTAAGGAGAATAAATTTTATGAAAGAAATAAAAAAAGTATTTTGTCTGAAATATCTCAATATATTTTCTGTTCCTTTGCAAATACTGGCGGTTTGTATCGGTTACTTCTTTATTGAAGCAATGTCCAGACATTCTATATGGAGTGCGTGGGAATTTTTACAGGAACGACCTTTGGTATTTTTCTATAATGCGTTTCTGATTTTCACCACTACATTGATTGTATATTTATTCCGCAGACGTGTTTTTGTAAGAACGATTTTGTTTATTTTTTGGATAGGACTTGGAATTATTAACGGTGTACTGCTTACTACACGAGTTACTCCGTTTACAGGTCCGGATTTACACATGATTACAGATGCTGTTCAGATTGCAGACAGATATTTGTCGCCTTTCTTTTTTTGTGTAGTAATGGCTGTAGCGATTATTGCAATTATCGGTCTTATTATTTTGTTTTTTAAAGGACCCAAATATCAGGGGAGGCTTAGCTATAAAGTCAATGTTCCTTTGATTATCGTAGCGGTACTTGCTTTTGCGGGAACTACAAAATTAGCGTTGGAAAAGAGAGTGCTTTCCAATTATTTCGGAAATATCGCATTTGCTTATGAAGACTATGGATATCCATATTGTTTGGCAACCACCGTATTTAATACCGGAATTTCTTCTCCCAGGGAATATTCAAAAGGTGTAATAAATGAAATTCAGACAAGTGAAGAAGTTTTGGAGGAAACAGGAGAAAAAAGACCAAATATCTTATTTTTACAGTTAGAGTCCTTTTTTGATCCTACCTTGGTAGAATACTTAGAAGTTTCGGAAGATCCTATTCCAACCTTCAGAAAAAATGTGAATGACTATTCTTCCGGTTATTTTAAGGTTCCTTCTGTAGGAGCAGGTACAGCGAACACAGAATTTGAGTCCATTACAGGAATGAGTATGCGTTATTTTGGACCGGGAGAATATCCCTATAAGAGTATTCTGAAAGAGACTACCTGTGAAAGTGCTCCTTATGTGTTAAAGGGCTTGGGCTACGGCACTCATGCGATTCATAATAACGAAGCAAATTTCTACGGAAGAAAAAATGTTTTTGCAAATCTGGGATTTGATACCTTTACTTCTGAAGAATATATGGCAACACAGGATGATACAAACCCAAATGATTGGATGCGTGACAGAAATCTGACCAGATATATTCTGGAAGCAATGGAGTCTACACCTCAGCAGGATTATGTATATACAATTTCTGTACAGGGACATGGAGATTATCCGGAAGAACCTATGATTGAAAATCCTCAAATTACGGTAAAAGGAGCTGGCTCTCAGGCAGAAAATTATAAATGGGAGTATTATTGTAATCAGATTTATGAAATGGACCAATTTGTAAAAGAATTGACCGATGAGCTTTCTAAGCTAGATGAAGATGTTGTGCTGGTTATGTATGGAGACCATCTTCCAACAATGGGATTAAAGGTTACGGATGTAAAGAATAAATATCTTTTCCAGACACAGTATGTAATCTGGGATAATATGGGATTAGAAAAGAAAGATAAAAATTTGGCAGCATATCAGATGGCTGCTGAAGTAATGGATAGAGTCGGTATTCATGAGGGTAATATTTTCCGTTTCCATCAGGCAAGAAGAAATACGAAAAATTATCAGGTGGATTTGGAAACTTTGCAGTATGATATTTTATATGGTGAAAAATATGTATATGGAGGAGAAAATCCTTTCCAGAGAACAAAAATGCACTTAGGTGTGAAAGAATCAGAGCTTCATGGAATTGATACTCTGGGAGCAACACAGTATTATATTAGAGGTGCTAATTTTACCCAGTCATCCTTTATGGAAGTAAATGGGGAGTTGATAGAGGCGAATTTTGTAGATGAAAATACCTTACTTCTGTTAAATACGACTTTAAAAGAAGGGGATGTAGTGGATGTTGCAATGCGAAGCAACAGTTCTACGCATAAAGTGCTCACAAGAACAGAGAAGTATATTTACCATGAACCGGTAGAGGGAAGCTCAAGTGCAGAACTAGAATTGATTATTACAGAAGAACCGGAAACCGGCGTGACAGAGGAAAGTCAGACAGAAAAAGAGGAATAAAAGAAAATTTTTTTAACCGACATAATTTGCTTGCATATTATTTTCACTCCATTATAATGGTAATTGATATGAGGCTACCACATTAGGCAAAGTCTTAGTGCGGTAGCTTATGTTTTTAGAACAGGAGGGATAGCTTGTTTACTTATGACGAAGCGGTAAATTATATAGAAGATATACCGAAATTTACAACGAAAAATAAATTAGAACACACCAGGAAATGTCTGGACATGTTGGGCAGCCCTGATAAAGATAGAAAAATTATTCATGTTGCAGGAACAAATGGAAAAGGGAGTGTTTGTGCTTTTCTTTCTACTATGTTGGAAGCACATGGTTTTCGATGTGGTTTATTCACATCTCCTCATCTTATAAAGATTAACGAGCGTTTTCAGATTAATGAGGTGATGGTTTCTGATGAAGGTTTTTTAGAGGCATTTTTGCAAGTGAAAGCTTTGTCAGATAAGCTTTTAGAAGCAGGGGATTATCACCCTACTTATTTTGAATTTCTTTTTCTCATGGGAATGGTGATTTTTCAGAAGGAAAATGTGGATTATATTATTTTAGAAACGGGCTTAGGTGGAAGACTGGATGCCACAAATGCTATTTTAAACCCCATTGCCTGTGTGATTACATCCATAAGTCTTGACCATGTAGAATATCTGGGTAATACGATTACACAGATTGCAGGAGAAAAGGCAGGAATTATTAAACCGCAGGTGCCGGTGATTTTTGATGGAAATAATCAGGAAGCAGCAGAAGTGATGAAAAAGAGAGCGCAGGAGTTGGGATGTCCTTGGTATGAAGTGAAAGAAGAAAATCAGAAGCTTTTAGACTTTACGCCGGAAGGAATTCGTTTTATCAGCCAGTCTGCTGTCTATGGAGATACGGAATTATTTGTTCCTTTTACTGCAAAATATCAGATGATGAATGCTTCTCTGGCACTGGAGACTATGGGTGCTTTGAAGCAGTATCACGGTATGGAAAAAGCAGAGCTGGTACAGGGAATGAAGAATACCCGTTGGCAGGGACGAATGGAAACCATACTTCCAGGTGTAATTGTAGATGGGGCACATAATGAAGATGGTGTTGCAAAGTTTGTTGAAACAGTGCGCCATTTCCAGAAGGATTATGAAATTACCCTGTTGTTTACTACAGTTTCAGATAAGGAATTTCCGGATATGATTGCCAAAATCTGTGACGGGCTTCATTTTACGAACGTGGTGACAACAGAAATATGGGGAAGCAGAAAGCAGTCTGCTTTAGAACTTGCGGGACTTTTCAAGGAAAACGGATGTGAGAACGTTCTGGTGGAAACAAATCCGGAAAAAGCTTTTGAGGAAGCTTATAAGCTGAAGAAAGACGGATTGCTGTTTGTAGTAGGGTCTTTGTATCTTGTAGGGGAGATTAAGGACTATGTAAGGAGGAGAGCGCATGATTAATTACGAAGAAGAACTGAAGAAGTTTCAACCGTGTTTAGATGTAGACGATGCAGAAGGGGCAATTTATAAACAAGATTTGACAGATGTCATTGATATTTTGAAAGAAATGATGCGAGATAATTATAAAACATCTGAGAAATAGGAGAAGAATATGAATTGTGTTGTATGTCAAACAGTACTGACAGCTTCTGACTATTGTCCTAAGTGCGGATGTAATGTAAGGGCACTGAAGAAGATAGGTGCTTTATCCAATTTTTACTATAATCAGGGGCTTGAAAAGGCTCAAATTCGAGATTTGTCAGGAGCAATTACCTGTCTGAAACGAAGTCTGAAAATGAATAAAATGAATATACAGGCGAGAAATCTTCTTGGGCTGGTATATTTTGAAACAGGAGAAGTGGTTGCTGCTTTAAGCGAATGGGTAATCAGCAAGAATATGATGCCGGAGGGTAATCTGGCAAGCGTATATATTGATAAATTACAAAAAAATACCAATCGCCTTGACATGATTAATACAAGCATTAAAAAATATAACCAATGTCTGGAATATTGTAGAAACGGTAATCCGGACATGGCAAAAATGCAGCTAAAGAAAGTGCTTACGAATAATCCGAAGTTGATTAAAGGGTATCACTTGTTGGCGCTTTTGTATATGCATGAAGGTGAGTATGAAAAAGCCAGAAAACAATTAAAAGCAGCAGTAAAAATTGATAAGACAAATACTACTACTTTGAGATTTTTAAGAGAAATCGAGGAGCAGACAGGAAGAGCTACGAATTTGGACTCTCGTTTTAAAATGAGAGAAAAAGAGGAAGAAAAAGAAAACGGAAGCCTTGTATATAAATCCGGTAATGATACGATTATTCAGCCGCCGGAGTATAAGGAAAAGAGTATTACGAATACTTTGGTAAATCTGCTTTTAGGACTTTTAGTAGGTGCAGCGGCTCTCTGGTTTTTGATTGTGCCTGCGAAAACGCAGAAAATCAATCAAGAGGCGAATAAAAAAGTTGTGGAATATAGTGGGAAAATGGCAACATTGTCTGCAGAGCTTGCTCGTATGCAAGAAGAAATGGACGCCTCTACAGAGTCTGTGAATACAGCTCAGACTCAAATCCAAGAGGCCGGAGAAAAGGCAGGGGCTTATGAAAATCTTATAAAAGCATGGCAGGCTCATCAGGAAGGGAATTCTGATACAGCAGCAAATGCCATAGAAGGAGTGAATGCAGAGCTTCTGTCCGTAGAGGCAAAAAGCATGTATGACAGTATTATGAAATCTGTAGGTTCTACAGTACGCAAAAAGTATGTAAATGAAGCTTCTGCTGCTATGGAAAGTGGAGATTATGATACTGCTATTGTCAGCTTGGAAAAAGCTTTAAATATTGGAAAACAAGATAGAAATATCATGTTCCAGTTAGCGCAGGCTTATGACAAAAAAGGCGATAAAGAAAATGCAAATCAGTGGTATCAAAAAATAATTGATGAATTCCCTGGAACCAAAGTTGCTTCTGATGCAAAAGATTATTTGGAAGCAAATGGCGGCTTAACACAAGCTCCGTCTGAGGGAGATGCAGAAACACCATCAGACGATGAAGGGCAGTCAGATAGAGGAGAAACTTCCGAAGGCGGAATACAGACAGGGGAAACGATAGAAGAATAAATACGAAAGAAAAACCTTGAAGAAAAGGCGTGTACGAGAAGTATGCGTCTTTTTGCTGTTTTACATAAAAAACCATTTGCTTTTGATATTGGCTCAGATATCCCACGGCAAACTTTGTCCGCCAAACTCGTGCTGACGCACTCAGACACGGCTCCTAAAACATCACTATACTCGAAAAACTGCGAAAATATTCTGCATTGTTTGCCCGTGGAATACTGAGCCTGCATTTCAAAGGTATATAAGTTGTTTATGTAAAACAGAAAATAGGATTTATATTATAGGTTTTGAAGATATGAATTTAGATAATAAAAATGCGGGATATAAATGGAAAAGTAGGTAAATAAGGTGAATTTGCATCTAGGAATAGTGTTTAGAAAGGAAAGGAAAAGATGGAGGATAGAATTAAGAAGCGCGGAAATCAGTTGATTGTGTATGTTCCAAAGGAATTGGATCATCATTTTGCAGAGCAGATTACTCCGCAGGTGGATAAGGAATTGGAAAAGGGAATGATAAAACAACTGGTTTTTGATTTTTCGGAAACCGGTTTTATGGATAGTTCGGGGATTGGAATGATAATGGGAAGAAAGCGCATTTTAAGTTACAGTAAAGGCACAGTAGCGGCAATCCATGTAAGTGACAGAGTTTTGAAGATTATGCAGCTTTCGGGTATTTATAAACATATTGAAATCAGTCAGGAACCGGTATGGAATTATAGAGTGAGATAGGGGGGAGAGTATGAGCCGGGATAATAAAATGGTTCTGAAAGTAGAAAGCCGTTCTTGCAATGAAGGACTGGCGAGAATTGCAGTAGCAGCATTTAGCACACAGCTAAATCCTACCTTAGAGGAGGTAGCAGATATTAAAACTGCAGTATCAGAAGCGATTACAAACTGTATTGTTCATGCATATCAAAGAGAAACAGATATGATTACCATAGAATGCAGCAGTTGTCAAAGAGAGCTGACGGTAATTGTAAAGGACAAAGGAAAGGGGATTGAAGATGTAGAGAAGGCAATGGAGCCGCTTTTTACTACAAAACCTGAGCAGGACAGGTCAGGAATGGGATTTGCTTTTATGGAGGCTTTTATGGATGAGGTTTTTGTGGAGTCAAGGCTTGGAGAAGGGACAACGGTAACTATGAAAAAAACAATAGGAAGACAGAATGATGTCTTTATGTAGGAGGGCTGTATGGATGATATCCTTGCCCTTATCGGGCGTGCACACCAGGGAGATAAGAGCGCAAGAGATATACTTACAGAAAAAAATATGGGGCTGGTACATAGTATTGCCAGAAGATTTCAAAACAGAGGGGCTGAGCTGGAGGATTTGATACAGATAGGCTGTATTGGGCTTTTAAAAGCTATAGACAAGTTTGATTTAAGCTATGAAGTGAGATTTTCTACCTATGCAGTACCCATGATAACAGGAGAAATCAAGCGCTTTTTAAGGGATGACGGCATGGTAAAAGTAAGTCGTTCTTTAAAAGAAGCTGCAGGGAAAGCTTATGCAATAAGAGAAGAACTGTTGATGAAAACAGGGCAGGAGCCATCTATGGAGGAAATTGCAAAGGAATTGTCTGTGTCAAAAGAAGAACTGATTATGGCAATGGAGTCCTCTGCTCAGGTAGAGTCTTTACAAAAAACCATTTATCAAAGTGACGGCAGCGATATTGCTTTGGAGGATAAACTGCCTTATGAAAAGGATGAACAGGAAGAGGTTTTAGATAAGCTTCTTTTGGAAGATATTCTGGGAAGTCTGAATGCCAGAGAAAGGGAATTGATTTATTTGCGCTTTTTTAAAGAGAAAACCCAAACCAGCATAGCAAAAAGAATGGGAATGTCTCAGGTACAGGTTTCCAGATTGGAAAAGAAAATTTTAAAGGCGCTCAGAGAACGGATATAAGTAGAAAGTTTGGACATAATACTCCTTAATAATGTAAGGAGGTTGTCAGATGAGTGAAATTTTGTATATACAGACGGAGAAAAATGTAGAAGTACAAAGTCCTGAAATATATTTACAGGATGTAGCAAAGCTTACATGCAATGACAATAAAGTGTTAAACAGAAATAAAGTAAGGAAGGTTTTTTCTATTCCCAATGGGACACCGGGAAGGTATGTGATTTCTGCGGTGGATTTAGTTCATGCAGTGGCAAAAGAAGAACCTAATGTGGACATTACCCATATCGGGGAGGCAAATCTTGTTGTTACTTACGAGAAAGCAAAGCATCAACAAAAATGGTATAGCTGGTTAAAGACCTTATTGGTCTGTGTGCTGACTTTTTTTGGAGGTGCTTTTTCTATTATGACTTTTAACACAGATGTGGATACTGCTAATTTATTTTCTAAAATTTATACACAGTTTACCGGTGAAATAGCGTCAGGCCCTACAATTCTGGAATTTACTTATTCTGTTGGGATTGGAATTGGAGTTATTTTTTTCTTTAACCATTTTGGAAAAGGAAAGCTTACGCAAGATCCAACGCCGGTGGAAGTGCAGATGCGGTTGTATGAGGATGATGTAAACAAAACCTTGATTGCAGACAAAAATCGTAGCAAAAAAATACAGAAAGGGGAAAAATTTTAATGTGGCAGGGAGAAATTCTGGCAGGGATTGCAGGTATCTGCGGCGGAGCAGTGGTTGCAGTGGCGCTGGCAGCATTTATTATAGAGCTGGGAATTATTCCTCGTTTTGCAGGGATTACTCATACAGCAGACCATATTTTTTTTATACGAAAATTGTCTGATGTTGGGAAGCTTTCTGGGAAATCTGGTTTATATTTATCATTTGTTTGTTCCTTTGGGGAAAATTTTTGCAGGTGTTACAGGACTTTTCTTTGGAATTTTTTTAGGGTGCTGGATTATTGCTCTTGTAGAAGTTATAAATGTATTTGCTGTTATGGCGAGGCGATTGGGACTAAAGAAAGGGATTGGATGGATTGTAATCTGTATTGCAGTGGGGAAAATGCTGGGTAGTCTTTTTCAATTTTTTGTTGCATAAGATTAAGGACTTTTCCCCAATATAGGCGCATACATCCTATTGCCAAACTCGTGCTGACGCACTCAAACACGGCTTCCAAAACATCGCTATGCTCGAAAAACTGCGAAAATGTTCCGATTGTTTGGCAATGGGATATTGAGTCTATATTTGAGGAAAAGTTTCATCTATTTGCATAAGATTGAAATATGCTCCACATAATAGGAGCAAAGGTGGTGAATGGGAAATGGATGCAAAGCAATATGAAAAATATGTAGAGGAAAAGACACCAACACATAATTTATTTTTGAATATGTTGGGAGCTTTTATAAGCGGAGGCATTATTTGTACTATTGGACAAGTGATTTTAAATATCTGTGAGAATATGGGGCTGGATAAAGAAATCAGTGGCAGTTGGACTTCCTTGCTTTTAATTTTGTTCAGTGTAGTTCTTACAGGATTTAATATTTATCCGAAACTGGCGAAATGGGGTGGTGCAGGGACTTTAGTTCCGATTACAGGCTTTGCCAATTCTGTGGCGGCGCCTGCTATTGAATATCAGAAGGAAGGACAGGTTTTTGGAATTGGATGTAAAATCTTTATTATAGCCGGACCTGTTATTTTATACGGAGTTTTAACATCTTCCCTGTTAGGATTGATTTATTACTTTTTGCATATATGGGGGATTGTGTAATGGAGCAGATGATAGGAAAACAGAGTATACAATTTCAGCAGGCTGCCCATATATTAAGTGCAGCATCTATTGTAGGAAAAAAAGAGGGAGACGGGCCTCTTGGCAAATATTTTGATAAGGTAGGAGAGGGAGATGGTCTCTTTGGATGTACTTCATGGGAAGAGGCGGAAAGTAATCTGCAAAAAGAAGCGGTCTCTATGGCGATTGAAAAAAGCAGGTATTGAAAAATGGCAGCTTCGTATGATTTATGCAGGAGATTTGCTGGCGCAGACCATAGCTTCTTCTTTTGGAATTATGGGTTTTGATACACCCATATATGGACTTTATGGAGCTTGTTCTACTATGGGCGAGGCACTTTCTCTTTCCGCAATGGCAGTTTCAGGAGGATATGCGCCTTATGTGGCAGCAGTTACGTCCAGTCATTTTGGAAGCGCAGAAAAAGAGTTCCGATTTCCTTTAGGATATGGAAATCAGAGACCATTATCAGCTACATGGACGGTAACGGGAAGTGGCGCCTGTATTTTAGGTACCAAGGGCGGGAAAGCCAGAATTGCCGGAATTACAACAGGAAAAATTGTAGATTATGGATTTAAAGACTCTTTGAACATGGGAGCCTGTATGGCGCCGGCTGCCTGCGATACGATTTATCAAAATCTTATGGATTTTAATCGTTTGCCTGAGGATTATGACAGAATTATTACCGGTGACTTAGGAGAGGTAGGACAAAAAATTCTTTTTGATTTAATGAAAGAAAAGGGATTTGACATTGAAAAACAACATTTGGATTGCGGTATAGAAATTTTTGATTCAAATACGCAGGACACGCATGCTGGAGGAAGCGGTTGCGGTTGTGCTGCAGTTACCTTTGCTTCTTATATTCTTCCGAAAATAGAAAAAGGAGAGTGGAAGCGAATTTTATTTGTGCCTACGGGAGCGTTGCTTTCCAAAGTTAGTTACAATGAAGGGAAAAGTGTGCCGGGCATTGCTCAGGCAGTGATTATTGAACATTGTTAGGAGAAAGAACCATGGAATATATCAATGCATTTTGGGTAGGAGGATTGATTTGTGCGCTGGTACAGATATTATTGGAAAAGACAAAGCTTTTGCCTGGAAGGGTAATGGTTTTGCTGGTGTGCACAGGAGCTGTATTGGGAAGCTTTGGTATTTATGATCAATTAATCGATTTTGCCGGAGCAGGAGCGAGTGTCCCTTTATTGGGATTTGGGAATACATTGTTTAAGGGTGTGAAAAAGGCAATTCTGGAGCATGGATTTTTGGGCATTTTTATGGGTGGATTTACTGCAAGCGCAGTGGGAATTGCTGCAGCACTGATTTTTTCCTATCTGGCCAGTTTGATTTTTAAGCCAAAGATGAAAAACTAAGCTATACTTTTTCATTAATCAATAGTATAATGTTAGTGCTTATATGGGATACGGATGAATATCTGTATCCTTAGGCAGCACTTTAGAAAGTGACTCATAAAAAATGTAGTAACAGGAGGAAACGGAAAATGCTGCATGCATTCTCACGTTCAGAAGAACTATTAGGAAAAGAAGGACTTCAGATACTTGCAAATTCCAAAGTTGCAGTTTTTGGAATTGGAGGGGTAGGCTCTTATGTGGTAGAAGCATTGGCAAGGGCAGGGGTAGGCAACCTGACTTTGGTAGACCATGATGAAGTGAGCCTGACAAATCTTAACAGACAGCTGGTGGCTTTGCGCTCTACTATGGGCAAAAAAAAAGGTATCCGTAGCAAAAGAGAGGATTATGGATATTAATCAGGATGCGATAGTACATACCTACGATACCTTTTTTTATGCAGATACAGCACAGTTGTTTGATTTTTCAGGATATGATTATATTGTAGATGCTGTTGATACAGTTTCTGCAAAGTTGCTTTTGATCGAGATGGCAAAGGAAGCAAATGTGCCGGTAATTTCCTGTATGGGTACCGGTAATAAATTAAATCCGTCCTGTTTTCAAATTGCAGATATATCAAAGACCAGTGTGTGTCCTCTTGCAAAGGTGATGCGCACAGAATTAAAAAAGAGAAAGATTAAAAAGGTTAAGGTTTTATTTTCTACAGAAACGGTGCGTAAAGAGAAAAAAAGTGAATCGGTGGAAGTCAGAAGCGCAAGCAAAAGACCGGTTCCGGCAAGCGTTTCTTTTGTACCGGGAGTGGCAGGGCTTATGATAGCCGGAGAAGTAATTAAGGACTTGGTTTTTGGAAAGGGTAAAAGAGGATAAGAGGTATTAGAATGGAAAATAACAGCATTGAGAATATGTTTTGTATGAGTCTGGGGAGTGACAATGTAAGACTGCATGAACCAATGAAAAAGCATACGACTTTTCGGATTGGAGGACCGGCGGATTATTATCTTTGTCCTCACAGCACAGAGGAGATGCAGAAAATTCTTCAGATATGCAGAGAGAATAATATAGAGTTTTTTATTTTGGGAAATGGAAGCAACCTTTTGGTAAGTGATAAGGGATATCGAGGTGCCGTCATTCAGTTATGGAAAAATTTCAGTGATATTACAGTAGAAAATCATACGATTACTGTGAAAGCAGGTGCTCTTCTATCTAAAGTTGCCGCAGAAGCTTTGGAGGAAGGGCTGACAGGTATGGAATTTGCTTCCGGAATTCCGGGAACTATTGGCGGAGCTGTTGTGATGAACGCAGGGGCTTATGGCGGAGAGATGAAGGATATTATTAAAGAAGTTACAGTTCTTACAAAGGAAGGTGAAAGATTGACACTTTCCAAAGAAGAAATGAACTTTGGCTACAGAACCAGTGTGGTAAAGGAAAAAGGTTATGTGGTAATTTCCGTAGTTTTACAGCTTGAAAAAGGTGACAGAGAAAAAATCCGTGAGGTAATGGAGGATTTAAAAGAAAGACGTGTGACAAAACAACCTTTGGATATGCCAAGCGCGGGCAGTACATTTAAAAGACCGGAAGGATACTTTGCAGGTAAATTGATTATGGATGCAGGACTTCGAGGATTTTCGGTAGGCGGTGCGCAGATATCAGAAAAACATTGTGGATTTGTGGTAAATAAAGGTGATGCAACCGCAGCAGATGTTTTCGGACTTATCAGAGAAGTTCAGAAAAGAGTGCAGGAACAGTTCGGAGTTACTTTAGAGCCAGAAGTGAAATTTTTGGGAGAATTTTAGGAGGAAGTATGCGGTTTGTAATTGTGACAGGAATGTCAGGCGCCGGAAAAAGTACAGCACTTAAAATGCTGGAAGATATGGAGTATTTTTGCGTGGATAATCTTCCGGTTATGTTAATTGAAAAATTTGTACAGCTTTTAAGAGATGGCGGATCAGGAGAAATCGAGAAAGTTGCAGTAGGTGTAGATATTCGTAACGGAAAGGCATTAGATGAGTTGGAAACGGTTCTTGAAAATATTAATTTTTCAGGAGTGGGAATTGAAATTCTGTTTTTAGATGCAGAGAATGATGTTTTAGTAAGACGTTATAAAGAGAGCAGACGAAACCATCCTTTGGCAGTAGGTAGCAGAGTCGATGACGGAATTCGCAAAGAAAGAGACAGACTGCGCTTTTTAAAAGAATATGCAGATTATATTATAGATACCAGCAAGTTGTTGACCAGAGAACTGAAGGCAGAATTGGAAAAAATTTTTGTTGAAAACGGAAGCTTTAAAAATCTGATGGTTACCGTATTGTCCTTTGGATTTAAGTACGGTATTCCTCAGGATGCAGATTTAGTATTTGACGTGAGGTTTTTGCCAAACCCTTATTATATTGAGGAGCTGCGTCCTTTAAGCGGAAATAACGCTCCTGTCAGCGATTATGTTATGAGCTTTGATTTGGCGCATGAATTTTCTGATAAGCTGGAAGATTTAATCCGTTTTTTAATCCCCAATTATATTACAGAGGGAAAAAACACAGTTGGTGATTGCCGTGGGATGTACCGGCGGTAAACACCGTTCCGTAACTCTTGCAAATGAGCTTTACCGAAGATTAGGCGAAAATGAAGAATACGGAATTCGTGTGGAACATAGAGATATAGAAAAGGATGGGAAAAAATGTCTTTCTCCGGAAGCGTAAAGGAGGAATTGCTTCGTTATGAGGACAGCGCAAGGCACTGCTGTATTGCAGAATTGGCAGCCATGATTGCTTTTCATGGGGAAATTATGCCCGTGCCACCAGGGGGCTTGGCCCTTTCTATATCTTCGGAAAATGAAAGTATTCTCAGAAAGGTCTTTACATTACTGGAAAAAACGTTTACAATGGAACTTAAAGTTTCTACTGATAGACAGATAGTCAGGAAAAACAACCGATTTGCCATTGATATAGATGATACAGAATTGACTGTTAAAATATTGCAGGCAGTAAAACTACTTAGTGCAGATAGAAGACCTGTGACAACCGATGCTTTGGTCAATCCTATTATCATTCAAAGGAGCTGCTGTAAACGTGCATTTTTAAGAGGTGCATTTTTATGTGCCGGCTCCATTAGCGACCCTGAAAAGTTTTATCATTTTGAGGTGGTTTGTACAACACCGGAAAAGGCACAACAAATGCAGGAGCTTATACAGTCATTTGGAATTGATGCTAAAATTGTAAAGCGCAAAAAGTATGAAGTTGTTTATGTGAAGGAAGGAGCACAAATCGTAGAACTTTTAGGCCTTATGGGAGCAGGTGTATCTCTGATGAATTTGGAAAATGTCCGGATATTAAAAGGGATGCGAAATACTGTAAATAGAAAAGTGAACTGTGAAACAGCAAATATTAATAAGACTGTAAATGCAGCAGTGAAGCAAGTGGACGATATTATATATATCCGTGATACGGTAGGACTTCACAGACTGCCTGAAAATCTGGAGGAAACAGCCTTATTAAGATTAGAATATCCGCAGGCATCATTAAAGGAATTAGGCGGTTTATTGTCTGCTCCGGTAGGTAAGTCAGGTATTAACCACAGATTAAGGAAGATTTGCAGCATAGCAGAACAACTCAGAGGATTCAAGGAGGAACAGGTATGATTAGGAAACCAATTACCATCGGGATTTCAAACGGTCTTGAAGCAAGACCAATCGCAATGCTCGTACAGGTGGCAAGTCAGTATGCCAGCAGCATTTATTTAGAGAGCGAAGCAAGAAAAGTAAATGCAAAAAGTATTATGGGTATGATGAGTTTGGGATTAGACGCTGGTGAGAGTGTAACAGTTTCTGTTGATGGCGTAGACGAAGAAGAAGCCATGAAGAGTATTGAAGAATACTTGAGCAAAAAAGCAGAAGTATAAGCTTTGCATACCGAAAATGAAGAAGAAAATGAAAGAAGATGTGGCATGAAGCTGCATCTTCTTTTCATTTTATGGAAAATACTTGTTATCTTGCAATCAGGAGAAAGATGTAGTAAAATCGAGGAAGATGAAAGAACAGGAGGTTTTTTAGACATGAAGACAGAAAATGCGTGGAAAAAGTACACAGATACAACAGAGGTATTTCAGTTTAACGAAAAGTATAAAGCTTTTATCAGCAACTGCAAGACAGAACGTGAATGTATTTCCGAGATGATTTCTCAGGCAAAGGCGGCAGGTTACCGTAACCTTGATGATGTAATTGCGAATAAGGAAACACTGCAGGCAGGTGATAAAGTGTATGCCAACAATATGGATAAAACATTGGCAATGTACATTATCGGTGAAGAACCAATGGAAAAAGGAATGAGAATTTTAGGTGCTCATGTGGACTCCCCTCGTATTGATTTAAAACAAAATCCATTGTACGAAGATCAGGAGCTGGCTCTGTTGGATACACATTACTATGGCGGAGTAAAGAAATATCAGTGGGTGACAATTCCATTGGCATTACATGGTGTTGTTGCAAAGAAGGATGGACAGGTAGTTCAGGTTGTTATTGGTGAAGATGAAACAGATCCGGTTTTTGGTATTTCTGATTTATTAATTCATCTTTCTGCAAAACAGCTTCAGAAAACAGCGGCAGAAGTAATTGAAGGAGAAAACCTCAATGTGCTGGTAGGAAGTATTCCTCTTTCTGATGAGGAAGAAGAACCTGTAAAAGCACAAATTCTTCACATTTTAAAAGAAAAATACGATATGGAAGAAGAAGACTTCCTTTCTGCAGAATTTGAAGTTGTTCCTGCAGGAAAAGCCAGAGATTATGGATTTGACAGAAGTATGATTATGGGATACGGACATGATGACAGAGTTTGTGCATATCCATCTTTTGAAGCAATGTTGGCACAGGATAAAGTGAAATACACAGCAGTATGCCTTTTAGTAGATAAAGAAGAAATTGGAAGCGTAGGAGCAACGGGTATGCAGTCACGTTTCTTTGAAAATGCTACGGCAGAAGTGATGTATGCAGCAAATCAGTATAGCGAACTGCTTTTACGCAGAGCATTGAAAAATTCTATGATGCTGTCTTCTGATGTGAGTGCTGGATTTGATCCAAACTTCCCAGAAGTAATGGAAAAGAAAAACAGTGCATATTTAGGTCATGGAATTACTTTTAACAAATATACAGGTTCCAGAGGTAAGAGTGGTTCTAATGATGCAAATCCGGAATACATAGCAAAACTGCGTAAAGTTATGGATGACAATCATGTAGCGTTCCAGACAGCTGAGCTTGGAAAGGTTGACCAGGGTGGCGGTGGAACAATCGCATACATTCTGGCAAACTATAATATGGAAGTAATTGATTGTGGAGTACCGGTATTAAATATGCATGCACCATGGGAAATCGCAAGTAAAGTGGATATTTATGAGGCGTACAGAGGTTATTGTGCATTCCTGAAAGATATGTAAATAGAAATTGACTCTATACATCTTCGCTGAAAGATGTTAATATAAAATATATTATGAAACTATGCGGCGAAGCTGTAGAGTAAGGAGTATGCAAATGTCAAAAGTATTGAAATTTATTGTGAACCTGGTGGTTCTCCTGTCCATAGTTGTGGCGGCAGCACTTTTAGTGCCTCCTTTGTTGGGCGTGGACACTGTTATAAATGATAACTCGAATATAGAAACCAATCTTCCTGTGGGAGCTGTTGCCTATGGTAAACAGGTGGATACAGAGGGATTGAAGAAAGAGGATAAAATTATTTATATTGAAGGTTCTGCTCAGTATGTATATGAAATTCAGGATATGGACACAACAGCAGGTGCTTATAAAGTAAAAGATGTATATAACAAAAATAGTGATGTTGAAAGTATTACATTACAGGATAAAGTATCAAAAGCAGTCGTAACAATTCCTTTTATTGGATATGCAGCCATTGCTTTACAGAGTAAAACGGGATTAATGGTTGTAGGAGCTGTGATTGTTC
>ENA-OQCW01000538-OQCW01000538.1-human-gut-metagenome-genome-assembly--contig:-NODE-538-length-21444-cov-2.535113_pt1 | contig 21444 bp, 22 predicted proteins | sample MGYA00242767_ERZ504593 | MGnify/ENA primary metagenome ERZ504593 (study PRJEB26092, sample SAMD00036307) | human gut metagenome | host: Homo sapiens | study: EMG produced TPA metagenomics assembly of... | reverse complement strand
TGGAGCTTCAAAAGGCACAAGAAGGTATTCAGTTAAGCAAGACTTGATCATAAAAAGAGGCTATCCCGGGGAAATGGCGTCCTTTTTTGTGGCGAGTCTTTTTTATATTAAAATCAATAAGCAATGAAGAGAGGGAAAAAAGTATGGATTACGAAAGCGTAGCAAAGAAAATTTTTACAACGTGTAGGTGGAGCAGAAAATGTTACCCGGACTGGTACACTGCATGACCAGACTTCGTTTTAATTTGAAAGACGAGTCCATCGTAGATGATGAGGCAGTCAAAAAGACAAAAGGTGTTATGGGTGTTATGAAGAAAGGAGGGCAATATCAGATCATCATAGGAAATGATGTGGGATATGTCTATGAAGAATTGAACAAATTGGGGAAATTTTCAAATCAAGTACCGAAAAAGAAGGAAAACAGTACTGAGAAGAAAAATATTTTAACCATGTTAATGGATACGATTTCAGGAATTATGACTCCTGTCATTCCGGCGATCATCGGAGCTGCGATGATCAAAGTGCTTTTGACATTGCTGCCAATGATTGGAGTGCTAAATACAAGTGGGGATACGTACCAACTCTTGAATGTGATAGGGGATGGCGCATTCTTCTTCATGCCGGTTCTCATTGCAGTGTCTGCATCTAAAAAATTTGGCACGAATGTATATTATGCGGCAAGTATTGCATTGATTATGCTGCATCCTAATTTCATCAGTATGATGACAACCGCGCACGATGCAAATGAGACAATTCGATTTTTAGGCTTTATACCAGTGACGTACGCAACCTATTCTTATTCGGTCATTCCGATTATTTTAGCAGTGTGGTCACTGAAATATGTAGAAAAATTTGTGGATAAAATCACACCGGTCATTACGAAAAACTTTTTAAAACCAATGCTTGTCGTATTGATAGAGGCGCCGATTGCATTGATCATATTAGGACCACTTGGTGCTATTTGCGGAAATGTTTTATCAGATGTGGTTTATTTCATTCATGATAAATTAGGCTTTATTGCGGTCGGACTCGTTGCAGGTATTTATCCGTTTGTAGTCATGGCAGGAATGCATCATGCATTTACACCGATTAAACTTGGTATGATCGCAACAACAGGATATGAGAATTTTATTTGTATTGGAGAACTTTGTTCAAATATGGCACAGGGAGCAGCATCGCTTGCAGTTGCCATCAAAAGTAAAAATAAAGATTTTAAACAGATTGCAGGTTCCTCTGCATTTTCAGCACTTCTTGCGGGAATTACAGAACCGGCTCTTTTACGGAGTAACCTTGCGATTGAAACGACCAATGCTTGGAGCATGCATCGGGGCTGTGGCAGGTGGTTTGTTTGGAGGATTCTTCCAATTGAAATGCTTTGGAATTGCCACACCTGCGATTGTAACGATTGTTCAATATGTGGAAGAAAGCCGTCCGATGAGTCTTTTGATTGCAGCACTCACAATCTTGATCACAGTGATAGTTGCATTTATTGCTACTATGCTAATCGGGTTTGAAGATGTTGTAGATGAAGATGACGAAGAGGAGTATTTAGAGGAAGTAAAAGAAGAACCAGAGTTGACAGATGGCGAAGAGATTACAGTCTTAAACCCATTAGCAGGAGAAATTGTTTCGTTAAATCAGGTGAAGGATGCAACTTTTTTCACAGGAAATCTTAGGAAAAAGGGATTGCGGTGCTTCCGGCTGAAGGTGTTGTATATGCGCCATTTGACGGTAAAGTAGATATGATGTTTGAAACTGGTCATGCAGTAGGTTTAACGAGTGATAAAGGTGTGGAGCTTCTGATCCATGTTGGTATTGATACTGTGAACTTAAAAGGTCAGTATTTTCATCCGATGAAAAAGACAGGCGATGAGGTGAAAAAAGGAGATGTGCTTCTTACTTTTGAAAAGGAGAAAATAGAGCAGGAGTATGATCTTATGACACCGGTGATTATTTCAAATGCAAACCGATATCGAGAAATAAAAGCTATAAAAACAGGAAAAGCAAACGTGTTAGATTCAATTTTGACAATCAGATAGTAAGTGTGAGAGGAGAAAAATGATGGAACAGATCGAAAAAACAGCATTTCCAAAAGACTTTTTATGGGGAAGTGCCTCGGCAGCATATCAGATTGAGGGGGCATATGCGGAAGATGGAAAAGGAATGACAAACTGGGATGAGTTTGTCAGAATTCCGGGGAAAACATACAAAGAGACGACAGGCGATGTTGCGGTTGATCATTATCACCGCTATAAAGAAGATATCAGGCTGATGGCGGAGATGGGATTGAAAACATACCGGTTTTCCATTTCGTGGACGAGAATTTTCCCAAAAAGAAAAGGCGAGATCAATGAGAAAGGGATTGCTTTTTATGGGGATGTGATTGATGAGTGCCTGAAAAATCACATTGAGCCAATGGTGACAATCTTTCACTGGGATTTGCCACAGGCGCTTGTGGATTCCTATGGCGGATGGGAGAGCGCGGAAATTATTGACGATTATGTAACCTATGCAAAGACATTGTTCCAAAACTGGGGAGACAAGGTAAAATATTGGATTACATTAAATGAACAGAATATTTTCACTTCACTTGGCTGGCTGACAGCGCAACATCCGCCGGGAAAATTTGACGATCAGAAGATGTTTTATCAAGTAAATCATCACGCTTTTATGGCGCATGCAAAAGCGGTTCTTGCTTATCGCGAGATGGGATACAAAGGTGAGATCGGAGCAAGCTTTGCATACACACCTTCTTATGCGCTGGATTGTAAGCCGATCAATGCAATGGCAAAAAGCAATTATGATGATTTGAAAAATTATTGGTGGATGGATGTCTATGCATATGGACGATATCCGAAAGCGGCAATGACCTATTTGAAGAAAAAGAAAATTGCGCCTCAAATGCAAAGCGGTGATGAAGAAATTTTGAAAGAAGCTGCAAAAGAGATCACTTTTATGGGTGTAAACTATTACCAGAGCTGCGTATGTGAATACAATCCATTAGATGGTGTTACGCCGTATGGAACAATGAACACAACAGGGAAAAAAGGAACTGCACAGGAAATCGGAATTCCCGGAATTTATAAAAATCCGGCGAATCCGTATCTTATGACAACAGACTGGGATTGGAGTATTGATCCGAAAGGACTTCAATTTTGCTGTCGCGAAATCACGAGCCGCTATGCGCTGCCGATTATCATATCCGAAAATGGATTGGGGGCATTTGACAAATTAGAGGAGGATGGCGCAGTTCATGACGTATATCGTGTTGAGTATCTGAAAGAGCATTTGAAAGCACTGGGTGAGGCGATCGAAGAAGGGTGTGAAGTGTTAGCATATTGTACATGGTCATTTACAGATTTGCTAAGCTGGCTGAACGGATATCAGAAACGATATGGATTTGTATATGTGGATCGCAACGAAGAAGGAGGAACGTTGAATCGCTATAAAAAAGACAGCTATTACTGGTATAAAGATGTGATTTCCACAAATGGTGAAAATCTATATAAATAAAAGAAAACTTCTTGACAATAATAAATTAGCGTGGTAAAGTACTAATAAATAAACCGATGAGGAAGAGTAAGTATCTTCAGTGTTTGCTTCACAGAGAACTGCAGATGGTGGGAGTGCAGTAAGATGTAGCTGTAGAGAATGGGCTTCCGAGGGCGAGCTGAACGGCAAAGATTTACAGTAGGTGAGCCGGAGACAGTACTCCGTTAACAAAGTTCGCATATGTCAGTATGCATAAGTGGGTATATAGTGAAAGATATACCAAGCCGGGTGGCACCGCAGGAGTTGAATTATGTACTCTTGTCCCTGCAATAGATATTGTATGGGACGAGAGTTTTTTGTTATATAGAATTTCTTGTCCCGCAGATTTCATATTGAAAAGGAGATAAACACAATGAGCGAACGAAAAATCCCTTATAAAATCTATCTGGAAGAAAGTGAGATGCCAAAGACATGGTACAATATGCGTGCAGATATGAAGAACAAACCGGCGCCGCTTTTGAATCCGGAGACGTTGCAGCCGATGACAGAAGAAGAACTCTCGGTTGTGTTCTGCAAAGAGCTGGTGGAACAAGAATTGGACAACGATAACAGGTACATTGAGATTCCACAGGAGATACAGGATTTTTATAAGATGTACCGTCCGGCACCTCTTGTAAGAGCATATTGTCTGGAAGAAAAACTACAGACCCCTGCAAAGATTTACTATAAATTTGAAGGGAATAATACGAGCGGAAGTCACAAATTGAATTCCGCCATTGCGCAGGCGTATTATGCGAAGAAACAAGGATTGAAAGGTGTTACGACAGAGACGGGAGCAGGACAGTGGGGAACGGCACTTTCGATGGCGTGTTCTTATCTCGGCTTAGACTGTAAAGTATTCATGGTGAAATGTTCTTATGAGCAGAAACCGTTCCGGCGAGAAGTGATGCGCACCTACGGCGCGAGCGTGACACCGTCACCGTCGATGGAGACGGAGGTTGGACGCAAGATTCTTGCAGAACATCCGGGAACGACAGGAAGTCTTGGATGTGCGATCTCGGAGGCTGTGGAAGTTGCAGTGGGAAGTGAAGGGTATCGTTACGTGCTTGGAAGTGTTCTCAATCAGGTTGTACTGCATCAGTCAGTCATCGGTGTAGAAGCAAAACTTGCAATGGATAAATATGGTGTTACTCCGGATATTATTATCGGATGTGCCGGAGGGGGATCGAATCTTGGTGGATTAATCTCTCCGTTTATGGGAGAAAAATTAAGAGGAGAAAAGGATTATCATTTCATTGCAGTGGAGCCGGCGTCTTGCCCGAGTCTTACAAGAGGTGTATTTGCATATGATTTCTGTGACACCGGTATGGTGTGTCCGTTGGCGAAGATGTACACACTGGGAAGTGGATTTATTCCGTCGGCAAATCATGCGGGAGGACTTCGTTATCACGGAATGAGTCCGGTGCTGTCACAGCTTTATGCGGATGGATATATGGAAGCAAGATCGGTAGAACAGACAGCAGTGTTTGAAGCGGCGGAGCAGTTTGCGAGAGTGGAAGGCATCCTGCCGGCGCCAGAGAGCAGTCATGCGATCAAAGTTGCAATTGATGAAGCGCTTAAATGCAAAGAGACAGGAGAGGAAAAGACGATTTTGTTCGGACTTACTGGAACCGGATATTTTGATATGTATGCGTATGAAAAATTCCACGATGGAAAGATGTCAGATTACATTCCGACAGATGCGGAACTGCAAACAGGATTTGATGGCATTCCAAATATTTCTTTATAATAAAATAGTGGGATATCATATTCAAAAACGGATACCAAGTGTATCAGGAGAAGGAATCAGAACATGAAACAGATTTTAATCGTAGATGATGATGTCAGCATCGGAGATATGCTGGAGGAGATATTAACAAAAGAGGGGTATGGCGTAAGCCGTGCGTATTCGGGGACAGAAGCATTATTGCTTCTGTCTTTGTCGAGACCGGATTTGGTCTTGCTGGATTTAATGCTGCCGGGATTGAACGGGGAAGAAGTGCTTCCAAAGATCAGTGGGATTCCGGTAATCGTGCTCAGCGCGAAAGTGGATGTGGACAACAAAGTAGATGTGCTGCTAAATGGTGCGGCAGATTACATGACAAAGCCATTTGACATAAAAGAATTGCTTGCGAGGATTGTAGTGCAGTTTCGAGATCACTCGCAGAAGACAGACGGCGATGTACTTGAGTTTGAAGGAGTTCAGATGAATACAGTATCGCATGTTGTCTCGGTGGAGGAACATGGTGTCCGCCTTACCAAAACAGAATATGCGATTTTAAAGCTTTTGATGCAGAATCCGACACAGGTGATCACAAAGTCTTTGATGCTTGACCGCATCAGCGAGGATACACCGGATTGTATGGAAAGTTCACTGAATGTCCATATCAGCAATTTAAGAAAAAAAGCTGCGTGATGTGAACGGGCGGGATTATATCGAGACGGTGTGGGGAATCGGATTTAAGATGAAAGAAGTATAAATCTTTACGATTTCTTAATAGTTTTCTTAACGGTTTTCTTAATTGCTGTCCGATACAATATCAGTATCAAAGAAAGGGAGGCTGAATTTATGGACTATATTTTGACTACTGATAGACTCTGCAAAAATTATAAGAGATTTCGGGCGTTGGATGAACTTTCCATGCATGTGCCAAAAGGTGCAATTTATGGATTTGTCGGGAAAAATGGTGCAGGGAAGACGACGCTGATCCGTTTGATCTGCGGACTGCAAAAGCCGACGTCAGGAACCTATACGCTGTATGGCATGAGACAGACGGAATCGGAGATCGCGAAGGCAAGAAGGAGAATGGGAGCGGTTGTGGAGTCTCCATCGATTTATTTGGATATGACGGCAGAGGAGAATCTGAAAGAACAATACCGAATTCTTGGAATGCCATCTTTTGACGGAATACAGGAGTTGCTGGAACTGGTGGGGATTGCAAATACCGGAAAGAAGAAAGCTAAAAATTTTTCACTCGGCATGCGCCAAAGGCTTGGAATTGCGATTGCGCTTGCCGGAGATCCGGATTTTCTTGTGCTGGACGAACCGGTAAATGGGCTGGATCCGCAGGGAATTATAGAAATGCGCGAACTGATCTTAAAATTGAACCGGGAGCATGGGATCACCGTGTTGATCTCCAGTCATATTTTGGATGAGTTGTCAAAACTTGCGACACATTATGGATTTATTGACAGAGGACACATAATAAAAGAAGTCAGTGCAAAAGAGCTGGAGGAGGCAGGCAGAAAATGTATTCGAGTGGAAGTGTCTGATATAAAAGCACTGGCGCGTATTTTAGATACGATGAAAATAGATACAAGAATCATCTCTGACGAAACAGGCTGACGTGTATGCGAAAGTCAATGTATCAACGTTGGCTTTGGAGTTTGCAAAAGAGCAATGTGAAATTATTTCCATGCAAGAGCGGGATGAAAGTCTGGAAAGTTATTATATGAATCTGATCGGAGGTGACAAAGATGAGTAGATTGCTGTATGCAGGATTATATCGTCTGAAGAAGAACAAGGTGTATTGGAGTTCCTTTGCGGTGATACTGGCATATGGGACTTTTATCTACGTTTCACAGTATCATAATATGAGAAAATACGATTTTGAGTTTACGCTGGAAACTGCTTTCTTCCAGTTTGCGATGCTGATGGGGGTTGTGACAGCTGTGGTTGTCAGTATGAATGTGGGGACGGAGTATGGTGACGGAACGATTCGGAATAAGCTGGTGCTTGGGCTGTCCAGAACACAGATATATCTGTCTAATTTTCTTATTCAAGCAATTGGCGCGGTAGGGATAACTGTATGTGCCTATCTGCTGGGGTGTGCCATGGGGATTCCGATGTTTGGGATGCCAAAGCTCTCTGCTGGAATGATGTTTCAAATTGGGATAGTAACGATCTTGCTCTGTGTCGCTTACGTCTCTATTTTTAACATAATTACGATGAATATTTCAAGCAAGGCAAATGCAGCAGTATTTTGTATCTTACTTGCATTTGGAATGATGTTTTTGCAGCGTATCTCATCAATGTCTGTCACAGCCGGAATACATTGAACAGATGGTGATGAAAAACGGACAGATGGTGACCGAGACGGTCAAAAATACACATTATCTGACTGGAATGAAACGGGAACTTTATCAGAATTTGAGCGAATTGCTCCCAAGCGGACAGGCGATGCATGTAGCGGGGATGACCATAGCCCATCCTGTTCGTATGATGGTTTATTCACTTGTGATGACTGTGGTGACAACTATTTGTGGAATAGGACTGTTTTTGAAGAAAGATATTAAGTAAAAGGAGTGTAGGGGCGTATGGAAGTGTGGCTGCTTGGAATCATTGTCTTGCTGAGTGGGTGTGTGACAGCGCTTTTGGTGAAAGTATATGTGATGCAAAAATCAGCAAGGGAGATGGAGGAGGCATTTACCGATCGAATCCGCAGTGACACGAATACGCTGATTGATATTTCTTCCCGTGATCGGTATTTGTGCAGTCTGGCTGCTTCCATGAACGTTCAGCTTAAAATGCTGCGAAAAGAGAGAAGGCGGTACCAGAAGGGAGACCGGCAAGTAAAAGATGCGGTTACGAATATTTCCCATGATCTTCGGACACCGCTTACGGTAATTTGCGGGTATTTGGATCTTTTGGAGGAAGAGGAAAAATCAGAGACGGTCGGAAGGTATCTTCAACTTATTCGAAACCGTACCGAGGTGATGTGGCAGTTGACAGAAGAACTGTTCTGCTATTCGATTGTGACATCAACGACGCACAATCTTTCTTATGAAACAGTGTCGCTGAACGCTGCTTTGGAAGAATGCATTTCTGCGTACTATGCAGTTCTGAAACATGCAGATATTTGTCCGACAATTTCTATGCCGGATAAGAAAGTAGTTCGAGCACTTGATAAGAAAGCGTTGTCGCGTATTCTTGGCAATGTAATGAGCAATGCGGTGAAATACAGCGATGGGGATCTGAAGATTACGTTGACAGAAGAAGGGGAAATCATATGTGCAAACCATGCGTCTAAATTAAATGAGGTGGAAGCAGGGAAATTATTCCATCGTTTTTATACCGTTGAGGATGCCAGAAAATCAACCGGGCTAGGACTGTCGATTGCGAAAACGCTGACAGAACAGATGGGCGGAAGGATTTATGCAAGGTATCGGGACGGCAGTGTTTTCATTCATATTATCTTTGAAAAAGCACAACTTCCTGCTTATGAATAGCTATTAAAATAACTAATGGATAAGCTGTTTGTCAATCATTGACAATGTATCTAAACATTTCCTATAATGATATGCGGCAGTATCGGCAGAGAGTCGGTGCGAGACGAGTGAGAGGAGAACTATAGGAATGAAAACAGATAAGAAATATGCATCTGTCTTTGAATTGAATGGAATGCCGAAGTTTTCACAGGCATTTCCGCTTGCACTGCAGCATGTAGTGGCAATGATTGTTGGATGTGTAACCCCTGCGATCGTGATTGCAGGAGTGGCAGGATTAGAAGGAAACGATAAGGTTATTTTTGTGCAGGCAGCGTTGTTTATTGCTGCAATTTCCACATTGATTCAGTTGTTTCCGCTTGGAGGAAAGATTGGTTCCGGTCTTCCGGTTATTATGGGAGTCAGCTTTGCGTATCTACCAAGTATGCAGGCAATTGCAGGAAATTTTGATATTGCGACTGTTTTAGGAGCGCAGTTGATCGGCGGTATTGTGGCTGTGTTTGTCGGAATTTTTGTAAAGAAATTGAGAGTGTTGTTTCCGCCGTTGATTACGGGAACGGTTGTGTTTACGATTGGTCTGTCATTGTATCCGACTGCTGTCAAATATATGGCAGGAGGGGCATCTTCGCCGAATTATGGTGCATGGCAGAACTGGCTTGTCGATTATCACACTGGCAGTTGTAATTGCGCTGAACCATTTTGCAAAAGGAATTTTTTGAAACTTGCATCTATTTTGAGTTGGTATGATTGTCGGATATATTGTGTCAGGATTCTTTGGCATGATTGAGTTTTTCAGCGGTAGGTTCGGCAGGAATGTTCCCAAATTCCGCAGCCGATGTATTTCGGAATGAAATTTGAGGTATCTGCAATCGTTACGATGGTATTACCTTTTCGTGATCAACTCTGTGCAGGCAATCGGAGACTTTTTCAGCGACGACAGGCGGTGGACTTGATCGTGAGCCGACCGATAAAGAGCTGTCAGGCGGTATTGTGGCATATGGTATCACAAATATTTTCGGATCGTTCTTTGGAGGACTTCCGACAGCTACTTTCAGCCAAAATGTGGGAATTGTTGCAACTACAAAGGTTGTGAACCGCATGGTGCTTGGACTGGCGGCAGTGATTATTCTGCTTGCAGGGTTCGTCCCGAAATTCTCAGCGCTGTTGACAACGATTCCGCAGTGTGTACTCGGAGGTGCAACGATTTCGGTATTCGCATCGATTGCAATGACAGGTATCAAGCTTGTCGTACAGCAGCCACTTACATACCGCAGCACTTCAATCATTGGTCTTGCAGTTGCACTTGGAATGGGGATCACACAGTGTTCAGATGCACTTGCAAGTTTCCCGGCATGGGTGACAACGGTATTTGGAAAATCACCGGTTGTTGTCACAACAATCGTGGCAATTTTGCTCAATTTGATTCTTCCAAAAGATAAAAAACAATAATAAAAATGGGTTAGATTCCGTTCGAAAAAATGATTTTTCGGACGGAATTTTTTTGTTCATAACATAAAAATACGTGGTATAATAGAACACTAAGATTTAAGAAATTGAGAAAACAGATAAGGAAATGGATGACAACATGAGTATAGATGGAACATTATTTTTAGAGCAATTGACAGAAAAATTAAAATATCGGATAGAGGAACTGGATGTAGTCATTTCAGAAGGACAGAAAGATGTCGAGAGTATGCATGAATACTACTGGGAGAATTATACTGAGATGGACGAGTATGGGTATGAGAACTATGACAACCAGCAGGCATTGCTGCGGCAGGTGAATGCGAATCAGGACAAGCTTTTGTTAAAGCACCGATTTGAAAAAATGTTGGATTCGCCATTCTTTGGGAGAGTTGATTTTATCTATGACGGGGAAGATGAGGCAGAGTCGTTCTATATCGGGATTGGCAATTTTGCAGAGCGCACAGGGAGTGTGCCGCTTGTGTATGATTGGAGAGCGCCCGTGAGCGGACTGTTTTATGATTTTGATCAGGGGCCGGCATCTTATGAAGCTCCACTTGGGACGATTGAGGGTGAGATTGTGTCAAAGTGGCAGTATAAGATTCGAAATGGCAGGATGATCTATGGATTTGAGAGTGATGTGAAGATCGATGATGAGATTTTAAAGCAGGAGCTTGGAAGTAATGGGGATGTGCAGTTAAAAAATATTGTGCGGACAATCCAAAAAGAGCAGAATGCAATTATCCGAAATACAAAAGACAAGATTCTCATCATTCAGGGAGCAGCAGGAAGTGGGAAAACTTCGGTGGCACTTCACCGGATCGCATATCTGTTATACCACGACAGAGAGCATTTGAAATCTTCGAATATTTTGATTCTTTCTCCGAACAGTGTGTTTGCAGATTATATCTCGCACATTCTGCCGGAACTTGGAGAGGAAAATATACAGGAGATGAGTTTTGATCTGTTTGCATATAAAGAACTTAAGCATGTAGTCTCGGATTGTGAGGATAGATACCATCAGATTGAACGGCAGTTAAAGTGGATGACAGATGAGGAAGAAGAGAGGTACAGACAGAAGCAGTCAGCAGAATTTATCGGTCGGACAGAAGGATTTTTGGCGGGGCTGGAAGATGAATTGATGAATTTTTCCGAGATAGAATGGAAAGGGTTAAAAAAGACAGAGCAGGAGTTGATTGAGCTGTTTTATTTTAAGTTTCAAGATGTGCCTCTATTGTCGCGTATGGATGCGGTGATGGAATATGTGATCGATGAGTACGAGACACTCTATGATCGGACAGTCTCGGAAGAAGAATGTGAGATACTCAAAAACCGATTTATGGGGATGTATGTGACAAGAGATCTTTATGAGATTTATAATTGGCTGCTTGAGGAGGCAGGGTATCCAATCCTTCCGGAACGGTCTTACGAGAAACGCATCCTTCCGTATGAAGATGTATATCCGATGCTGTATTTGAAATATCGTCTGCAGCAGAAAACGTCAAGGCAAAAGATCAAACATCTGGTCATCGATGAGATGCAGGATTATTCTTATCTGCAATATTATATTCTGAAACAACTGTTTTCCTGTAATATGACGATTCTTGGGGACAGAGCGCAGACGATGGACGACAGAGAACAGGACGTGCTGACATTTTTGCCGGGGATATTTGGTAGACAGGTAAAGAAAATTGTGATGAACAAAAGCTATCGAAATACGATGGAGATTGCAGCATATGCAGGAGCAATTACCGGAATTCAGGATCTGGAGTTGTTTGAACGGCATGGAAAAGAAGTGACCGAAGCAGTTTTTGAAAGGAGAGAGGATGCACTGGATGCATTGGAACAGGAACTGCGTCTTGCGGAAGATGCGTTTGAGACTGCCGCTGTACTTACATTTACTGAGGAGGAGGCAAAAGCAGTCTATGAGGAACTGAAGCATCGTGGGAGAGAGGCTGCCTATATTGACAGGGACAGCTCTACTTTTCGAAAAGGGCTGACGGTGACAACCTTTTACCTTGCAAAAGGGTTGGAATTCGATCAGGTATTTGCTGTCTGTCCTGGCAGAGAGGATGCACTTGCAAAGCAGGCGAGATATATCTGTGCGACGAGGGCGCTGCATGAACTTTATATGTATGAGATCAAATAAGCAGGAAGGAGAGACATGCGATGAAAAATGGTATTTTAAAAGAACAGGACTATCAGGAACAGATGGAACATGTTGTGGAGCCGTATTTGCATTCCAGAGAGCGGGAACTGTGGCTTGAAAGGGAGCACGGGAAAAAGATTTATGTAAGATGTTATCAGGCAAAGAAGGCAAAAGGAATTCTTTTGATCTCGCATGGATTTACGGAGACGAGTGAGAAATACAAAGAACTGATCTACTAATTTTTTGAGAGGCGGATATCATGTGTATATACCGGAGCACTGTGGGCATGGGCACAGTTATCGTCTGGTGGAGGATCCGTCGCTTGTACATGTAGATTGTTACAAGCGTTATGTGGCAGATCTTTTATTTGTGGCAAGGACGGCGAAAAAGGAGCATAAAAATCTAAATCTATATCTGTTCGGGCATTCTATGGGAGGCGGCATTGCAGCAGCCGCAGTGGCAGCGGAGCCGAAATTATTCGAAAGACTGGTTCTGTCCTCGCCGATGATACGTCCTCTGAGCGGGAAAGTACCGTGGCATGATGCGAGAACCATTGCGATGGCTTTTTGTAAAGCAGGGCAGGCAAAGCGGTATGTGGCAGGACAGAAGCCTTACAGGGGATCGGGAAGGTTTGAAAATAGTTCGTCCACTTCAAGAGTTCGCTATGAATATTATCGGGCGAAAAAAGAACAGGAGCCGTTGTTTCAGATGAATGCGGCATCGTATGGCTGGCTTCATGCGGCAGCATGTCTGAACAGAGACCTTCAAAGAGACGGAGTCAGACGGATTCGAATACCGGTTATCTTGTTTCAGTCAGAACATGATCATTTGGTATCGAAAAAGGAACAGGTGCGGTTTATATTAAAATTGAACCAAAATGGAAATACAGATGCAAAGCTTGTACGGGTACCTGGGACAAGACATGAGATATGGGGAGCAGATGAGAAGATTTTAAGAGGATATTTTGGAATGATCTTCCGGTTTTTATCGGAGCAAAAATAAAACAGACAAAGGAGAATATATGGAAAATCAGGAAAAACAACATAAACGGCGAGTGCGCTATAAAGGCACCCACCCAAGAAGTTATAAAGAAAAGTATAAAGAGCTGAATCCGGAAAAATATCCGGAGACCGTTGAAAAAGTAATCGGAAAGGGTGGGACTCCGGCAGGGATGCATATTTCCATCTGTGTAAAAGAAATTTTGGATTTTTTCCAGATAGAGCCGGGACAGAAAGGGCTGGATGCAACCCTTGGATACGGAGGGCACACATTGGAAATGTTAAAATGTCTCAAAGGTGAAGGGCATCTGTATGCGCTCGATATCGATCCGATTGAGTCGGTGAAGACAAAAGAGCGTTTGAAGAACCTTGGATATGGAGAAGAGATGCTTTCTATCCGTCATTTGAATTTTGCAGACATTGATCAGGTTGTTGAAGAAGCCGGGCCGTTTGATTTTATTCTGGCGGATCTTGGAGTATCGTCCATGCAGATTGACAATCCGGATAGAGGATTTACATACAAAAGCGAAGGATCTTTGGATCTGCGTCTGAATCCGGAAAAAGGAGAATCTGCGGCAGAACGTTTAAAGAATGCGACGGAAGATGAATTGGAAGGAATGCTTGTGGAGAATTCGGATGAACCATATGCGGCAGAGATTGCACAGTTGATTATGAAAAAACTCAGACAGGGAGAAATGATTGACACGACAACTAAATTGTATGAGACGATAGAGGAGGCGCTTTCGTTCATTCCGGAGAAAGAACGAAAAGGGGCAGTGAAAAAGTCCTGCCAGAGAACTTTTCAGGCACTTCGAATCGATGTAAACAGTGAGTTTGAAGTGTTGTATGCGCTGATGGAAAAGCTTCCAAGCGCTCTGAAAAGTGGTGGGAAAGTGGCGATTTTAACATTCCATTCCGGGGAAGACAGAATTGTGAAGAAGGCATTCAAGGAGTGGAAAAAGGCCGGTGTTTACAGTGAGATTGCAAATGATGTCATCCGACCGTCCGCAAAGGAATGTGTTCGCAACAGCCGGGCGAAATCAACGAAGATGAGATGGGCGATCAAGGCATAAGAAGCAAGAAAAACAGATGGGGATTATTAAAACAATTGAGGCAGTGTGATAAAACGAAGCTTTTTTGCTCATAATAGTATTATGATTAGAAAAGAGAGGAAATCCTATGAAAACATTTCAGGAATTATATGAAGATTTGCTGAGGCAAAAAGTTTCGGTGGAGGAGCCGCTGCCGAGGGAATATGATCCAAAGCATCTGGATTGTCTTTTGCATCCGGAAGAATATGCACCTGTTATTTCGACGGATACATGCACAGATTGTTTCGAGAGAGCGTGCCAGAAAAGCTGCATATTTGATGCGATTGAGACAGGAAAAGAAGGAGAGCTTTTTATCAATCCATCACGTTGTGAGGGGTGTGCCGCCTGCATAGACGCATGTAAATCCAATCATCTTGCAGCAAGTAAAGACGTGCTTCCGGCGATGAGAGCGGTGCGAAATGCAAGTGGTCCTGTTTATCTGATGATTGCGCCGGCATTTTCCGGACAGTTTCGCGGGCATGTAACGGCGGGAAAATTAAGAAGTGCGTGCAAAGCGCTTGGATTTACCGGAATGGTGGAGGTGGCATTGTTTGCAGATATTCTGACACTGAAAGAGGCGCTGGAGTTTGAAAGACATGTCAGAGAGCCAGGAGATTTTCAGCTCACAAGCTGTTGCTGTCCGGTTTGGATTGCAATGATCCGAAAGAGGTATCACGAATTATTACCGCATGTTCCGGGGGCAGTCTCTCCGATGGTTGCCTGCGGACGTTTTTTGAAGCGAATCCACCCGGATGCGGTGACGATATTTGCAGGTCCTTGTCTTGCGAAGAAAAAAGAAGCAAAAGAGCCTGATATTGCTGATGCGGTAGATTATGTGCTCACCTTTCAGGAAATGCAGGATATATTTGATGCGGCAGAGATTTCTTTGGAAGAACTTCCTGAAGAGGAAAAAGAACATGCTTCGAAAGCAGGCAGGCTGTATGCGCGTACAGGCGGAGTGAGTCAGGCAGTGGAGGAGATGGTGCGGCAGCTTTCGCCGGATGGGAAGATCAACGTTCGCTGTGAACAGGCGAATGGGACAAAAGAGTGTATGGAGATGATGAGGCGCATTCAAAATAAAGAGACGGATGCGAATTTTTTTGAGGGGATGGGATGCGTTGGCGGCTGTGTGGGAGGTCCGAAAGCGATCATAGACAGTGAAAAAGGAAAGCGGTATGTGGACGAGTATGCAAAAAAAGTCAATCTACCAGACGCCGCTTGAAAATCCTTATGTCCGAAAGCTGCTAGAGGAGCTTGGATTTGAACCGTGGAAGAACTTTTGGAGGACAACACGCTGCTGACCAGAGAATTTTAGCGGCGTTAGTAGCGAAAAAGCCTGTTTTATTGTATAATACTAGCGTCGGTATACACTAAATGGTGAAAAATAGAAAGGACACGTTATGAAATATACAATACCACATTATTTTGAACAATTTCGATGTACAGCAGCAGAATGTGTGGATACCTGCTGTGCAGGATGGGCGATTATGATTGATGGGAAATCATTGGAAAAATATAAAAATACAGAGGGGCTTTGGGAAACCGCCTTCACAATTCAATTGATTGGGAGGAAGGAAGTTTCCAACAGTATGAAAAAGATGTGCATTCTTGAATGAAGAAAATCTCTGTGATCTGCATTTGGAGGGCGGCGAGGAGATGTTGTGTGACACGTGCAGAAATTATCCGAGACATATGGAGGAGTTTGACGGTCTGCGGGAAGGCTCTCTGTCGCTGTCTTGTATTGAGGCGGCGAAGATTATTTTAGGATGTAAGGATCCGGTTCAGTTTATTACGATGGAAGATGACACCGAGGATGAAGAAGATGAAGAGTTTGATTTTCTGTTATTTACAAAATTGATGGATGCACGAGAGGCAATTCTTAAGATGCTGCAGAACAGGGAAGTTGATATCTGTGTACGTATGGGAATGGTCTTAAATCTTTCAAAAGAGATCCAGATTGCGGTGGATCATGGAGAATTATTCCAGATTGATGAGTTGTTGAAAGATTTCGGAGAGATGGATTCTTTGCTTGAAATGCAAAAACAGATCGGGGAAGATCCAATGGGCGAGAATGAATATTGCAGTGAGATGCGCAAGATGTTCCGCACATTTTCCAAGTTGGAAGTGCTGAAGGAAGATTGGCCGGAGTATGTAAGAAAGGCGGAAAGGCTTCTGTTTGGAGAAGGACAGCGGGAATATCTAGAAAGGCGTAAGGCATTCCACAAAGCGATTGGATTAAAAAGTGCTTCCTACGATGTGTGGTCGTGTCTGTTGGAGCAATTGATGGTATACTTTGTGTTTACTTATTTCTGCGGAGCGGTCTATGATGATCACATTCTTGGAAAGATGCAGACAGCTGTGGTCAGTACTATATTGATTCAGGAATTGGCGCAGGCAGTTTGGCAGGAAAAACAGGAGGCGTTTACGTTTATGGATTTTGTAGATGTGGCGCACCGTTACTCCAGAGAGATTGAACATTCTGATATTAATCTGCTGAGGCTTGAAAAACTGTTTGACAGGCTGCCGCTGTTTCAGCCAAAACAATTGATTCGCATTTTATCTGTATAAGGAGAGGGTATATGAGACTGATACATACAGCAGACTGGCATCTCGGAAAACATATTGAAGGTCACAGCCGGTTGGAGGAACAAGAACTGTTTTTAGAGGATTTTGTGAATATCGTGAAAGAAAGAGATGCAGATGTTGTTCTGATTGCCGGCGATATCTATGATTCCTCGAATCCACCGGCGAAAGCGGAACAGTTATTTTATGATACACTGAAAAAGATTTCAGACGGAGGCAGAAGACTTACGATTGTGATTGCGGGCAATCATGATAACCCGGATCGTCTTGTGTCGGCGACACCGCTTGCGATGGAGCATGGAATCATCATGGTGGGAACACCAAAGACGGTGATTCCAAAAGGGCAGTATGGAAGCTGGGAAGTCTGCAGAAGTGGAGAAGGATACATTAAGATTGAGAGAAAATCTGAGCAAGCGGTCGTTTTGACCGTACCGTTTCCAAGTGAGAAAAGGCTGGAAGAGGTACTTTATTCGGAGATGGAATCGGAAGAAATACAATTGGAAACGTATAATGAGAGGCTGAGGTGTCTGTTTGACAGACTGGCAGATCAGTTTGAAGAAGAGACGGTCAATATCATCGTCTCTCATTTGTTTGTAATGGATAGTTTGGAAGAAGGTTCTGAAAGAAGCATACAGCTTGGAGGAAGTTATCTGGCAGATCCGGATATTTTTCCGAAGCTTGCAGATTATGTGGCACTTGGGCATATTCACAGACCGCAAAGTGTTCCGGGACACCCGAATATTCGCTATTCCGGTTCACCGATCGAGTATCGGAAAGGAGAAGAACGTTACCAAAAACAGGTGCTGTGTGTGGATATCAGAAAGGGCGAACCGGTTAAAGTTGAGCCGATCGAATTAAAACAGTACAAACCAATCGAGGTGTGGAGATGCACGAGTATATCGGAGGCAATCATGGTCTGTGAGGAGAACCGGGACAAGAACTGCTGGGTGTACTTGGAAATTGAGACAGAGCGCGCCATTTTGGAAGATGAGATCAAGAAGATGAAGCAGACGAAAAAAGGGATATCCCTGGAAATCCACCCGATCTTGCGGGGAAAAAGACACGGAAGAGGCAGAGACATCGTGGAAGGATCGTCCGTTTCCGGAAGTGTTTGCAGAAATTTTACAGACGGGAACGTGGTGTGGAGATGTCTGAAGAGACGCGGGATATGCTGCTGAAACTATGTGAAGAGGAGGAGCCGCATGAGACCGATTAAATTAAAGATCAAAGGGCTGAACAGTTTTGTGGAGGAGCAGACAATTGATTTTGAAAAACTGACGAAACAAGGCTGATTTTTGGAATTTTTGGTCCTACGGGAAGTGGGAAATCCACAATTTAGATGGAATGATTCTTGCACTTTACGGAATGAAGGCAATGTCACGGGGAACGAATGAGTTTGTCAATAAAAATTGCAAGAGTGCGCAGGTGAGTTATGAATTTCAGATTACTTCGGCGCAGGTAAAGCGTTACCGGGTGGAGCGTGAGTTTAAAGCAGGTGAAAAAGGGACAAAATCCGGAAAATGCAGACATTTTGGATGTGACAGATGGAGAGACTGTATTAGAAGAATCTGTGACAGGTGTGGATCGTGCATGTGTGGAGATTATCGGTCTGACTGCAGGATGACTTTATGCGGACGGTTGATTTTGCCACAAGGGAAATCAGTGAATTTTTAAAGGTGAGTGGAAAAGACCGAAGAGAAATCTTAGAGCGCCTCTTTCGTTTGGAGGAGTATGGTGTGCGTCTGGAGGAGCGCATCGCCTCTGCAATCGAAAAAAGAGCAGTCAGAGCACACAAGACTCTGCGGACAGGCGGAGGTCTACGGAGACTGTAGTGAGGAAGAGCTAAGAGATGCACGGGAGCGAAAAACGATAACTATCAGACGGAGATTGAGTTGCTTGAAAAGGCATTGCGGGAACGTCGTAAAGAGGCAGAAATTTTAAAGAAATATGGAATCTTCAAGAAGAACAGCAGTTATTAAAGCAGAAGAGAAAATGCTTTTTGAAAAGGAACAAATCATTTGAAGAGAAAAAAATGGAGCCTGACGCTGTCTGATAAAGCAGGGCATGTCATGCCTATTCTTCGTTCGGTGACTGAACTGGAAGACAAGAAACAGAACTTTTGCAGAAATTGGAACAAGAGACGGCGCGGTATGAAAAACGGAAAGAAGATGTCAAAGTAAGAAAGAAACATTTTTCCAAGCTGGAGACAGAAAAAGAGTCAAAAGAGTCAGGACTTCTCTCCTCGATTGAGCGGGCAAAAGAAGCGCTAAAGGATTATCGGGAACTGCCGCAATTGCAAAAAGAGCAGAACTGCAGCGAAGCATTGTGGAATGAGAGCAGAACACAGGAGCAATCGCTCAAAGAAAAGGTACAAAAGACCCAGCTGAAAAAAGAGTCACAGACAGAAGAATTGCGAAAAACAGAAGAAATGCTGAGCCGGCGTATGATCACAAGTGAATACAGGGAGGCGTTGGAACAGTTTACGCTGCGCTACAATGAACTGACCGGCATTTTGAGGGAGCGAAAGGAAAAAAGAAGCAGAAGACAGACCAGAAGAAAGTGCAGTTGCAGGTACAAAAGCAGGAGATTGTCGCACTGAAAGAAAAGATGACGGTTCTCGAAAAGCAGCTGGAACTTTGGAAAGAAGAGGAAGCCGAGTTCAATAAAGATATGGAGCAGACTCAGATTTTGAATCTGAGGAAAAACTCAAAAGAGGAGAGCCTTGTCCGGTCTGTGGTTCTCGTCATTTTGTATATGAAGAAAATGACGGTGGGGAAGAAAAAGGACAGGAAAGCGTTGACTTAGAAAAACTAGAGACATTAAGAAAGCAAATTGAGAACCGGGAGAGCGTTTATAAAGCAGCCGAGCAGGAATATCAAGTGAAGCAGAGCCTTCTCCTTGCAGCACAGGAAGAATACAAGGAGCTTGAGGAAAAAACAGCGGCGATTGCAAAGGAGATGGAAGAGAAAAAAGATTCTTTGCAGGAAGAGCTTTTAGCATATGGTATTCAAAGTTTGAAAGCAGAAAGAGAGCGTGTGCGAAATCTGGATCAGGAAAGAGAAAGACTGGAAATTGAGCGAAATCGCATATATAGACAGCAAACAGAAGTTGAGCAGATATTAGGTAGAGCTCAGGAGGAATGGAAAAATAAGGAGCAACAGACAAGACAATTGGAGATTCTGCTTATCCCGCTAAAAGAAAAAGTGACACAAAAGCAAGAGCAGATTCGGGCAAAGATTGGGACAGAGACGAATCCGGAAGTTTATTTGCAGACACTGGAAGACAGCCTTTCGAACCTGCGCAAGATATACCAGGAGGCAAAGCGCAAAAAAGAAGAGGCGGAGAATTTACTGAAACAAAGTGAAGAAGTATGGCAGATTTTGCAGGGCACAAAGACAGGTAATGAAGAGGCATTGAAAAATGCCCGCACATATCTGGAAGAGGAACTAAAACAGCAAGGATTTTTGAACCGGGAAGAAGTGAGAAAGGCATTGTTAAGTAAAGAATGTCAGGAAAGATATCGGGAAGAGATTGAGGAATATGTGCGACAGCTGCAGCAGACACAGGCACAGATTGAGAATGTCGAAAAGCGTCTGGCTGGAAGAAAGATAGAAAAAGTGATTTACGAGGAAGCAGTAACAAACTGTGAGATGCTGGATCGTGAAAAAAGGGAGAAAGAGGAGATACTGATTGCGACCAGACAGGAGATTAAAAGAATGGAGGAACACTTAAAACAGCAGTCTGAAATTCGAAAAGTGATCTCAGAGATTGAACACCGTCTTGCGATTTTGGAAGACTTAAGAAGTGTGACAAGAGGGAAACGATTTGTAGAGTTTTTGGCGACAGAACGCCTGCGATATATTTCTAAAAGCGCATCCAAACGGTTGTATGAGATCACAAATGGCAATTATGAGCTGGAGATTAATGAGGATGGAGAATTTATCATTCGGGACAATAAGAACGGAGGCGTACGCAGACAGACTGCCACATTATCAGGAGGTGAGACTTTTGTCACTTCCCTGGCATTGGCGCTTGCGCTGTCGGCGGAGATTCAGTTAAAAGGGACAGCTCCGCTTGAATTGTTCTTTTTGGATGAAGGTTTTGGCTCATTGGATGATATGCTGCTTGATATCGTGATGGAGTCTTTGGAAAAGATACATAATGACCACTTAAAAAGTGGGGATTATTTCCCATGTGGAATCCGTAAAAAGCACGAGTGCCAATTAGACTGATGGTGACTCCTGCTGAGACCGGAGTCAGTGGAAGCAGGGTAAATATTGAATATTCATAATCCGTACTGCTTGGACATACAGTAGTAAAAACAGCCGATCATAGCTGTGAGAAAATCAAAAATGCGAGGAGGAAAATGTATGTTTGAGCAAAAAGTCGGCAAAAGGAAGACG
>ENA-OQCW01000535-OQCW01000535.1-human-gut-metagenome-genome-assembly--contig:-NODE-535-length-21566-cov-2.183078_pt1 | contig 21566 bp, 17 predicted proteins | sample MGYA00242767_ERZ504593 | MGnify/ENA primary metagenome ERZ504593 (study PRJEB26092, sample SAMD00036307) | human gut metagenome | host: Homo sapiens | study: EMG produced TPA metagenomics assembly of... | reverse complement strand
CTCGGTGTCCTCAACGGGGAAGGAATAACCCCGCCATACTTACCGCCGCGCCATTTCGCGGGTTGCCACAACCGGAAGCGCACGGTCGAATTAAATTTAACGACACCGTACAGTGAGACGAACTTCGCCGTGCGCATTTCGTGTTGTGTGCCTGCTTTTAACCACGTCAGGCGAGGTGGTATCCTTCTTATTCCGAATAAGCCAAGAAGGAAAATCTATATGACTAAAGAAAGAATTTGTCTCTTATATTTTTGATAAAACGGGTTGAAATGTATGCCGCTACTTACGGGTCCTGTAATCCTCTGAATAAACCAGAGGGGAAAGATGATTTCGACCAAAATTTACCGCTTCTTGGAGGACCGCTATATCAAAAGGTTAGAGGACGCAGGGATCAAATCCCCAGTGAAGTCACCATTGTCCTGAGAACTTGCAGGACGTCATGATCGTAACTTCCATCCAAACCGCGACGGCAAATTGCTTCTCGTATTACCGGAAGCAGTTCGCTGGAAATCTCGGTGCATATTTCACCTGATAATACGCCTGGCTCAAGTGAGAATATTGGTGAACTTACGGTCTTGGTCTCGACAGTTTCAGAGTCAGTGCCAACATTATAAAGCTCAACGAAAGCGGTCTTGATTTTCCGGGCCAGATCTTTTGCTGGCTCGCTTGCAATATCTTTCCCGATTTCTCGCAGCACAGAATGCAATGTATGAGCTGCTGTTTTCTGTACATCAGACGGTAAATCTTTAAATTCCATCGTCAGCCTCATCAGTCAGTGTTTCTGGCTAACCAGCAACGCGCGCCAGATTCGGTTTTAAACGTTTTGCTTTTGGTATATGTCATCGCGGTGAACGTACCGTCATGGTTGGGGAACACGCCACATACCAGAGATTCGCTGTTGCCAAGATCGATAGTATCCATGCTGACCTCATTTCCCCTTAACGCCGGGGTAGCGGAACTGTTTGCGGAGAACACCGTGCGGTGTGTTGATGGAGGTAATTTAGTTTTCTCATTATTTTTCGTCAAGGTTTTTTGATGAGAAAACTCAAGTATTGGCGCAAGATAAAGCCAATACATTGAAATGTAAGGCTTTAAAATTTTGTGAAGGGATGATTATTGATGCTTGTTGCGTTTGCGAGCCTCTAATAGCTCGGTGAACAGGCGATTAAAATTCTCAACGCGGGCGCGGAGTTCGCTGAGTTGTGCTTGTTGCTCTGATTTAGGAAGTGCGCGATACAAACGCAGCATCTCTAACTCATCTTCCGATAAGTCTAGGGTACTATCGAGTGAAACAGGGGGAGCTGGTGTTTTGTCCTCGTCGCCAAACAGTATCCAGGTTGGTGAACATTGCAATACCTCGGCGAGGCGATGCAAATTTTGCCCGCGCGGGGCTGTATGGTCACTTTCCCATAATGAAATTGATGAGCCAGATACGCCAGCAGCTTTGCTTAAACCGTTTTGACTTAAGCCTACCTGCTTACGTCTTTCTCTAATGCGTTGACCTAAAGTTTTCTCGTTCATATTTAGATATCTTAATAACCCTTGACTTGAGATTCCTTGAGTGATTAGCATTGAGAAAACTCAATATTGGAGGTGCGATGTTTAAATCAGACGTAATTAATTTTTACGGTACGAAAGCCAAAGTAGCGAAAGCTGCTGGCGTTGACCCATCTGCTGTTTCTCAATGGCAAGAGCTAGTTCCTGAAGGTCGCGCGATGCGTCTACAGGAGGCATCTGGCGGCGAGCTTCTGTATGATCCCAAGGTTTATGACGAATATCGTAAGACGAAGTGGGCGGGGCGGTTGAACAATGAAAATCACTCCTGAACAGGCTCGTGAGGCTCTGGATGCCTGGATATGTCGACCAGGAATGACACAGGAGCAGGCGACGATATTAATCACTGAAGCATTCTGGGCTTTGAAAGAGCGCCCGAACATCGATGTTCAGCGTGTCACAGATGAAGGTGGCGCGGTTGATCAGCGAGCGCTTGGCGTTAATCGAGTGAAGATATTCGAACGCTGGAAGGCTATCGACACCAGGGATAAGCGTGAAAAGTTCACGGCGCTAGTGCCTGCAATTATGGAGGCTATCCGGATTAATGATTTCAGGTTGTATCGTGAAATTAGTGACGGAAAAAGCATCACGTACATGATCGCCGGGTTAAACAAAGAATATGGCGATGTGGTGGAGTCCGGACTGCTTTTTGCTGATCCTGCCGTAGTGGATCGTGAAACTGACGAACTTATAGAAAAAGCAATTGCTTTCAAACTTGCGTATCGACAGCAATACCAACAAAAAGCTGGATGGAATTATGAGCCTTCTTTTTGCTGAACGCCCACTGGTTATAAACACACAGCTTGCGATGAAGATTGGCTTAAATGAAGCCATTGTGTTGCAGCAGTTGCATTACTGGTTGAGAGATACCAATTCCGGCATGGAATGTGATGGTGTTCGCTGGATTTACAACACAACGGAACAATGGCTGGAACAGTTCCCATTCTGGTCAGAGTCAACGTTAAAGCGCGCGTTTGCAAGTCTGAAAACGCTGGGGCTCTTGCGTTGTGAAAAGCTCAATAAATCAAAGCGCGATATGACCAATTTCTACACGATTAACTATGGGAGCGAGCTTTTAGATGATGGCAAATTGAGCGAATCCATCGGTTCAAAATGCGCCGCTCCATCAGGTCAAAATGACACGATGGAAGAGGTCAAAATGAAACGCTCCATTGGTTCAAAACGACCCAATGTCATCGGGATCAAAATGGCCAGATGATGCCTACAGAGAATACAACAGAGATTACTACAGAGAATAAAAACAACTTTTCGTCCGGAAGCTTCGCAACCGGACCCGCAACGACCGGCTGAACAGGAATTTTTTGAATTTACCGGCACCCTGGCGCAGTTGTGTTTAGTGCGAAAAAAAACGCCAGCTGGGGTAGGCCAGGAGGATCTGGCGTGTGCGCAGTGGATATGGGGGCGGATCGTGGGTCTCTACGAACAGGCCGCCAGTGATGATGGCGAGATCATGCGACCAAAGAGCCTAACTGGACTGTCTGGGCCAATGATGTGCGCACAATGCGGATGCTGGATGGCAGAAGCCACAGACAAATTTGTGAAATGTTTGGTCGGGTACAGCGGGATCCGTTCTGGGTAAAAAACATCATGAGCCCGTCAAAGCTCCGCGAAAAATGGGACGAACTGGTCATCCGCCTGGGGCGTTCACCTGTACAGCGTTGTGTTAATCATATTTCTGAACCGGATACAGAAATTCCGCCTGGTTTCAGAGGATAAGTTTTGATTTCAGGTCATGAGGTAATTTTAAGGGGGACTTGTGGCAAAAGTTTTTACACAAGAAGAGCGGGAAAAAAATTAAAGGGCAGGTGGTGGAACTCGTGCGCCAGAGCGGTCGTGAGACGTTACGGCAACTGGAAGTCAAGACAGGTGCGACAAGATATCTGATGAGCGTTCTCGCAAGAGAGCTGGTTGCCAGCGGCGATGTATACAACTCTGGTTACGGGTTATTCCCGTCTGAACAGGCGCGTAAGGACTGGCAAAATGCCCGTAAAAAGCTCTCAAGGGCAAAGCTGAAGGAACCATCTGCGGTTGATCCGGACCTTATCTGGTCATTACCTGACGGAGAAATACGTCGCTACGACAGGCGTCAGAACATAATCTGTCGCGAGTGCCGGAAGAGTGAAGTTATGCAGCGCATACTAGCATTCTATCAGGGAAATGCTCGATATTTATTGAAGTGATGAGATTAAAGTTTATTAGTTCAGATATTGATTGGCTCTTTTGTGGAGTAGGGTAGAGTTAGTGTGTTTGTCTGCTTGGTGCCAGCAGCGGATATGTTTAACAACAGAAAGCATTCAGCATGGTTAGTGGATTTGCAAAGTGGATTAGGATTTGAGAAACTTTGATGAAGTTGTAAAGCTTGTTTCTATAAAATAGAAATTTAACTAATAGTTAAACACACCTCCAGCTTCATTGAAAAGGATTATTAGCTATGATTGATCCACTTATTAGAAACTTACAGAGTGATATTGCACTACTCCAGCTTTATATCGCGCAACGCAAACAGGCAGGCTTTCATGACATGGAAAGAATAATTGAGTCATTGACCATCTTTATGTTTCGCGCGCTGAAAATGGGTGAACTGGTAAACATGAATCAGATTAAAGTTAATTTTCCCGCCATTGATTTAGCTGATAATAAAAACATGATAGCAGTTCAAGTTACTACGAATGCAAGTCCAGCAAAAATTAAAAAAACTATCGAATCTTTTGAGGAAACAAATGAAATAGGAGAGAGTCTGAAAGATAAATACTCTACTTTATATATTTTTGGTTTTTGTAAAGCCTCAAGATACCTAACTCCAAGTTATTGTAAAATAATCGACCCCAGCTATTTCGTGAATGAACTTTGCGATAAAGCAGATGAAGATATGGTCCAGGATATGATTGACGCCATTCGACGCCATCATGATTATACATCATTACATCCATGGAGTGATAAAGATTCACTCGAAATTATACTCAATATTATTAATCGCAATGCAATAAAACATCGGATGAGTTGCGAAGGCAGTCTGTCTGATATGCTCACTGGTTTAAAAGAAATTAATGAAGTAATTACAAAAGGAACAATTCAACGTAAGCAACGTTCAAAATCGATATCTGACTTCAAAGATCAAAGCATGGTGAAATTTATGAGAGGTGTAATGGATGTATTGTCTGTTATTCAAGCCATAGTGAACAAATCTAAAGTTAACCAAGGTGATATGGTTTATATAAGCCATGAAGATATGATTAATATTGATAAATTAAAAGCTAAAATAGCAAGTGATTCATCAGAGATTGCAAGGCTAAATAATATTGATATAACACTAAATGTTGTTGATTTATAATTGTCGATTTAGCAAAACAGAGAATGCTTTGAAAGTTTCACCGAGAAATATTTATTGTGAACCTCCTTATTGTTTATCGACTTTTCACTCTCCGCTCATTGCAGTACTGTCGGAGAAGGCTACTATGTACAAGAAGCAGCTAACATAAGCGAGCATCACTATTGATATTAGGAAGAGTATATAAAAACTTCATGCTGAACCTTACAAAAGTAGGTAAACCGGCAATGGCCTAAGTGGCAGGGTCATGTTGATCCGGCACTGCCGAGCTAATAATTAACAAGCAAATCACTCTTTCTAATAATTTGTTGAAATAAACTAAATATGTATATGTTTACCAACAACCACATATGAACTACCTGCTTTGCTCCATGATTTTATTATTTCTAAATTATTATCTGAGCATATTTTACTTACAGTATCCACATCTAATAAACCATAGTAGAAAGCATTACGAGAGTTTTGGTATATATACCCATGCAAATGTTTAATACCGCTCTCGTACCTCTTGAAATAAGAACTTTTGTATTGATTGACAATCAGTGCTTCACCATCACTCTTTAATAATTCTCTAATCGCACTGAGGACTTTGTGAATTGTGGATTCACATGGAATTGCGGAAAGCACGTTTGCGCAAAGTATGAAATCATAATGATTTGTTATTTTATCTATATTTTCATAAGAAACAATATTAGCATTCTTATAGTTATTTATCACGTAATCTGGAATCGTGGTTTGTACACCTCTGATAATTTGCACTCTTTCTAGTTGTCTTCTGGAATCTAAAAATGTCACAGTTTCAAATTTATTTACTAATTGTTCTGAATATCTAAGTTTTCCACATCCAAAATCAAGGGCATTGCCATTTTTATTAGTGCTTTCAATCTGTTTACAGAGATAGTTAGATGGCATAGTGTGCGGTTTCGCTGCATTTTCTGAACGTATGTTTATTCCATTTATTTTGTAATTCTGTTTCAGCTGTACTATCATCACGTGTGTCTAAAGCAGTATTTACAGCTATTAAAGCTTCATCGATTCTATTTTTAGAGCCACTTGTTACATTGACTGTATCAATCGCAGCTACTTCATTCTTCATTTCTTCAATTGATTTAGCATTACCATCTTTTGATAAAGTTACATCATTTGCATATTTTTGACCATTGTAATCATAAGTTTTAATTGTTAAAGAATCTCCACTAAAATCAATTGTTGAAAAGGTTGGTTCTGGTGTATTAGAACGTTCAGCAATATAATATTGTTTAACTGTATTCAATGTGTAAAATTTACTTCCTGAAGCAGATCCTGCGGCAATATATAATGTTCCTTCTGGATTATATGCTTTACTAGCATTTTCACTAACACCGTCGGTTTCAATTACCTTTCCATCTAGAATTTGATAAGTACGAGCGTAAGAATGATCGTGACCTGTTAAACATAAATCAATGTTAAATTCATCCATTAATGGCGCAAATAAAATTCTTAAGTTAGCCCCATCAACATCTGAGTGCGGTGAACCAGAACCATAGATATCATGATGGAATAAAACCACTTTCCACTTTGCATCTTCATGACTAGCTACAGCTTCTTTCATTAACTGACGATGTTCTTCAACATTACGACTATTACTATTTAAACTAATAAATAGAGTATCTCCATAGCTATAATAATAATCTCCACCAGATTCTGTAGAACCTAATGTACTTGCATTAGGATTATTATAATGAAGACTGTAATCATCGACCATTGACTCATGATTACCAATCGTTGTTGCTAATGGTGTACTTCTCAACACATCAGGATATAAGAAACCTGCATATTCTTGTTCTCTTATAATCTCTCCAGAACCATTAGTTCCGCTTGATGAATAATCAATTTGATCTCCTGCTGATAAAATGAAGCTAGCATTTTCTGCAATGCCTCCAGCTCCTAATGCTTTTTGCAATGTCTTATTCCATGCATATGTATTAACTGCAATATCAGTATCATCTTGAGTACCTTGTCCGTTACTTCCAGAAGCTCCAATTTGTGGATCTCCTACTAATACTGCCTGATAATCACTAAAACTGTGTGTTTTGTAAGTATATGTATCACTCCAATCAACACCGTTTGTACTATATTGGTAATAATAAGTCATATTTTCTACTAGATAATCTTTAAGTGCTACCTTATTACTAGCAGTATAGTTTTTGAAACTATTGTTCTTGTTAATCTTGTCAGCACTGCCCGTTACAGTTTTTGCTCCTGACATATCTTGATTGGTAGAAATTTTTACTGTTGGTGTTCCCGTTTCTTCTGAGTACCAGGCAAAATTTAGATCAGTTGCTTTTGCTCCCGGTGTCAATACAATTTTTCCAGTATCCATTTCACCGGATTCTTGATTATTCCATTGGTTATTATACCAATCATTATAATCACTAGTACTAGTCAGCCCATTATTTAGTTTTTGTGTTCCATCATTACCTTGATATTCACCATAAGCAGATAATGGTACCATTGCCAAACTAGAAAAGGCTGATACTGTTGCCAAAGAAACAATAATACGTTTTTTCAAATTCTCATTCATGTCATAGTCCCCTTTTTTTAAGTTATAAATCTGTACTACGCCACCTATTTTACACACTGAGATTTTAGCGTCAACGAAGTTTACAAACACTTTATCAACTTAACTAAAACCATAAAAAAGACGATTATAGTTAAGCAAAACTTAACCAAATCGTCACTTTCTTTTGATTGAAATTATTATCTAAATCTAATTATACTCTATCAGTACATCATCTCGCCTTTTTTCTTCTGATATACTCTATTCCCCCTAAAGTTACAACCATACCGATTAGTCATGTTCCAATTATCATGTTATCACCAGTTTTAGCTGCCTGTTCATCTCCTTTTGGAGTTTCCAGTTGTTCTGGTTCTACCGGTTTTACTTCACTCTTCCTTTCTAATCCTTCGTATGCTGTCTGTAGTTTTTCTGCCAGTTTTGCATATCTTACTTGGTCTACCCCTTCTAACAGCTCTTCTTTGATCTCTTTTATTACTCTTTCTAATTCCTTTACACTTGCTTCACTGTATCCGCTCAGATCCATCTCTTCAATTCGTTTTATTAATTCTTCTACACTTCCCGGCTCATGATTCAGTTTTAAGCTGCTGTATTTTTCATTAAGTCCTGCCAGTTCTTCTTGCAACTCTTCATTCGTAATATTTTCATTCTTTAATGCTTCTTTTGCTTCTGCTATCTGTTCTTTTAAGCGAGCTGCGGTCGCTTCACTGTATATGCTCAGATCTTCTTTTTCTATTTCTTCAATCCGATCTTTTAGATTGTCATAATTGATCTGTTCCACTAATCCCAATTTTGTCTCATACAGTGCTTGAACTGCATCATTTACTTCTGCTTCACTGGCATCTTCGTTTTCACTGACTGTCTCTGCTTTTTCTAATGCTTTTTCCACTCTTGCCACTGATACTTCGGTATATACTTTGGTATCAAGTTCTTCTAGTTCTTTAATCAGCGCATCAAGTGTCTTTTTATCACTTTTGATCTCTAATCCCTTAAATGCTGCTTCAAGATTTTCTCCTGCTTTTTCAACTTCACTGACTAACAGTACTCCTGCATTTAGACTTTCCTTGACTGCCTGCAATTTCTCTTTAAATGTTTTAACTGTACCTGGTTTATATACTGTCCAGTCTGTTTCTTCGATTACTTTGATTCGTTTTTCCAACAGCTCATATTTATCTCTGCTACCTTTAACCATCACTTTGATTTCATCAGTATTTGCACTGTCTTCACTGCCGTCTTTAGATACAGTTACAACAAGTGCCACTTCTTGATCTTCAATCGGTAAGTTAACACTTCCGTCTTTGGCAATAACTTTTTCCAGATCAGAACTGAATACACTGAAGCTGTAGCCGTCAACTGTCGGGAAGTCCACACGACCATTTTCAACAGTTAATGATGTCAGCTCCTGAGCAATCTTACGGGCATTATCTTTAACAACAGTAATTTCTTTAGTTATTTTTTGACCGTTGACATTGGCAGTAATTGTTGCTGTTCCTTCACCAACAGCAATCATCTGATTGTTTTTACAAACAACAACGAACTCATTGCTTGAAGTATATGAAGCATCCTGATATGTTGCATCATCAGGAGTTACAACTACATCAAGTGCTGTATTTTCACCAAGATACAATTCTGATGACATTTCTTTAAATTCAACACTACTTGCTAATTTTAAATCTGAATTATTATAAATTTCAAATTCATAGATTGAATAACCATACTTAGTTGCTGGTGTTAATCCCTGCATTCTTACATATCTTGCTTCAACCGGATCAAATGAAATCTCATTAGTTAATTTATTTTTATCCTCATCACGTAATTTTTCAACTATATCATATTTTGAACCATCAGTAGACACTTCAATATTAAAATCTGTTGCTCTTGCTGATTCCCAATAAAGTTTAACATTATCAACAGTTGTCACTTCACCTAAATCAATTGTAATTTGTTCTTTAGTGATTGATGTCCCATCTTTAGAAACCCAGCGTGTATCATAATCACCATCATTAACCAGTTTACCTGTTGGATTTTTATTCCATTGATTTGTTTCTGTTGAAGCACTAACATCTTTATTTAATGCCATATTTTCACCAAGAACATTAATCACACTCGTAGCATAAATTTCATCATTATATTTTGCATAGATAATTGTACTCCCTACCTTTTTAGCAGTAACGATACCGTTTTGATCTACATTTGCAATATCTTCGTCACGGCTTGACCAAGTTAATTGCTCATCTGCATATAATGGTGCTAATTTTTTAACTAAAGTTTTGCTTTGTCCTACATTAATAGATAACTCTTTTTGATCTAAAGTAACATTTGTTACTTCAACATTTTCAATTGGATTATAAATAATCTTTGTTTTTCCTAACATTGGACAATAAATTATTTCATCATTTTTCAATTCTAACTTAATATAATTTACATTATCACCTAACTCTTTAGTCGATACTTCATATAAATAATATTCAGTTGAACTAGCTGCTTTACCTGCATTTACAACATTTTTCTCTACTTTATTATAAGTTAATCCGTCACTAGAAGCATAAATATCTACTGAATCATTTACAAATGAACCATTTTTATAGATTTCAAAAGTAGCTTTTTCAATATCACTTAAAGCATAAACAATACTTTGATTACTATCTGATAATCTTTTAATCCTTGTTTTATCAGTAAAATTTGATGATTTAGGATCATCAAAAGCAAATTCACCATATTGATACATTTTACTAAAATCTTCAATTTCATCTACAAAATAACCATTAATAATATTAATATGACTATAAGCACTAACATCAGTATCTTTAGCAGTTGCTACAACGACAACTTCTCCTTTAGCCTTAGCAGTCAATATCCCATCTGGACTTATTGTTGCAAGTTCAGTTGGTTTTCCCTCAAGAGATAATACTTTCCAGCTTACTTCTTGGCTGGCAATACTTGGAAGTACTTCTGCTTTAAACTGTAATTCTTGTCCTTTAACAATAAATTCATTATGACTTTGAATATCGATTTGTGATGCTCCCTGGTAATCATAATATATTGATCCACCAGCATATTGAGGATCATATGTTTTATAACCTGACTTACTTGTGATCGTTACCCGTAAATATTGATATCCATCATCTTTTATTACCGCTTTATTTTTAATTGTATATGGATACCAGCCAGAACTTAATTTACTTCCTTGAATAAACTCACATTCAACTGGTGACCAGCTATCACCATTTTGAGAAACTTCTACTACAAAATTTCCAGATTTATCAAGATTATTATTTAATGAATATGCACTAAATTCAAAATCATAAATGTTATTTGCTTGATATGTAATAATTCCTGGTTTACCATTTGCATACTATCACTTCTTTTAACTGTTTTATCACCATTAAAATTAGCTGAATTATCATCTTTTATAATATCTTGATAAGATTAAAGCAACTCCATTTTCAAGATCATTTAACTCATCAACTAAAATACTAGAACTTGTTGCCTTAAATACTAATGTATCCTGTATTTCTGTTTTCCTTTTAAATTACCAATCACTTTAAATTGACCAGCTTTTTTTACTGTTAAAAGTCCATTTTCATCAATTAATGCTTTATCACTAGCATTACCAAAATAATCAACAACTGACCATTCCATTTCACCTTTTGAAATAGATGGAATATAATTAGCTGCTAATTGATAAGACTTACCAACTTCTAATTGGTTAGCATTAGTAGTTTCATAGATTTCAACCTTTTCAACATCAGTTGTTTGACCAGTTGTAAAACTCATTGGATGACTTTCACCCTCATATCCTAAAGAAGTTAAGATCATACATGATTTTGCTGGTAAAGTGACATTAACACCATCCTTAAGATTAGCATTTTCAATTGTGTCATATTGTAACAATTGACCCTTTTCATTGACCGGTCTAGTTTTCCCATCAATTTCACCATCATAATAGAAATATTGATTAAGATCAACTTTACTAGCTGCATTAGGCATATTTACTTCTAATGTTTTTTGGGATGATGAATTATTAACAACTGCAATACTAATATCACCTTTATCATCTGCAACTGGAATAATTCCTGATGTAACTCTTAACTGATCAACATAACTGTCTGTAGTTTCAAGAATCTTTGTTCCAGATGGAAAATAACGGCATAACATTGACCAAGTATAATACCATGGTTTTAGATTCTCATCACTTGCTTTTACTGTATTAGCTCTTCCCGTAACATTATGCTCAGCATTTTGAGCTGCCATTTCTTCACCAAGTTCATTCCAAAATCCCCATATCTTGATATCATTATCAATTGAAGGATCTCCTGTTGGCGTATGGACAACATAATCTCTACCTTCTTCTGTTGTTGCAGCAGGTCCATATTGATCTTTGAAATTATTAACAATATCATTATGCTGAACATGCATACTATCTTCAAAGCCCCATACGCTACCAAATTTTAATCCCGCACGAATAGCTTGGACACCATAATCAAAAATATCCACTCCATAATCGTATTTTCTCGCATTCAATTGCGAATCTCCAGGACCAGTTCCTGAAATTCCCATTTCACCCAAAGCAAATCCTTCCTCAGCAACTTCAGGATCAAGACTTTCAGCCTGTTCTTTCCAAGTCTTTAATTTCTTTTCAATAAGTCCACTTTCTACCTCACTTTGTGGGGCATATCTATGCACTTCTGTTAATTCTATTTTATCTTTCATCTCATCACTTGTTGCTTGATTTATCCAAGCTTCTTGTGAATCATAAACATCCGGCCCTACAATTTTGATATTTTCAATTTTTTCTATACCAGAACTGTCCATTTCATTTCTTAAATTAGTAATTGCCTGCTTCCATTGATCATATACATATTCATTTGTGACATCACCATGATCTCGTTTATAATAATTTGGTTCATTAATCATGTTATAGTATTTAATACAAGTATAACCTTTATCAACAATCAAATGCTCTAAACAATCACCAATCATCCTTGCCCATGTAGGACTACTCCAATTTACCGTTTTTCCATGATCATCGTAAGATAAATATCCTCTTTCACTAATACTTCTCCATTCACCTAACATGATTGGAATATCATTTTGTTGAGCAAAATCTAAAATTTTATAAACACGCTTCATCATAACAGACTCCCAATCATAAATCGGAGTTCCATCGTCTTCAAAGCCAATACAATAACTGTCCCCATCATGGAGCATGACCCGCATCACATTAGGGCTTAAAAAGCTTGCTTTTTCATAAAAAGATGACCACTGTTCATCAGTGTAATCAAATAAATCACTAGGATCCCATTGTACCCCAAATCCTTCAAAATCTTTAGTTAATACATTATCACTGTTAATATAAACTTTTGAATCCAGTTTAGGGGTATTATCAACGGCTTTTACTGGTCCAATTCCAGAACTAGCAACTACCGCTAATGATAATATGAAAGTCAAAAATCGCTTAAATCTTTCCTATCATAATATTCCTTTCTCCTTTTATACTTTTTCCCTCATAAATTAATTAAATTTTTCTCCTCCTTACTAATCTCTATTTATACTTTTAGTTTAATTGTCTAAACAACGATTGTAAACACTTACACAAATAGTTGCAATCTCCTTTCAAACTTTTATTATTTTATTGGGCAATTTATGAAATGATATTTCATAAACACGAAACAAGAAGTTTTGCAATATATAATTCTTCGCTTATCCAAAAAATTAAATATTAAAAATTGTGATTATTAAATTCAATTTTGATTAAAAAAGCATTTCATATTTATGAAAAAAAGCAATTTTTTGATTTATCTAACTAAATAATTAAACTTAATAATAAAAAAATGGTATACTAAAATTGGTGATAAAAATGAGTCTACTAAGAAAACTAGAAATGGCCGTTGACTTCTCAACTTCCGAAAAATTAATCGCAACATATATTTTAAAAAATGGACCCGATGTTTTAAATATGTCTACTTCTCAGTTAGCTAAAGCAACGTATACTTCGCCCGCTACAATAACTAGACTATGTCAAAAATTAGAGTATAAAGGATATAATGATTTTAAAATTGCATTATCAGCTCAGTTACAATATACGTTTGATAGAAATAGTGAAACAAATCCGAATTTTCCTTTTAAAAAAAGAGATACGATCCATACAATCAAACACAGCATTGCAACACTAGCTAAAGATTCAATCAACCTTACTGTAAATAATATTGACAATGATATCTTAGCAAAAATCATTATTATGCTCGATCAAACTAAAGTTATTGATATTTATGGTGTCTCAGGTCCACTTAGAATTGCCTCTGATTTTCAATATAAGATGTTTCGAATCGGAAAAAATGTTCAGATTGCACCAATGGTCAATGAACAACTATTTCAAGCTGCCCAATCAAATAAGGATCATTGTGCCATTTTAATTTCATATTCTGGTGAAACTAACGAAGTAATCGCTGCCGCAGAACTATTGAAACGCCGTAAGGTTCCGATGATTGCAATTACTTCATTTGGAGAAAGCCGCCTTTCAAAACTATGTGACTATGTTTTATTCTTAGATTCTCGAGAACGAATTTATTCAAAAGTTTCTACTTTTGGTTCAACGATTTCCATCCATATCATGCTTGATATTATCTATAGCTGCCTATTTGCTCGACACTATGATGAAAATCTAGAATTAAAACTTGAAACCGATCATATTATCGACCATCGACATATTAAACAAATAAAATAACCCAATGCTTATCTTTTTTCAATAAGCTTGGGTTTTGTTTTATCCTCATTTTTTTCATTCCATAAACTAATGATAGTGCCAATAATCCTAACACAGCATATTCCGCATAATAAACTTCATCACCAGTTTTAACTGCTGTTTCAACCTTATTTTCTGGCTTATTTTCATCAGGTTCTTTTGTTTCTACTTTTTGTTCACCAACTATTGCAAAAGTACCTAACTGTTCAACCATAAAAGTAATTTCCTTACCATTAACAGTCATTGGAACCTCAACTACATTTCCATCCTTATCTAGCATCAGAACTTTGAATCCCTGCATCTTTGATGTAACATTCCATACAATCGTTAATTGATTATCGGTCAGTACATATTCTTTGTTATTTAACATCATTGCCAAATCATAACAGCTAATAATTATTTGGTCATCAATTAATTTGCTATTGAGCTTATCTAAAATAACTTGTTTATCTACTTTAACAATATTTAAAAATACATCTGGATCCAGGTCCTTCAAACTAGTAAGATCAACTTGATACTCTGGACAACTGATTGATTTAATTCCTCTAACCTCAACATTGCGAGTATGGCTATGCGTAATATTTTTACTATCAGTTACTTCATATGTAACAAAATATTTACCATGATGGTTTAAATCAACATTATTACTTATGATCCGTACATTCTTTGTAATATCTGTATCATTTTCAAATACTTTAATATCTGCTAGTGGATCAAATTCTTGATAAACTTTTAAAACAACATCAGTAATATCAAATTCAATCATAACTGTTTCATCTTTTTTAGCAACAGTTACAATAATATTTGCGGTATCAGATACTACATTCGTAGCCTTATTCTTTACTGCTAAGACCAATGCTACTTGTTCATCCTGATTACTTGGTGTTACTTTACCATCTAAATCGATGATATTAGGGATACTTGAGCTTTTAATTGTAATTTCATAACCTTCAACAACCGGTAAAACGATTTGATTATTAATAATCGTTAACTCCTTAATACTATCTGCAATTTCCTTTGAACTGTCAATCACTTCTGTAACTTCAATCGTACAGTCTTGATAAATTTCTGGATTATCCTGAGAATAAACACGAACTGTTGTTTTACCAGCTTTAAGCCCAGTTACTAAACCATCTTTATCAACAGAAACAATTTCATTATCAGCAGCATCAAAAATAACTTTAAATGGGAATACTGCTTCTGGATAAACCTTAGCCCCAATTATTTGGCTATTTCCAACTGCTAATTTCAAATCTTGATTTGCTAATTCAATTTTATTAACAACAGAATTAAATGGTTTGTCTTGAATACGTACATCGCCAACTTGAATCTTCCAATGATCTGTTAATGTTCCTTCAATAGCAATCTTTAAATAATCATAATCCTTAGTAATTGCTTCTTGAGGAATAATATTTGCATAATGCCAATATGGATTGCTTAAAGCATTTATACCGTCTACTTTGATTTCTATACTTTCCCAAGTATTTCCATCTTTGGAAGCGTAAATTTTAATTTGTTCAAACAATTTATCATTACTATCTGCCACATATCCTCTAATTGAAAAATCCTTAATACCCGCTAACTTATAAATTACATTTCCTCCATCATTAGTTCGTGAAAATGTTGTATCATTAGCATCTGCCATTAAATCATACTTCATATTATTAAGCTGATATACTAATCCATTACCATCTTCAACAGAATCATGGAAAGCATATACATTGACAATGATACTTCCAATTATTTTTCCATCTCTATAAACATTAACTAAAGCACTACCTGAATTAACTGCCTTAAATGACATATCAGTAATTTTAACAATATTTTCATCACTGCTCTTTAACGTACAATTTTCAGGTAAATTTTCAAAGCCGCTTATTGAATAAATGCTCATTATATCATTTGTAGCAAGTTGAACATCTTTCATAATTTCTTTATATTCACTACTTTGAGCATCATCAGGTATTTCTAATTTGAGCGGTTCACTGAATTCACTTTGATTCGTTAACTCTACTTTTCCAACTTGAATATCTGTACTTGATACCTCGTTTCCTAACTCAATTTTTATATATTTATATTCGATTTCTGACTCTGGAGTTAATACTGCAAATTTCCATCCCTTAGTTAGTGAATACTTCTCTATTTCATTTATTTTTATTTCTGTCCATTCATTTTTATCATTCGAACCATAAACTTTAAAATTACTTCCAACTGCTCCTTTAACATAACTATGAATTCTAAAATTTTTAATTCCTTCAGCCCTTTGATATACCAAAGAAGCTTTATCTTTGCCGGCACGATTAATCCTTGTCACATCCCCAAAAATATCCTGATTCATATTAATTCGATTTTGAGCATTATTAGGATGTTTTTCATATGAGTTAAAGCCAATATTTTGATAATCAACCGTATTTTGTAATGACTGCATTGAGTCACTAAAATATCCGCTATCCTTACTATTGAACTTATTTTCACCCTCCATAGTAGTTAAAACCAGATTACCATCAGCTGGTAAAGTTAAAACAATTCCTTCCTGCAAATCAAGATTCTTTTTAAAATCAGAACGAACAGGATATCCGTTTTCATCTTGATTTAAATCATCTTTAAAATAAGCATAAACACTTAAAATCCACTTTTTTAAGTCGCCTCAGGAATTTTTACCAACACTTGCTGTTCTTTACCTGAATGATTTACTACGGATATTGTTAAATCATCTCCATTGATGGCAGCCGTTGAATACACTTGCTGTTCAGTTGGACTAGTGTAAATTATTTGTGACCCTTTAGGCATAAATTTTACTTGCTAATGCCCAAGGTACATACCATGGTCGTATATCCTCCGATACTCCCTGATATTCACCTAGTGAATTCCATAGTCCCCAGACTTTCATCAATGATTTTTTGATCCTACTGAATAAACATAAAGTCCATTGGACCATTAATATGCACAGAATCATTCTAGTGACCAGGCTGTTAATCCAGACATTCCCGCCCTTGTTCCTTGTACAAGAATATTAGCCATCCATAATCCATATTCAAAGCTGTCTATATTTGTTACTTGATCAACATTATTCAAATAATCGCGCATTCCGACTTCACCCATATAGACCTTTTTATCAGGATTATCCTGACCAGCGGCATTATTAACTAACATCCGCATTTCATTTTCAAAAACTCCATTTTTTAAATTAACTTCATTTACATACCAATGGAATTCATACTGTTCGAAAACATCATGAAGATCAGCAATACTTTGGTTATACCATAAATCTAACCAGTAACTTAGGTCCGGTGTCAACGAAATTGTCTTTTCTAAACCTCTTTGCTTTAACTGACATAAAGATTTAATTTGCTGTTCCATTTATCATACTGATATGATCCAGGATTTATATTTACCTCATTACCTAATCATATTGTTCAATACAGTATAATTTTTATCCTTTACCATTATGTTCAATAAAATCCGCTGACAATTTGAGCATTAACGGGATCATCTAAAGTTAAATTATATTGTTTTAAATTTTCACCTGGCACATAATACCATTCTGCTGCTTCAGGATATTGCCATTCACCTGTCATTACAGTAATATTATTCTTTTTAAAGAAATCAAACAATTGATATAAACGTTTCATCCTTTTGATATTCGGTTCAATGTTATTTCCTAATGGGTCAATTGGATAACCATCACGAGAATAATATTTTGGACTACCATCTTCGTTCAAACAATCCCAAACATAAATAGGATTATTATGATCATCAAATCCTGTACAATACCAATAAGCTGCTAACATACATCTGACAAAGCCTAACTCCATATATTGAATTCTTTGAAAATAACGTTCCCAACGAGCATCATCCATATCAAACCATTCAATCATCTCAAGTTCCATGGCTCCACCCATATAATCTTTTACAATAATATTATCAGGATCAACAGTAATAAGATTATCTGTTTCTTCACCATTTCCTTGTTTAATATAACGGCTATCACCTGTATCATCAGCTGGTTTAGTATACTTAGGTGAAATATCCAAATTTTCACCAGTTCCAATCTTTATTTCATACCTAAATACTTCAAGCTCCCCGGGTACTATCCCTTTCAAATAAGCAGTTCCATTACTAACACCAATAATCTGATTATTTTCATATTTTACGACTTTAGGATTACTACTTTCAATCTTTACATCATAAATTGTTGGATTAATTAATTTTATTGTTTTATTTTCTGATATTTTTAATGTAGAAGTCTTGCTATCATCAAATCCTTCTAACTTAATTGTTTTTAAATCAGTATTTGTATTAGTAATTAATCCAGCTTTACTATCAGTCAACTCTACTTTACCAATTTGAACAGCTTTAAGAAAATTAACTTCATCACTGCCTTTTACTGTTTTTGTTTGATCAGCATTTTCATTATTCTTTATTTCTATTTTTAAATATTTGTTCTTCCCATCTAAAATATTCTTAGGCATAAGATCAAATGTACCCCAAAAAGCTGAATCACTAGTTTTAGCGCTGGTAATAGTATAGTCTACTGCTTCCCAGCTGCTTAAGTCATTAGACTGATAAATATTTACGAGATAACGCAGATTTCTTAAATAACTATGCATTCTAACTTTAAAATCTGTTAGATTATCTAATTGATAAACCAAATATTGCGCACTATCTTCTGTCCTAATCAAGCGACTTGAATCACCAAAAAAAATTATTTGGCTCATCAATGACTGTTTGCCACCCGTCACTATGATTTAAGACTTTAGAAAAATCATCTAGTTCGTCTACTTGATTTGTTTCCCGAACTGACGGTGCAGTATTGGCCCATAGGGGCATTACGTTAGACTGCAGCAATGATGCACTCAACAATAAAGCTATCACATGTTTATGCATTCCCTTCATATTACCTTTCCTCCATATCCTTTTTATTTGCTCTCCATAATCTTATTTTTAATCAATCAATCAATAATGTAAACCCTTACATAAACAATTGGAATAGCTTTTCAAAATATAATATTTTAATTCACTTAAAATGAAATAGCATTTCATAAAATGAAAGCAAACCAAATTTGGTTTGCTTATCACTACTATCCTTTTTTCTTCATGCCATAGATAAATGCCGTAGCAAGTAATCCAGAAATCATAAATCCAGCAGCCTTTAAATCATCACCTGTCTTGATTGCTACCTCATTTTTGTTTTCATTATCTTGTTTAGAATCGTTTTGATCAACTAATTCCTTTTAGCATCTTCAATATCAATAGTTGAGAGCATCACCACACCACCAGATGGTAAAGAAACTTCATATTCTTCTTCAAGATTGACAATTTTCAAGTACCTTACTAGCGACCGGATAACCATTACTATCGACCTTACGATCATTATCAAAATAGTCATATTTGAATAATTTTTAAGTTATTAGCATTAAGATTTTTAACATCAATGGTTACTTCTTTGGGACTGTTTGAATCGTTGACAATCATATATGTCATTTGACCATCTTTTTCCATCCCAACTGTTCGAAGACCATTTAATTCTTTATTTGCTGTTGAACCAATGATCTTGCTATTACGTGGGAATAGATTTGCCATTAATGACCAAGTATAAAAGAATGGTCGTATCTCTTCTTCTGGTTGATTAAAAACTCGTCCAGCAACAGAATTCCAAAATCCCCACTGTTTTAAAGAACGAATATCTGTAATGGGAAATCCATTTTGCTGATCATGCATAGCATCATCTAAATCCCAAATTGCTAAACCAGAAAAACCACCACGCATAACTTGACTTGCGGCATCAGCCATAATAACTCCATAACTAAATTCTTTAGTATATGGTTGTGAATCCCCATCACTTTTGCCAGTAACCATTCCGATTTCAGTCATATAAAAGTCTTTTCCCGTCACACAACTGCGTTGTTCCGCTACCATTCCTTCAATAATACCATTTGTAATTTCATTAATTGTTGGATACATATGAGTATCATATAGCCCTATTTTAGCATCTAAATCTTGATTTGAATTAATCTCTTTTAACCAAGTATTATCACTATCCCATACAGTATCAGGTCCCGTAATTTTTATTTTTTCATTTAATCCATATTTATCTAATTCAGTATGAAGATAATTAATTCCTGTTTGCCATTTATCAAAATCACCGCAATATGACCAATCACTATTAGCTTCATTTACATAGTTAAAATATTTAATACATGTATAACCTTTTTGGTTAATTAAATAATCTAAAAATCCGCCAATAATGCTTGCCCAGCGTGGATCATCAACAGTAATTCCTTCGAATTCACCACCAAAACGACCTGGTGTCTCCCATTCACCTAAAACTACTTCAATATCTCTACTTTCTAAATAATCTAATTCTCTAATCAATGCCTGATTTGCCAAACTATCAAAATCATAAATAGGATTTCCCTCATCATCAAAACCTTCGCAATATGTATTAGCGTAGATCATGCATCTAACAAAAGCTGGATTTAAGAAATCTACCCGCTTAGTCACTGTTTGCCACTCTTCATCAGTTAAAGGGTGAACAACATAAGGATCCCATTGAACACCTAAACCTTTAAAATTATTAACTAAAACATCATTTCCATCAAAAGTCACATTAGTCGTTTGTAATTCACCAGTTCCTGCACCAGAACCAATTTTCTCTATCTTGATATTATCAAAATATAAAGTTTCTCCAGCCAAGCTGTCACAATGTTCATTGGGACCTAAATTAAACTGGATCTTAGCATTTTTTTGAGTCCCTAATAAATTATCAGCATTAATCTCAAACTCAAAATTATATGTTTGAACATCTTTTGTGAAATCAACCATTGTTTCTGGGTAATATTTTGTTGCGTAATCACCAGTATCCTCAACATCAAAGTAAATAGTCCCAGCTTTACTGCCTTTTAAATCATAAGATAAACGATAGATTCCATTATCTAAAAGAATATCTCCTTGAAACAATTGACAATCCCAATAGTTACTGCCATTTGAGTTTGGAAAAGTTACTTCTAATTGTTGATTTACTGCATTGATCTTCAAATTTGAACCATTACTGTTATACGTATTCCAGCCACTTGTTGTATTTGTCTCAAAATCACCATTTACAACATATTCATCACCTAAATCATTAACTTCCTCTATACGAACATTTCTAATATTAATAGTCTCATCCTTGAAATTACTAATTCCATCTCCTTCATTTAATAAAAATACAATTGAAACATCATCATTTATCATTTTTTATAAATTAAATCTGTACTTCTTAACTCGTAGTAGTTAAATCAAAATTCTAGATTTATCTTAAAATATTTGAACATTATAATCTGCTGATTTTTCAATATCAATATCCAATTGTTCCAAGC
>ENA-OQCW01000532-OQCW01000532.1-human-gut-metagenome-genome-assembly--contig:-NODE-532-length-21753-cov-2.885786_pt1 | contig 21753 bp, 24 predicted proteins | sample MGYA00242767_ERZ504593 | MGnify/ENA primary metagenome ERZ504593 (study PRJEB26092, sample SAMD00036307) | human gut metagenome | host: Homo sapiens | study: EMG produced TPA metagenomics assembly of... | reverse complement strand
AGAGAGCACGCAATAAAAACTCCAGTCATCGGACTCCCCCATGAATGATCGTCACTTTTTGTAACATCTATTTCTTTCCAGTGTATCCAATGACCGGATTTTATGCCCGATCCCAATCAAAATTCATTTTCTATATCATGTGACTTATAAAAATGAGCATCATCTGCTTTCTTTTAACAAACACGAACAAGTGCTCTCTCTAACTTTTCTGTCATTTCATCAATTTCTTTTTCAGTAATGATCAGCGGCGGAAGGAATCTTACAACCTGCGCTCCTGCCGTCACAAGCAAAAGTCCCTCTTGTTTCGCCGCCTCCACAATCTTTCCGGCCGGACAAGAAGTGATCAACCCCTGCATAAATCCCTTCCCTCTTCTCCCGGTGAACAGATCGTATTTTGCAAGTAAAGTATCTAATTTTTCTTCAAGGTACGGAGTCAATCTGCGCACATGTTCTGCTAACTTCTGCTCTGTAAAAAGGATCGATCACCGTACTGACTGCCTGACATGCAAGTGGATTGCCGCCGTAAGTCGTCCCGTGATCACCCGGTTTTAAGGAGTTTTGCGCTACCTCCTCTTTCATTGCAAAAGCCCCGACCGGAACTCCGTTTCCGATTGCCTTTGCCATCACAAGGATATCCGGCTGTACCCCATATCCTTGCCACGCAAACATTGATCCGGTTCGCCCCTATGCCGCACTGAATCTCGTCAAAGATCAACAGAATCCCCTTTTTTCCTCGCAGAGTGTGCGAAGTCCTTGCAGAAATGACTGTTCTGCTACAAAGACGCCACCTTCTCCCTGTACCGGTTTCTTAGAAGGATTGCACCTGTCTTCTCTGTCACCTGTTCTTTTACACTTTCCAGATCATTAAATATGGCAAATTTCTACACCGCCTACAAGTGGTTTCAAAACGGTTTCCCGATAGCTTTCCGTTTCCCGTCACCGACAGCGCACCCATACTGCGGCCATGAAAGGAATGTTCCATGGAAATAATCTCGCAGGCACTGTTTCCTTTTTGCTTCGCATATTTTCTTGCTGTTTTCAAAGCGCCCTCAATTGCTTCTGTCCCGCTGTTTGCAAAGAAGACACGATCCATTCCCGAGATGGTTTTCAGTTTTTCTGCCGCTTGGGCAAGCGGTTCGTGATAATATAAATTGGATGTATGGATTAACTGATCAATCTGTTTTTTCAATGCAGACTGCAATGTTTTGTTTCCATATCCAAGAGAACTGACACCAATCCCCGAGCCAAAATCCAAATAGGCTTTTCCATCTGTATCATACAGGTAAGCGCCGTCTCCTTTTTCCAACACAAGATCATATCGATTATAGGTATGTAAGATAGCGCTTTCCGTCTTACTGATTGTCTGGTCCATAGTAAAATCTGCTCCTTTCTCCCTCAAAAATGGCAGTTCCAATTCCTCTGTTTGTAAAAATTTCAAGCAACAGACAATGCGGGATTCTTCCATCAAGAATATGGACTCTCGATACCCCTGCCTGGATTGCCTCTATACAGCTATAAAGTTTCGGAATCATTCCCCCGGTGATCGTTCCCTTCTCGATCAGCTGTTTTCCTTCTTGAATTGTCAATTCTGAAATCAACGTGGAGGCATCTGCCGGATCTGTACAAATTCCTTCTACATCAGATAAAAATGCTAATTTTTCCGCATGTACCGCCTGCGCGATTGCACACGCCGCATCATCCGCATTGATATTATAAGTCTGATAATCCTCTCCTAGCCCGATCGGACAAATGATTGGAAGGAAATCTTTCTCCAGAAGATCCAAAAGTACATTTGCATCCACCGATGTCACTTCCCCCACAAATCCGATGTCTTTTCCGTCTGAAAATTTCTTCTGCGCCCGAAGTAATCCACCATCTTTTCCACTCAGACCGATGGCCCGCACTCCCAGCGATTCCACAAGCTGAACTAACCCTTTATTCACCTTTCCAAGCACCATTTCTGCAACTTCCATCGTCTCCTCATCCGTCACGCGAAGTCCGTTGACAAACGTAGGCTGCTTTCCAGTCTTCTCCATCCCACCGGTCTGATCTCTTTCCCTCCTCCGTGGACAATGATTGGTTTGAACCCGACCAATTTTAGAAGAGTCACATCCTCAATCACCCGCTTTTCAATGTCTCATCGATCATCGCACTTCCACCATATTTTACAACGATGATCTTTTCGGTTAAATCGCTGAATGTACGGCAACGCCTCGATCAGTACCTCCGCTTTTTTCAAATATTCCTGCATCTTCTGGCTCATTTTCGTCTCTTCCTTCCTTTTGTCTCTGCATCATTTCTGTTTGGTATGCTAGCTCCGGTAATCTGCATTGATATCGATATATCCGTGTGTCAAGTCACAGCCCCATGCAGTCGCTTTCCCATCCCCAAGTTTCAGATCTGCAAGGATTTTTACTTTTTCCTCAGATAAAATCTCCGTCGCCTTCTCCTCACTATACGGAAGTGCCACCCCATCGGAAAAGAATCTGAAATCGTTCCTGCTGCACTTTCCAAAAAGAGATCTACCTGCTCCGGTACAAATGAAACGCCTGCATATCCCATCGCACAGAGAATCCTTCCCCAGTTTGCATCATGACCTGCCACTGCTGTTTTCGTCAGATTCGAGCAAACGACTGACTTGCTGATTTTCTTTGCCTGCTCTTTATCTGCCGCTCCGACAACCTCCACTTCCAAAAGAGCCGTAGCGCCCTCTCCATCTCCTGCGATTGCCTTTGCCAGCTGCTCATTGACCGTATGTACTGCTGCTGCAAATGCTTTATATTCTTCTGTACCCGGACAGATTGAAACATTTTGTGCCAGTCCGTTCGCAAGAAACAAGACCGTATCATTTGTAGAAGTATCTCCATCTACGGAAATCATATTATACGTCTCCTCTACATCTTCACTTAATACTTTCTGTAAAACTTCTTTTTCAATCACAGCATCGGTCACAAGAAACGAAAGCATCGTACACATATTTGGGTGGATCATTCCGGATCCTTTGGCCATCGCACCGATCGTCACTGTCTTCCCGCCAATCTCCAGCTGTACTGCAGCCTCTTTTTTATGCGTATCTGTTGTCAGAATCGCCTCTGCGGCCTCTGCTCCACAAAGTTTGTCATTGCCTTTTGCCTGGGCAAGCATATGGATTCCCGCCTGGATTTTCTCCATCGGAAGCTGTTTTCCGATCACTCCGGTAGAGCTTACCAGCACTTGTTCTTTCTGAATCCCGAATACTTCTGCCGCTGTCTGTGCTGTCTCTTCACAATATTGCATCCCTTCTTCTCCGGTACACGCATTTGCAATTCCCGAATTGACAATTATCGCCTGCACCGCTCCGCCTTGTTTGACAATCTTCTGATCCCACTTTACCGGAGCTGCCTTCACCACATTTGTCGTAAAAGTTCCCGCCGCCACACACGGAACACTGCTGTAAATCAATGCCATGTCTGTACGCCCCTCGTATTTGATCTGGGCTGCTGCCGCTGCCGCCTCAAATCCCGGTACCACTGTAATTCCACCTTTGATCTGCTTCATCTCTGCTTTCCTTCCTTTCTTTGCTGCCTGTTATTTCTACCTTCTATCGATTAAATGTCGTTTCATTCTCTTCGTTTAAAGAGAGGTCATAATAATTTAAGTCTTCTCTCCGCTTCCATCCGCTTTGTTCCCAGAACTGATTCCCAACCTGATTGTCCGTAAATGCAATCAGGCAGACCTGATTGATCTTCTCTGCTCTCAGCGCATCCATCGCCATCTTTGCCATCTGTGTACCGATTCCTTTCATCCGATGTTCTTCAGCAACGCATACATGATAAAAACAACCTCTTCTTCCGTCATGCCCGCATAAAATACTGCCGACAATCTCTCCTTCTTCCTCCGCCACAATACTGGTAGTCGGATTTCTTCTAAGGAAACGTTCCAATCCTTCCCGCGAGTCATCGATACTACGGATTCCCAAATCCCTTTGATCTGTTTCCCAAAGCTTATAAACTCCCTCATAGTCTTCTATCATCATTGCGCGTATCATCGTTCTGCCTCTCCTTTTTCCGTCTTTTTCTTCTTTTTTCCTGCTGTAGCTTCTAAGGAAACAGAGGGATTGCAGTCAGTCCTTCCGTCTCATCCAGTCCGAACATCAAATTCATATTTTGGATTGCCTGCCCCGCAGCGCCCTTCACAAGGTTATCCATCGCTCCCAGGATCACAATCCGATTGGTCCGCTGATCAATCTGAAATCCAACATCCACATAGTTGCTTCCTTCCACCCATTTCGTCTGCGGACATATCCCGGTTCGCAGTACACGAACGAATTTCTCGCTGTTATAACAACTGTCATATGCCTCTCTTACCATTTCTTCCGTCACACCTTGTTTTAGTGATGCGTAGGCGGTCACAAGGATCCCCCTATTCATCGGAACAAGATGCGGGGTAAAATTCACACATACCTTCTCCCCTGCAACAAGAGACAACTGTTCTTCGATCTCCGGTGTATGCCGATGTGTAGTCACCCCATATGCTTTCATATTTTCATTGACTTCACAATAAAGATTATCTATTTTCTCCGTTCTTCCTGCCCCCGATGTCCCGGACTTTGCATCGATGATCAACGTCTCCGGAACTATCAGTCCATTCTTTACCAATGGAAGAATCGCCATCAGAGAACACGTTGGATAACAACCGGGATTGGCGATCAGCCTTGCTGATCGAATATGCTCCCGATTCCACTCGCAAAGTCCGTAGACTGCTTCTTGCAGAAGTTCCGGGCTTTTCTGTTGTATTTTATACCATTTTTCATACGTTTCCGCCTCTTTTAAGCGAAAATCTGCACTTAGATCAATGACTTTAGCTTTCTCTAGCACCGTCTCACTGATCTGTCCGGCACAAAATCCCTGCGGCGTTGCAGTAAAGATTACATCCACGTCATCCGCAAGTGCCTCCATCACCTTTTCCCCGCACGTTCCTTCTACAATCTGAAATAAATTCTGGTAAACGTTAGTATAAGGAATCTCCTGATAACTTCTGGAGCCAAACCATACTACTTCCACTTCCTTATGACCAGCCAAAAGTCTGACTAATTCTCCTCCGGCATACCCCGTTGCACCAATTATTCCTGCACGAATCATCTATAACACCCTTTCCTCTCTTTTTTCCATCGAATAAATTTTTGATTTTTGCATGATTATACATCTATTTTAAATGTTATGCAATAGTTTTTTTGCATTTTATTTTGTACAATTTTACTTTGCACCCAAATCTGCTTTTATCGCTTTCCTCTTTCCCCATAACTTTCTTCTCCGTTTTTCATTTTCTTGTTTTCCCTCTCATATTTTGCATTTTATAAGTAAATACAAGTGCTTTTTCGTTTTTCTCTACGAATTTTTTCATTTTTACATTACTCTTTTTTCTATAAAAACTAGTATATTTTCCCCTAGTGCACATTTGTTTTCCTATAACAGTTTGCTTTGCTTTTTTAATCTCATTTCTCTTTTTCAAATTTTCTTGTTGCATATTTATTCATTTTGTTGTATATTAATACTATCAAATTTCAAGACAAACAGAACAAGGAGGACTTTTCACATGAAAGAAAAAGTAATTTTAGCATATTCCGGCGGATTGGACACAACAGCCATCATCCCATGGCTCAAAGAAAATTTTGATTATGAGGTCATCTGCTGCTGCATCGACTGCGGACAGGGAGAAGAACTGGACGGCTTAGAAGAACGCGCAAAATTATCCGGCGCTTCCAAATTATATATTGAAAACATCGTTGATGAGTTCTGTGATAACTATATCGTGCCATGTGTACAGGCAAATGCAATCTACGAAAACAAATATCTGCTCGGCACTGCGATGGCACGTCCGGGAATCGCAAAAAAACTAGTAGAAATTGCAAGAAAAGAACATGCTTCTGCTATCTGCCACGGAGCAACCGGAAAAGGAAATGATCAGATTCGTTTTGAATTAGGAATCAAGGCACTCGCACCGGATCTGAAGATCATCGCTCCATGGAGAATGACTGATCTTTGGACATTAAATTCCCGTGAAGAAGAGATTGCATACTGCCATCAGCATGGGATCGACCTTCCATTTGATGCCAGCCAAAGTTACAGCCGTGACCGTAACTTATGGCACATCAGCCATGAAGGATTAGAGCTCGAGGATCCTGCGCAAGAGCCAGACTATGAACATCTGCTTGTACTCGGCGTTACCCCAGAACAAGCACCGGATGAAGGCGAATATATCACAATGACTTTCGAAAAAGGTGTTCCAGTCAGCTTAAACGGACAAACGATGAAAGTATCTGAGATTATCACAGAGTTAAACGCCCTCGGCGGAAAGCATGGAATCGGTATCATCGACATTGTAGAAAATCGTGTTGTCGGAATGAAATCCCGCGGTGTCTATGAAACTCCAGGAGGAACCATCTTAATGGAAGCTCACCAGCAGTTAGAGGAACTGGTGCTTGACCGTGCAACCTATGAGGTGAAAAAAGAAATGGGAAATAAACTTTCTCAGATTGTATACGAAGGAAAATGGTTCACACCACTCCGTGAGGCTGTGCAGGCATTTATCGAATCCACACAGCAATATGTGACCGGAGAAGTAAAATTGAAGCTTTATAAAGGAAATATCATCAAAGCCGGAACAACCTCTCCGTATTCTCTGTACAGCGAATCTCTCGCAAGTTTTACTACCGGAGAACTTTATGACCACCATGACGCAGAAGGATTTATCAACTTATTCGGTCTTCCGTTAAAAGTACGCGCAATGAAACTTGCAGAAACAGAAAAGTAAAAAACAGACACACAAAAAGGACAGCTGATCTTTCCAGCTGCCCTTTTTGTTTTCTAAAACTTCTTGAGTAACATTCTGTATTTCTTTAACCAATTCCCCCATACATGATCCCGAGGATCACTACAAGAATGGTCACGATCACAAACACATATTTTGCAAACGCAAGGAACCTTTTTCCAAGCGGTTTCCCTGCTCCTTCATTGATCGCCGCAAGCGCCTTTTCTCCATCATGAAGATAGTAAAAGACAATCAGCACAAGAAGTGCCATCAGCGGTGAAATTACAACTGTGATCAGATTGGTAAACTGATCAAAGGTTGTCATGCTCAAATTCAAAGGAACTGAGAGCACAAATGTGACAACTCCCACAAAAATCACCGCCTTTTTCCTTGTCAGCTTCGAGTGCGAAAGGATTGCCTCCACAACCCCTTCCAGCATATTAATAGAAGAAGAGATCGCCGCACAGAGCAAACTGATAAAGAAGATAATCGCAAGGATTGTTCCACCCGGCATTTTTTCAAAAATGACCGGCATCGTCATAAATAATAATGGTGGTCCTGATTTTGCATCCAACCCGAATGCAAATACCGCCGGCATGATCACAAAAGATGCAAGTACCGCTGCCAGCGTATCCAACACTGCCGTGCTGACCGCCAGATGCGGAATATCATATTCTTTCTTCAAATAGCTCCCATACACTACCATCCCGCATCCATTGATGGATACCGTGAAAAATGCCTGTCCAAGCGCCATCACCCATGTATCTGCTTTCAAAAGGTACTCCCATTTTGGCTGAAGCAGAAACTTCACACCTTCCATCGCTCCCGGAAGTGACAGTGACTGGAAAATCAGTACGATAAAAATCAGAAACAATGCCGGCATAATGATCTTGCTGATCCGCTCAATCCCTTTTACAACACCTGCACAAATGACCAGTACCGTCAGAAAAATCGCAACCGCATCCCATGGAATGGAAGCAGCTGAACCTGCAAACTCTGTAAAATAGGTGTTCTTATCCACCTTTGCCAGCTTTCCGGTTCCACTCATTACAAGGTATTTTAAAATCCACCCGACAACCACATTGTAAAACATAAAAATGCCAAGAAGCCCGATTGCCGGAAGCATTCCTACAATCTTTCCACCCTTCCATGTTCTTTCACGGAACACTTCTGAGATTCCAGTCATCGAACCGCCGCCAAAAGCACGCCCGAACGCAAATTCTGTAATCAGTCCTGTCGTCCCAAGAATCAAGACAAACAGAAAGTATGGGATCAAAAATGCCGCCCCACCGTAAGCGCCAAGCCGGTATGGAAACATCCATATATTTCCAAGTCCAATAGCCGAACCGATGCAAGCCATAACAAATCCCATTCTGCTCGTAAATTTTTCTCTCTTTTCCATAAGCAACTCCTTTTCTCTCCAAACCCATCCACAAAAAACATCAATCAGCAGATCGACTCAGACAGGCTTTCCGATTTCTCTCCATATACTATCACACTTTAAAGCATTAATGCAAGAAAAAAGTAGAAAATATATTTTTTTCCTGTTCTTTTGAATATCCGGCACGAAACATACCTATCCTATAATAAAAAACATAAGGATGTGTACTATGAAACCAGTAATCGGAATTATTGTCTGCGGTCTGATGGATGACCGCCAATTTGTAACTAATGCTTACATTCAATCCATAAAATATGCAAAAGGAGTCCCTCTTCTGCTCCCACTCGTGCGTTCTGACGAGGCACTTCAGACATATTGTTCTCTCTGTGACGGTTTCCTCTTCTGCGGTGGAAACGACATCACCCCACTTCTGTTTGGAAAAGAACCGGCAAAAGGACTGGGGGCAACCAACATCACACTGGATATTTTTCAACTTCGCCTTCTGCGCGCCATTCTAAAACAAAAAAGCCCCTGCTTGCCATCTGCCGTGGAATGCAGGTCTTAAATGTAGCCTGTGGAGGAACGCTTCTCCAAGATATCGATACCTCACTCCACGCACCCATCAATCATATGCAGCTTTCCGCCTCTAGAAGTGAAATCAGCCATAAAGTACTGGTCGCAAAAGGAAGTATTCTCTCCTCCATCACAGGTTCGTCCCTCTATACAAACAGTTTCCATCATCAGGCAGTCGACTCACTCGGCAAAGGGCTCGTCCCAACTGCCCGGACTTCTGACGGCATCATCGAGGCAATCGAACTTTCCGCTCATCCATTTGCCCTTGGAGTCCAATGGCACCCGGAATGTATGTACCGTACTTCTCCTGTCATGCGTGATCTGTTTGCTTCATTTATCACTGCCTGCCGCAAATAATTTATTTTGCCAGCCCCTGCTTCTGCAATTTCTAGTCATTGCCCCGACGCCTGCAATATGGTATGATATCCAGAGACATTTCAAACAACAAAACAAGAACCGGAAGGAAGATTTTAAACTCTTCTTTCCGGGCAATCATTATAACAAATAAAGGCAGGGCAATACCCATGACAGATCATCAGATTTCTTCCCTCTCCAGCCTGCTCCACCAGGATCTTTTTGAGTTTCTCAAAGGCTCAATTTCCGGTGGACTCCTCTGCGGCTATACCGGAGAAGGATTCCCTTTTCATTTCATCAGCGATCAACTGCTGCACCTTCTTGGCTTTGAGAGCCGCGAGGAATATTGTACGTTTATTAAAAATAAACTGATCAACGGCATCCATCCAGATGATCGGGAGTATACAACAGACACTGTTTTGTCTGCTCTAAACGAAGACCAGACGTACGAAATTAAATATAGAATGTTAAAAAAAAGATGGTTCTTTTATCTGGGTCATCGGTCAAGGAAAGAAGTTTTTCCATAAAAATTCCGAATTTGTAGCAAGTATCTGTCTGGATATCACTGATACCATTGAACTGCAGCAAGAGCTGAGTGAACTTACCCATAACATTCCCGGTGGAGTCTGTAAAAATTTTGATGGATCAGGACTTCACACTTCTTTATGGAAACGATAGCTTCTATCAGCTATATGGATACACTTCTGCAGAAATGCAGACACAACTGGGCAACAAGCTAATTGCCACGATCCTTCCTGAGGATGCAACGTCTATTATGGAAATCATCGAGCGTACTTACCGAAGTCAAGAATCTCATTTTGAATTTGAACAAAGAATTTTTCACAAGGACGGTTCCATACGCTATCTTCTGACAAACGGTGCCTTCAGCCATTCTCGGAAAGGAGTTCCCACTTTAAATTGCGTCATCATCGATATCACAAAGCGCCGACTATCTGAACAGGAACTTGCTATCAACGAAGAGCGTTTCCGGATTGCTGTCACACAGACACAGAGTGTGATCTTTGACTATCATATTCAAAAAAAACAAGTGGTCCATTCGAAAGAAACAATGCACCTCTATGGACTGCCGGAAATCATGAATGATGTTCCGGAAAGTTTTGTGCGTTCTAAGATCATTCCTCGCAAACATGCTGCCGCTTTTCTTTCCATGTACAGAGAAATCCAGCAAGGAAGTCCTCACAGCAGCTGCACCGTAGAAATCTTAGCAGCAGACGGAAAATATTACTGGAATACGATCACAATGACAACTGTTTTCAATGGTCAGCACAAACCGGTCCGTGCCATTGGTGTCGTGGAAAATATTACTCAGCATAAAGAAATGGAATATGCTTATCTCAAAGAAGAAACTTACCGACGTGCTCTGCTTGCAGATACTCTGTTTTACGCGGAAATCAACCTGACCGAAGGTATCATCGACACCCTCTCCGAGATGAATACCCAAGAATTGATGGAACACCTCTGCCGCTCTTATGACCAATATCTAAGAGTCGAAGGAATCAAAAATATTCATCGGAAAGATTATCCCAAATTTCTGGAAACTTTTTCGCGTAAAAATCTTCTTGCAAATTATGCCAACGGGATTCAGGAACTCAAATTAGAATATCGTCATTTGACGAATTTTGGAAAGACTTGCTGGGTAGAAACAACTGCCCATATGATGAAAGACCCTGTTTCCGGAGATATCCGCTGTCTTCTCTACTTACATGACATTGATGCAGCAAAAAGAGAGCGGCTGACTCTTGAAAACGCCTCCCGGCTGGATCCTCTGACCAAGCTATATAACAAGGGAGCTGCTGAGACATTGATCCGCAGCCAATTAGAAGCAAGTTCTCCCGATGCCTGCCACGCATTTATCATCATTGACCTTGATCACTTTAAAAAGATCAATGATCTCCATGGACACGCTTGCGGAGACAAGGTGCTAAAAGAAACGGCAAAACGAATTCAGCAGCATTTCCGTTCGGACGATATCATCGGGCGAATCGGCGGAGATGAGTTCATTGCCTTTATTAAAAATATCCCTTCGAAAGACTTTCTGATCCAAAAGTTAGAAAAGCTTCGATATACCGTAGTACCTTTCCGCGGTATTCTTACATATAGTATGGGAATCTGCCTCACATCGAACTATGGATTTGACTTTGAAGTACTGTATGAAAAAGCGGATATCGCTCTTTATCACTCAAAAGCACGTGGGCGCAACTGTTTTACCTTCTATACTTCAGTCATGCATCTACCCGAACAAAATGGTATTCCTAAAAGTGAAATTGTTATGGAACCGGAGGATCCTGCATGGTCACAGGAAATCTTCCATGCGTTGATTGAAAATCTGGAGGATATTACATATCTGAGTGATCCATACACCTATGAACTCCTCTACGTTTCTCCGCAAGTCCGTGACATTTTAGGATTATCCGGCAATGATCCCATTGGAAAAAAATGCTACGAAGTACTTCAAGGAGAACACAAACCATGCCCATTTTGCACAAATCACCTTTTGGATCAAAAGCCGGTCATCTGGGAACACCACCACCGACTCCTGAACCGTGATTACCTGCTCAAAGATAAATTTATCACATGGAATCACCGTAAAGTGCGCATGGAGCTTGCAATCGATATTACGGATCTAAAATTGAACGGAATCCAGCAAAGATTTTCTATCGCATTAACAGAATATGCTTCTCTGCTGGAATCTCTGTCCGGAACAAAAGAGATCCTCCAGGTAGCCGCACAAACACTCGGCAAATTTTATCAGGCGGATGATGTCTGTCTGATTTATCCTGCCCATACGGGAAATTCTTATCATTTCAAATGCCTTTGGCATTACGAAAACTCTATTTCCCAAAGTGCATTGGTCCAACTGACTCAAATTGAAAAATACGCATTTATTCAGGACTTATTTTACACAAATGATATCATCCACATCCCGGATATTGAAATGCTCCGCCCAAACTATCCGGAGGAAATGCGACTTCTGGAACGTTACGAAATCCGGCAGATGCTTGGTTTTTCTTTCTCCGCTGAACACCCTAAAAATGCCTGCCTGATTTTATCCAACCCGCATACCTGTGGCAATGAGTTACATTTTCTTCGTCTGGTATGTCATCTTCTCACAAATCGGCTGCATAGTATCGATGCGGAGAAAAAACTAGACTATAACTTCTGGCATGATGCACTAACCGGCCTTTACAATCTTGCAAGTTTTTCTTCTTATACTAAAAAACGGCATTTTGAAGAACTCTCCTCCGTAGGACTTGTGCTTGCGGATATCAATGGTTTCAAACAGATTAACAATACGATGGGATATTCCTTTGGCAATCAGGTGCTTCTGGACACTGCTCGTGTTTTTCGAGAATATTTCCCAGATGCCTATCACTTCCGTCTCAGCGGAAATGAATTTTGTATTATCTGCGAAAATGCTTCCGGCAAATATTTTTATCAACAGATTTCACTATTACAGGCAGATCCCATCGTTCTGAGACATGACGGAATTTCCTTTGGCTACCACTGGATGCAAAAAGAAGTAGATTTTTCCATACTCAAATCTCTTGCAGAAGATTCGATGATGGAAGAAAAGCAAAAATATTACATGGAAACACCTTATTTTGCCAAACGGCATCGTCCTACTATCCTGCAACAAACATTGCGCGACTTAAAAGAAGAACGATTCCTCATCTACCTTCAACCCAAAGTAGATCTCTCCTCAAGAAAACTTATCGGAGCTGAGGCATTGATCCGGTATCGCCACGAGGAACGCGGCTTGATAGCACCTGATTTTTTTATTCCACCACTAGAAAAAGAGCACCTAATCCGCTATATCGATCTATTTGTTTTAGAACAAGCGTGCCGTCTTCTCGGGCGCTGGTCAACAGGAAGGACATAAAACATTCCTATTTCCATCAATTTTTTCTAGAATTACACTGATGGAAGAAGAAATCCTTCCTTCCCCTGCTTGAACTGGTACACACTTACCAAATTTCACCTTCTTTGATCCAAATTGAAATCACCGAGACTATCGAAGAGAAAGATTGCGATGTTCTCCTGACACTCAGCCACCAGCTACGGCAGGCCGGATTCACAATTGCCCTCGATGATTTCGGCACAAAATATACAAACTTGTCCATTCTCACCCACATGGATTTTGACGTTCTAAAACTTGACCGCAGTCTGATTCAGACACTGTGTTTCAGAGCATCTAATCAGACGATCATCAAGCATGTAATTCAAATGTGCAAAGAACTTCCGGTAGAAATCATCGCTGAGGGCATCGAAAATGAAGAACAGGCAGCACTCCTCACCTCTATGGGATGTCCTTCTGCACAGGGATACTTATTCGGAGCACCAATGCCTATTTCCGAATTTGAATCTAGATTCATGCCGGCAGAAACAGATTTCAAAATCTCGCCATAGAAAAAGGAGGGATGGTCCGACTTTGCATCTGCATTGTCCGCCATCCCTCTTTTTTCTAACTCTTTTACAAAACCCCTTCATCTATCATAAGATCGGTCCCATCTGCCGCAGTCGTCGCCAGTGTGTCACATCTCTCGTTCTGCGGATGTCCATCATGTCCTTTCACCCAGATAAAAGTAACTTGATGTTGTTCCTTGGCTGTCAGAAGCCGTTTCCACAAATCCACGTTTTTTGACCGGCTCATTTTTCCCGCGCTTCCAGCCTTTCTTGATCCATCCATCGATCCAGTGTTGATTAAACGCATCCACCACATATTTGGAATCCGAATACAACTCAACGCTGCACGGACGGTTCAGCGCTTCCAATCCTTTGATCACCGCCATCAGCTCCATCCGGTTGTTCGTTGTCCTTCTGTAACCACCGGACAGTTCTCTTGTATGTAATTCTCCTTTTCTATCTACATACTCGAGCACAGTTCCGTATCCTCCCGGTCCGTCCGGATTTCCTCTGGCTGCCCCATCTGTATAAATCTTTACATGCATATTCTTTCCTCCTGTCTGGTCCAGTTCCCCGTTGCTAAAAATTCTTCTGCCATTTTCTCTGCCTCATCTGTAATCCGATCTTCATATCCGATCAACCGAAGAAGTTTGATCGCATTGCGTGATACTGCTCTCCCCTTTTGCAGGCAATAATCAAACAGGATATCCTCATCCATGATTGTCTCCTGAAAATGATAATTGTCATAGCAGTTCTCCAGCAGATGTGTCAATTCAATATCATGCGTTGCCGCAAAACAAATCACACCTTCTTTTGCAAGACTTTTCAAGATCTGTGCGGAGGCCGCGATTCGCTCGACAGTGTTCGTTCCACGCAGCACCTCATCCACAAAACACAGCATCGGAACATCCTCGTTTACATGATTTAAAATCCTTTTCAATGACTTGATTTCCACAATGTAGTAGCTTTCATTCCCCTGCAAGTTGTCACGCAGAGCCATCGAAGAATAGATCTGAAAAAACGGCGCTTCATATTTTGCCGCCGGGCAGGTAAAAATCGTCTGCGCCAACACCGTATTGATTGCCACGGTCTTTAAGAAAGTAGATTTTCCAGATGCATTGGATCCAGTCAGAAGAATACTTCGGTGCGCTATAACAGAATTTGCCACCGGATCTGCCAGCAGTGGATGATATACATTTTCCAGATAGATTTCTGCCTTCTTTCCTTCTGTAAAATTCGGTTTCTCATAATAAGGAAGAAATGTACGGAAAGATGCCGCGCTGATCATACTGTCCAAATATCCGATAATTTGGATCACTTCTTCAATTTTCCCTCTATTTTTTTCTGCCATTTCCAGCATCGAATTGAATTTGATTAAGTCAATGTGAAACAACATCCGGATATAATCAAGTACTGCATCGACCATCGATCCAGTCGCACCTCTCCCTGCCACAAGCACATGGGAATGTTTCAGAAATACATTCATTTCTTCCCGAATCTTATGTAGTTTGTCAAGATAAAACTGTATCTCCGGGATTTTTTCCTTCCCCAATGCCTCTGCTGCCCGAAGAACCCGGATCAGATAAGAAAAGGTGGCGATATATGGTTCAATCTCACTTTTTCTCACAAAATAACTTTTGATATTCCAGACTGCCGCCGCTATAAGCAAGATCATCCCAACCCCGGGAGCTGCCAGCAGCGCACCGACTCCGACAGCAATCGCTGCAATTGCCAGATAATGTCTGCTGTTTTTTTCACGTCTGACATCCTCCAGACGGTCAATGTAATCGCTCACAGAATATTTCGGCATTCCTCCGATCTCATAGAACAGATATTGCAGGCGGAGCCTCTCTTCCTCATTTTTGGTGAAAAACTCCATCAGGCGATCTCGTTCCTTCAATTTCTCTGCCGAAAGCACCGGAGTCCGCAGAAGATAGTACAGATACTCTGCTCCCACCGAGGAAGTTGTGTGATCCATCACCTGATAGACCTCATCCAAATCCAAATCGTTCCATGTAATATCATCTACATACGGCTCTGTGATCTTTCCCTTTCGCAGCTGCTGCTGAAAATAATGAGAAATGGACTCATACTTTGTACGGTCATATTCTTTCTCCGAAGCGGTACCCCACGCTTCTTTCCATGTGTTCTTTAAATATCGCTCTCTTTTCTTGGCATTTGCCGAAATCTGATACAAAAATACTATGATCAGCACAAAAATGATCAAAAGCAGTAAAATATCCTGTCCCATACTACCCCTCCTTCCTTCTGTCCACAAACAGATCCTGCTTTTCTATGCTGTTCTCAGACAGTTTTTACTTTCCCTACGCTTCTTCCGGCAAAATGACTTCTTCCCCTTTGCCGCTGACACACCAAAATCTTGTTTTCTCATGTGTCTGTCCATAAGTTTCCACATACTGTTTCGCCAGCGCATACTCCTCCCACAGATGCATCGGAACCGCAAACTGCACTGGAATTTCTAATAGAAAATGCTCCATTCCAAGGGCATATGCATCTTCCTGCCTTGGATCCAGTACAAGAAATGCTACATCGATCGTCTTCCCTGACAATGCTTCTTTCAATTTCCCGATCTCTGACTGGTATCTTTCCTTCATTGTTTCGTTGTACAATGTAGATTCTTCTTCCCAGTGCCACCAGTTCAGATCCCCTGCATGATAAAAAAGTCTTTCTTCGCACGACACAAGAAATGCGACTCCTTCATCTGTGGAACGGAATGTTTCTATTACACAATTTCCAATTGTCTCTGTCTGATTCGGTGCGATTCTTGTCAAGTCGGATCTGCAAATCTCACTTGCATCATATGACGCTTCAGAAATATCATCGGATAAAATGTATTTAATCTTCGGATACTGCTCTGTCCACCGAAAGATTTCCTTGGAAAAATGATCATAATGTCTGTGGCTTACAAACACATAGATTGTTTTCTCTGGATTCCAAAGCGGAAGTTCCCCCTGATAATAATCAAATACAAGTACGCTGTGCTCCAGCTCCACCGCAAAGCAGCTATGAGAAATATAAGTAATCTTTACCATGTCCTCTTCCTTTCTTTTACAAGCGCCACCATCGCCTCCAGTGTCGGCTGCTCTGCCATAAATGTCTGCATGCCATAGTGATCCGCTGCTGCCTTTGTCTGTTTCCCGATACAAAGTGCCTGTACTTTGGAAAAATCAAGTCCTTTTGCCGCCTGTGCAAAACCTCTTACTGTTGATGCACTTGTAAACATCACATAATCGGTCTTCCCCTGCTCAAATTCTTCCTGGTAATTGATAAATCCATATGCCTCATAATGCGTATCGTAAATCGGAAGGTCTTCTATGACTGCCTCGCTTCTCTTTTTAATCTCACGGATCAACTCCGGATTTCCAATCTTTGCCCGCGGAATCAAAATATGTTCATCAGAAAGTACCTCCCCAAGTGCTGCTCCAAGGTGCTCTCCATCATAAACTTCCGGCATCAGTTCCGCATACATTCCATGTGCTTCCAACGCGCGCGCAGTTCCGCTTCCAATCACCGCGATCCGAAGGTGAGAAAGGCTTCGCACATCCACGCGATGCTGCCGCAATGCGCTCCAGAACACTTCTACACCGGTTGGACTGGTAAACACGATCCACTGGTATTTCTGGATGTGAAAAAGCACCTGCGAAACTCTTTCGTTTTCCACCTCCGGCACAATGCGGATTGCAGGCGCTTCCAACACCTCCGCCCCTTCTTCCCGCAACATTCCTGCCAGACGGCTGCTCTGCTCCTTCGGTCTTGTCACCATGATCTTCATTCCCGCCAATGGTCGTTTATCATACCATTCCAATGATCTGCAGGCGCATACCTCTCCCACAACAATAATTGCAGGAGTCTGAATCTTTGTCTCTTTTGCAAGTGCTTCTAAAGTTTCCAAGGTACCTGTGATCTTCCGCTGTCTTGCTGTCGTTCCCCGCTCCAAAATTGCCGCAGGTGTCTGCGGATCCATTCCCTCCCGGATTAGATTTGCACATAAAAACGGCAGTGTAGAGACTCCCATCAGAAACACCAGCGTTCCTTTCACACCCGCCAGTTCCCGAAATGGAATCTCGTCCGGCTCATGCCCTTCCTTTTTATGTGCCGTAATAATGTGCAGCGAAGAAGCAGCATCCCGGTGTGTGACCGGAATTCCCTGGTATGCAGGAACCGATACTGCCGATGTCACTCCCGGAACAATTTCAAACGGAATTCCCGCCTTCTTTAGTTCTTCCGCCTCCTCCGCGCCGCGCCCGAACACAAACGGATCGCCACCTTTTAAACGGACAACTTTTTTCCCTTCCATCGCTTCTCTTACGAGAATCTGGTTGATTTCACTTTGTCTCACCCGGTGATTCCCGGAATGTTTTCCTACATCAATATATTCTGCATGTTCTGCCCCATAAGTAAGCACACCCTGCCCTGCAAGTCTGTCATAGACAATGACATCTGCTTCCGAAAGCAGACGTTTCCCTTTGACAGTCAGAAGTTCTTGATCCGACGGTCCTGCTCCAACAAGCCATACTTTCCCCTGCTTCTTAGTGTTTTGTTCGTAATTCATCCGCAAGCTCCCATCCTAAATGTGCTGACGCCCGGACCTCTGCCCGCTTCGTCGCAATTACATAGTTTCCTGTATCTTCTTCATAATATAGGCCAGTCAGAACCAATTCATCCTGTTCTATTCTTCCATATGCCGCCACCGGAGAACTGCACCCGCCATCCAGCCTTCGCACAAATGCCCGCTCATTTTCAGCGATCACTTCCATCTCCTCAGGCTGAAGTTCTTTCACAAGTTCCCGCATCTCTTCTCTTCCCTGCACGACAAGAATCCCCTGCCCTGCTGCCGGAAGAATCTCTTCTGGAGAAAAATACCGCTCAATCCTCTCTTCGAGTCCGAGTCTCTTTAATCCTGCTGCCGCAAGCACAAGGACATCATACTGTCCGCTGTCCAGTTTCTGAAGTCGTGTCTGGATATTGCCCCGGATCCCTCTGACTTCTGCATCCGGGTATAACTCCTGTAGCTGTATCCTTCTCCGGAAACTCGAACACCCGATTACACCCTGACCATTCCAGTTTTCTTTTCCTTTTGCAGGCACAAGTACATCCCGCGGATCCTCTCTCCTGGAATATGCAAGAATCGGAAGTTCCTCTGGTGTCTCCATCGGCATATCTTTCAGACAGTGCACCGCCAGATCAATTTCCCCATCCAAAAGTGCGCGATCCAGTTCTTTTACAAAAAGTCCTTTTCCTCCGATCTGATCCAGACTTCTGTCAAGAATCTTATCTCCGGTCGTTTTCATCGTCACCAATTCTATCTCTAACTGCGGATGTAACTTTTTTAGTTCCTGTATGATCATCTCCGACTGTACTACCGCCAGCTTACTCTCTCTGCTGCCTACTCTGATTTTTCTCTTCATGTTCCATCTCCAAAACTTTTCTTATCCTTGCTGCCGTCTCTGCAACCTTCCTGTGATCACTTCCATCTCCCGTAATTCCCACGACAAGTTCCTCCTGGACTGCCACTGCCGGAAAATAGAAATCACAATCAGTTCTGTCCGTTGCAGTATTCGCCAGAATCTTCCGCTTACGGCACAGCATACAAATCTCATGATTTAACTTTTTTACATTTGTCGCCGCCAGCACCAGAAAAAGTGCTTCCGTCAGATCACTCTCTTCAAATGCTTTTTCTTCTAATACAATTTTCCCTTCAGATACAAGCAGATGAAATGCCTCCTTTGTTCTTTCGGGATCTCTTTTGCAATCACCTTGATGCGCGCACGAAACTGCAACAATGTCTGCACCCTCCGGAGTGCAATCTTCCCTGCCCCGACTACGAGGATATGCTTTCCTTCTATATCTATAAACATTGGAAAATAACTCATTTCGCTTCTCCTGTTCTCCCTTTTCGCGCAACTTTTTCTTTGGCTGTCATGCATCAAATTCCCTGTTTCTATTTTCTGCAATCTGCTTTCTTCCACGGAGGATTGCCTCAAGGACACCACCTCCGACCGCTCTTGCTTTATCAGAAATCGTAAAGCAGTAAGCGTATTCCCTGCGCGCATCAATATCCCCGCACTTCATTCCTTTTGATACAACAATTCCTTCCGGGAGCATCCCACGGATCATTCCACTCATCTGTGCGTAGACCGGATTCTTTCCGCACATTGCCACAAGCTGTCCTTTCTCTACGCAATCACCAATCTCTGCCTTCGGTTCAAATCTCCCTTCCCCGGAAGCACAGATCAACCGCTCCTTTGCATAACCTGCAATCACCCCCGGCACTCCAGTATTCGGAATTGCCGTTCCTTCTGTGATCACTCTTCCAAGATCATGTCCCCGCTTTGTTTCCACGACAAAATGACAGTCTATCCCGGCTGTAAATCCAGGACCGACTCCGATAACAATGGGAGCATCCTCGATCTTCGTTCCAAGATTTCTCTTTGCAAGGATCGCATCTACCTCCACATCTGGCTGATACCAGTCCATATGCACACAAGTCGGATCTGTGATGACCGGGATTTTCTGCTGTTCCAGACAGCTTTCCAGCGCTTCTTTTGTCGATACACACTTTGCAATAATTCCTTCCACCTCGGCTTCAGACTCATAGACGGCTCTGGAAAACGCCACGTATCTGCGGATTGTCGTCGGCTCACCGGTCTCAGTCATGATCACCTGAAATCCACTGTGATATAAGCGAACTGCGATCCCACTTGCCAGATCTCCCGCCCCTTTGATCAACACACGAAGCGGACGCTCTCCTTCTATGAATTTTTTCATTTTCTCGCACACTCCGCAGTCTGTCCAGTCAAAATCTCCACGCCGTGAATCACTTCTTCCAAAATCTCCCCAAGACTTTCCTCTACCGCCTTCGGACTTCCCGGCAGATTGATGATCAATGTCTCCTTCCGGATCCCTGCCGCCGCGCGGGAAAGCATTGCACGTTTCGTATACTTCATACTTGCCGCACGCATTGCTTCCGGAATCCCCGGGACAAGCCGTTCACAAATATCAGTTGTCGCCTCTGGTGTACAGTCTGTTTTGGAAAATCCCGTTCCACCGGTTGTCAGTATCAGATCTGCCATCTGGCTATCCGCGATCACCGCCATCACTTTTGCAAGTGTCTCTCTGTCATCCGGCAGAATCTTTTTGAATGTGACTTCCATTCCGGCTTCTTCCACAATCTCACAGATTTTCGCTCCGCTGATGTCTTCCCGCTTCCCTGCATATCCAGTTGTACTGGCTGTAATTACAGCAACTCTTATTTTCATCTGAACTCCTCCTCATTTTTCTATCTATTTTTATCTATCTCAACATCACAATTTCTTTCCTGATTTTATGTTCCAAATATTTTATTTTGTCCTTCATTCTCTATTCCTGCGAAGGCTCCCAGTCTATATCACATAGCTATGGCAGGTCATCGTTCTCCCCAGTTTTTCAAAATACATCGTATAATCTTCGCCATAGGTGTACCCGCATTTTCTGATCAGTGCGTTGGATGCCGGATTATCTGTAAATGCATCTGCAAAGCAATAATCATACTCCTGCTTAATCTTTTTTGTCCAAAACCGGAGCAGTTCTGTGCCATACCCCTTCCTATGATATTCCTTCCCCAGAACAAATCCGACTCCTGCACACTTTTTCCCTTTATAAGGCTCTTCTTCCATCTTTTCAGGAAAAATACGAAAATAACCAATCACCTTCTGGTCCAGAAGGATTGCAATTCCATTCTCATCTTCCACTAAATTTTGAAAAAACTCACGAAACTCCTCCTCGGATCCCAGCGCCTGATATCCGGCAGGCTCCGCGATCAATGGATCCGATAAAATGGCATGCAGCGCTGCCCCATCGCTCTCTGTAATTTTTCGATAATGAAGTCTTTCTGAAGATATCTCCTTTTCTATCATACTCGTTCTCCCCTTTGCAAATTTAAACGGAAAACGACTGCCCAGTCTCTGATTTCTAATCTGCTCTATCGTTTTTTTCTGATACTATTTCAATCTGTTCGCAAAATATGATCTCTTCCGGTCCTCCATCCGGAAATCTCCCGACAGGAACCCGGTTGATCAGGACTGTGTAGCTTCCTTTCACATTCTTTTTCAAACCTTCATCACTTCCCGCGATATACAGAAGGTCTTCCCACTTTATTTTCTCTTCTGTTCCTTTCCCGAGAAATGCTGCAAGCATCTCCGGACGAAAAACCTGCCTCCTCGATGGAGTGG
>ENA-OQCW01000530-OQCW01000530.1-human-gut-metagenome-genome-assembly--contig:-NODE-530-length-21938-cov-4.018798_pt1 | contig 21938 bp, 27 predicted proteins | sample MGYA00242767_ERZ504593 | MGnify/ENA primary metagenome ERZ504593 (study PRJEB26092, sample SAMD00036307) | human gut metagenome | host: Homo sapiens | study: EMG produced TPA metagenomics assembly of... | reverse complement strand
ATGCTTCCCTTGGGTGCAGTGGGCTAAAAAGAAATATCCGGGCAGTGAAGCTGTCAGAGGTCGGTGGAAGAGGAGCGTGTTCAAGATGCGGACGGTAGGAACAATCAGTATTTTTTTATTTTAGTAGTCTGTGCGGCGATAGATTTGAAAAAGAGGAGTCTTCCGATGTGGCTGCTGTGGGCAGGAAGTCTCGGAGTTCTTTTGATCAGTTTGTGGAATACCAGGCTGAATCTATTTCCGCTATTTCAGGGGGCTGTTCCGGGAATAGTTCTGGGGATAATAAGCTGGATCACAAGAGAAGCTGTCGGCTATGGAGATGTATGGATCATCACTCTTTTGGGGATTTACCTCGGAATCTGGGATACCGCCACCTTGGTATGCATTGCGTTCTTTTTTAGCAGTATTGCCGCAGTGGGATGTCTGGTTTGGAAAAAATTCCGGAGGGATACGAGGATTCCGTTTGTTCCTTTTCTTACAGCAGCATATGTGGGGGTGGTTTTTTTATGAGGATGAAAGCAAGTGCGACCATTGAGGCGGCGGTTGCGTGTTCCGTATTTTTTCTTAGCTTTTTTTAGTTATCAGAGGAGTGTTTTATTATCATGATAAAAATATTCTGATGGGAACTGCCTATGAGGCGGCAGTTGTGCATAGCCAGAAAAAAGAAGTCCGGAAGCTTGTACTATTGCGGAGGCAGAGCAGTCGTTTGAAATTGCGGCAAGGAAAAGGATGCTGTTATTTTCAGCAGTGAATCTGACGATTGAGGAGACCGATCAAAAGATTACTGTACAAGGGATTGCATGGAAAGGGAGAATGAAAATTTCTGTGAGCCAGAGTGTGGCTGTGACAGAGCCGGAGAAATTTATCAGAAATATGAGAAAGGCAGGAATACATGAAGACGGAGGTTAAAAGAAATCTTGACAAGACATACTTACTTATCGAAGAGGCGGGCATTTATGAAGAGGATTATCAAATGCATATGCTAAGGGAAAATAAAATTCCAGGTCTGCTTGAGGTACGTGGCAGAGGAGCCGGGGAGAACAGTCAGTACTATTACGTATCAGTTGTAAAGTTTCAATGAAAACAAAATATGAAAAGATTCCCATTGGGATGAAGAATTGAAAGCATTTTTATATCAGCTTCTGACCGTGATGAAGGAAATGAAAAAGTATTTTTTAAGTGAAAACAAGGTGATCCTTAATCCAGAGTTTATTTATTATGAAAAGGGAGTGTTCTTTTTCTGTTTTTTGCCGCGTTATGCAAAAGAGACGACGAACGAGTTCCGGCATCTGGCAGAATATTTTGTCAGCCGGGCAGAATATCAAGAGAAAGAATGTGTATTTCTGGCATATGAGCTGCATAAGATTTCCATGCAGGAAAATTACTCAATGAAACAGATTCAAATGCTGATGGAAACAGACTGGAAAGAGCAGATGGAACAGCTGAGATCACAGCAGAAGGGGTATGTTACAGAGGAGGGAATATTGGATGAAACTGGTTGGGAAGCCGGAGAAAATATAGTGCTGCGGGAAAAGGATGGATGGTTTGTGGAATGGAAGAAGCATACAAAAAAGATTTTTCAAAAAAGAAAAAATGGGGAGAATGGGACGAATTAGAGATGTTTCGGGATGACGATACAGTCTAGGAGGAAGGAGATGCTTGTGAAATTTAGACAAAGAGAAGGGAGATTCAAAGCGGATGCTACTGCAAAATGGATATTTTTTGTTGAGAAATCATTCCTTAAGTGGTATTATGAAAATTAGAAAATAAGTTCTACGAAATGAAGGAGGGTTTAACTATGTTAAAAGTAATCAGTACAGAAAAGGCTCCGGCAGCAATCGGACCATATTCTCAGGCAATGGTATTTGGAAATCTGATGATTTCTTCAGGACAGATTCCAATTGATCCTGCTACAGGTGAAATTGCAGGAACAACAATTCAAGAACAGGCAGAGCAGGTAATGAAAAATATCGGTGCTGTTCTGGAAGAGGCAGGAGCAAACTATACAGATGTTATGAAGACAACTTGTTTTCTTGCTGATATGTCTGATTTTGCAGCGTTTAATGAAGTTTACGGAAAATATTTCACAGGCAAACCGGCTCGTTCCTGTGTTGCAGTGAAGACACTTCCAAAGAATGTTCTCTGTGAAGTGGAAGTAATTGTTGCATTGGCATAATTTTAAGAATAGTTACAAGAGTGAGCAGTTTATGGTTGATGTGCTCACTCTTTTTGTACGCAAAATAAAAAAGAAACTGAATGCGGGGTGCTGTGATGGAGCCGCTGGAATATATGGTCCTTAGGAAAGAATCCGGAAAGGTTCTTGACACACACTTATTTTTGCTTAATACTAATAATTAATGTGACTTTATAAAATGAAATGGTGGTAAAGCGTGAAACAGGAAAAGAAAGCAGTCTGTACAATAGCAATGATCGTGATCAATATCACAATATTTCTTGTCCTTTCCTTTCAAGGAATGACAGAAGATGGAATTTTCATGTTTCATCACGGGGCAATGTATGTACCCAGCATGCTTGAGGATGGGGAATATTATCGCCTGTTTACAAGTATGTTTCTACACTTTGGATTTGAGCATTTGATGAACAATATGTTCATATTGGGTGTGATCGGATGGAATCTGGAATTAGAAATCGGAAAATGGAAATACCTGGCAGTCTATCTGTTAAGTGGACTTATGGGGAATCTGTTGTCTACGTGGATGGACATACAGACAGGGGAATATGCTATTTCTGCAGGGGCGTCAGGGGCAATCTTTGGGGTGATTGGGGCATTATTCTATGTAGCGCTTCGAAACAGAGGACGAATTGGAAACATCAGCAGCAGAGGACTTGCAGTTATGGTTCTATGTAGTCTCTACTTAGGCTTTACAAGTAAAGGTGTGGATAATTCGGCTCATATAGGTGGAGTTATTAGCGGAATTTTGCTGGCAGCTATATTGTATCATAAGAAGAAATATCCAAATGGCAGGGACAGTCAGCTTAAAGAGGAAGCGAAACTGTAAAGGTAGCCCCCGATCCCGGCTTTGAGGAGACGGTCAGAGTACCGCGGTGGGAGTCAATGATCCGTTTGCAGATTGCCAGTCCAAGTCCGGTTCCATTTGCCTTATAGGAGGTAAATGGAGAAAAAATGGTTGGAATCTGTTCGGAAGTAAGACCGCATCCGTCATCCGTGATTTCGACAATCACGTGATGGTCATTGCAAAAGGCCTTTAGTCTTATAAGACCATTTTCTGTGATGGCATCTTTGGCATTCTGAAGAAGATTTAAAAGTACTTCCTGAAGCTTTCGCTGGTCTCCGATCAGATCCGGAAGATTGTCTGCGATTTCAGAACAAAATTGGATGTTCGTCTGTTCAAGAGAAAGTGCAAAGGACAGTGCGATGTGTCTGAGAAATACCGAAAATGGAAAGACAGACAGGTTCAAATGTTCGCCGTGATTATAGGAGGAAAGTTCGTCCAAAAGTCCACAGATATATTTGACATCCTCAAGTGTATCTGACCAGTGCTGGATTTTTGTAAGTTGTGGATGTTGCGCCTCCATTAATTGAAGAGAACTGTACACAAGTGTCAGTGGGTTACGGATTTCGTGCGACATTTTGGAAAGGATAAACTCATATTCTTTCATGAGTTTTTCAATCAAGATCTGTATTTCAGGATTTTGTTTTGCAAGAACCTTTAGCTTTTGTGAATCTGTTGTATTAAGCATACAAATCACCTCTCTGAGACGAGTGTAACATTGTAGTCACATGGATTCAACTATATTCCGACGACAAAGTTCGACAGAAAGAGGTCGGAAAAGTCAGACAGGAATGACATAGAAAAAACGAAAGAAGGAAAAATAATGAGAGATGAAAAATGTATTTTTTGTAAAATAGCAAATGGAGAGATTCCATCGGCAACACTTTATGAAGATGAGGACTTCAGGGTTATTTTAGACCTTGGACCGGCATCTAAAGGACATGCTTTGATTTTGCCAAAGGAGCATTATAAAGATTTGTATCATCTTGATGATGAGATCGCGGCCAAGGCGCTCGTTCTTGCAAAAAGAATGATCACAAAGCTGACAGAAGTACTTGGATGTGAGGGATATAATATTGTGCAGAATAATGGAGAATTGGCAGGACAAACTGTTTTTCATTTTCATATGCATCTGATTCCAAGATATAAAAACGACAATGTCGGGCTGGGATGGAATGTCGGAACACTTACAGAGGAAGATAAATTGGAAATTTTATCAAAGTTGAATGAACAGTAAGATAGAACGGGGTACCTGAGTGAGTCAGAAATTAAGTGAGAATATAGATTTTAATACGGCATATGACAAGTATGTAAATCTCGTTTTCAAAACAGCGTTGAATTACTCCGGAGATCACTATGTGGCAGAAGAAGCTTCTCAATATACATTTATGCAGTTATATATCCAGTTTGAACAAATAAAAAGAGGAAATATAAAGTCATGGCTGATTACAACTGCAAAAAATTATGTGTTGAACTATAAGGAGAAGGTAAAATGGGAGCTTACAGACGAGAATATCGTAGAATTATGTGATATGAGGGAAGCTGCCCGCAGTACAGAAGAGAATGTGTTTATAAAAACAAAAGAAGAAAAGCATACATTGTTACGGAAAGAAATTTTTACTCAGCTATATCAGAAAAATCCGAGATGGTGGCAGGCAGTGGTGCTGGCGTATATTTATGAAGTACCGCAGGAAGACATTGCAGTGAAAATGAGAATAGAGCTAAATGCTCTGTATCAGATGCTTTACCGAGCAAGAAAGTGGATTACAAAGAATTATAGAGAGGAATTTGAAAAGCTGATCTAAAAAGGGACTGCCACGAAAATATTTTGTGACAGCCCCTGACGTTTTAGAAAGCATCCGACTATTTGCACACGGATTCAATCAGTTCAATAATTGTGTCAATGGAATTTTGTTGATTGGATTGCTGCATCGCTTTGATATAAGATTCCTTGTCGCGGAACAATGTCTGCAAAGAATCAAGTAAGGTGGATTTATTTAATTCCTCTTCCTCGAGAACTTTGCTGAATCCTTGCCGTTCAAAAGAGCGAGCGTTCAAAATCTGGTCTCCGCGACTTGCATTTGCAGAAAGTGGAATCAGGAGATTCGGTTTATGCAGAGCGAGCAGTTCACAGATGGCATTGGCGCCCGCACGAGAAATCACTACATCAGCCAGGGCAAACAAATCTTTCAATTCGGATTTAATATATTCAAACTGAACATATCCTTCCAAGGACTTGAGAGAATCGTCTACCTTGCCTTTTCCACAGAGGTGGATCACATGAAAATCTTTGAGAAGATCAGGCAAAATCTCGCGGACTGCATTGTTGACGACAACGGAGCCGAGGCTTCCTCCAATGATTAGAATGACTGGTTTCCCTGCGGAAAGGCCACAGAATTTTAATGCGGCATCAGCATTTCCCGTGAGAAGTTCCTGTCGGATCGGAGAGCCGGTGAAGACTACTTTTTCTTTTGGCAGGTGTTCTAATGTCTCCGGAAAGTTACAGCAGATTTTTGTGGCGGCAGGAATCGAAATTTTATTTGCAAGTCCCGGGGTCATATCAGATTCATGAATGATCGTTGGGACTTTACATTTTTTCCCAGCCATTACAACCGGAACGGTTACAAAGCCGCCTTTGGAAAAAATGACATCTGGCTGTAGTTCTTTGATCAGTTTTTTTGCTTCGCCAAATCCTTTTAATACACGGAATGGGTCTGTAAAGTTCTGCAAACTGAAATATCTGCGGAGCTTTCCTGATGAAATTCCATGATATGGGATACCAAGCGGTTCGATCAGCCCTTTTTCCATACCATTATAAGAGCCGATGTATTGAATATCATACCCGAGTTCCTTTAAACGGGGAAGAAGGGCAATATTAGGTGTTACATGTCCGGCAGTTCCTCCGCCGGTAAGAATAATACGTTTCATGATGTTCCTCCGAATCTTTTCTATATCTAAGAATCATATTAAACAGATTTGAGAAAATGTCAAGAAAAAACAAAATAGTGAAGGTTGAGAAAAGAGGAGTGCATGTAAAAAATTCTATTGCCGTATATAAATGAGATAAAAAAATAAAATTCCTTTTGAGAGAAAGAGAGGTGGCAGATGGAAGAAAAATTCAAGCAGTTTTTGAAGAAGCAGATGGAAAAAGAGGCGGAACAAATAGAAAAGGAAGTTCTTTCAAATGAATCTTTAAAAGAAGTTCAGGCGCCAGACACATTGCGGGAAGCATTGGCAAAAAGTATAAAAGAATATGAAAAGAATCGGACAGATGCTCCTAGTGAAGAGCCAGAAGAGATTGGAATCAGTATGGAAGAGTTTTGTGAGAAACTTTCTAAAGAAGATCGGGAATCTTACTTCAGGTGGAGAGCGGCCGAGGAAAAGAAGAAAGCAAAGAAAGCGAGAAAAAGATTCCATTTTCCAAGAAAAAAAAGGGCAGTGTTTGTTGTTGCCGCAACGATGGTTTTGGTATTGGGGATTGGCATGACAAGTTTTGGTGGCAGACCATACTGGTTGAAAGTTGCGGATCTGGTGCTGGGGAATGAGAATACGGTAAAGGTTAATACGGAAGGCGAAGATAGATTAGAAACAACAAAAGTAGATGAAAAAGAAGCATATGAGCAGATTAAAGAAGAATTGGGAATTGAGCCTGTGCAGTTACAGTATATGCCTGCGGGGATGGAGTTTGATAAATGTATTGTAGAAAAAGAGCTAGGAACGGCGAAAATATATTATTTGTATAAAGAGCAGGTTATCCAATACGAAATGTATTTGCAGAATGCGGATAATGCATATAGTGTTGCTCAGGAGGATAAAAGTAAATTAAGTTACAAAATTGAAAATGGAGATATGCAAATTACCGTAAAGGAATTAGAAATTATAGAAGGGACTCAAAGTGAATTTTTAGCAATGTTTCAAGACAGAAAAATAATGTATCGGTTAATTGGGATTATGGAAAAGGAAGAATTTGAAAAAATTTTAAAAAATTTATACTTTTTTTGAAAAAATGCGTAAGTTTTTTGCAACTCAACTGTTTACTTAAGTAGAAGGGAGAGAGTTGATATGAAAAATTTCAAAAGAACGTTATCGGCAATATTAATTTTGACATGTGGATTTGTCAGTTTTAATATTAATGCCAATGCTCAAAATGAAAAAATGGAGTCCGTTTTGACAGAAGAAGATAAGGCTGAAGGAATTTTAGAGTTTCAGACAAAAGGGCAGTATCTTCAAGAAGGACAGACAATTATTGGTAATGCTGGGAAAGGAAAAGTAAATGCTGGGGGAAATACAACAGCACAGAAAGTAGTGGATGAGGTAAAGATTGCAGTGATTATAGAGCAGTACAATAATGGCTCATGGTCTCAGGTTTATACATGGCGAGAAGTTGCATATAACGATTATGTGGTAAGCACTAGTAAAACATTAGAAGTACCGCGAGGCTATTATTATCGCGCCAGAGGAATCCATTCTGCCAACACGGATGTAGGAAATTCTTTCACAGATGGAATTTGGATGGGCTAATTTGTAACTAGTATGTGATTTATGGATTTACGTATCCATAATGGAATTACAAACTTGTCATAAGAAAACTGAATAGAGTTAAAGCAAAGGGACTATCTCAGTCTCTGCATCCGGTATGTTTGGGGAATGATTTTCATACCTGCAAAAACCTGTCATTTTCCAATAGAAAACGCCACACTAAAAAACCAAAATAATAAGGTAAATACTACATATTGGGACGCAGAGACTGAGATGGTCCCTTTGTAAAATGAGTAAAAGTAGAAAGAGACAAACTGCATGAAGACTTGAAAGATTGTATGTTTGTCTCTGTTGTTTTTTATTTTCCAGTAGCTTCTTTTAATGCTTGTGCAAGCTGGTCTGGACAGGATGTAGATTTTGCGCCGCAACGGATTCCTTCCATGCGTGCGATGGCATCGTCTACCTTCATACCTTCTACGAGACGGGCAACTCCCTGTGTATTGCCGGAGCAGCCTCCAACAAATTCTACGGATTTGATAGTATCTCCGTCTAAGTCAAATTTAATTTCTCTGGCACAGACACCGTGTGTTTTGTATTCCATAATAGCACCTCACTTTCATTTAGATTCAATATTTCTTTTTTATTATAGCAAAAGGACAAAAAAATACCAGTCTGTTGAAGGATTTGCGCCAGATAACATGCCCATCTGAAAATAAATGTGCCAGGACACTAGGTATTGGAGCAAATCTTTGCTATAATTGAGAAACAAATGATACAACAGGAGGAAAAGAGATGATCATAGGAATTATCGGTGCGATGGAAAAGGAAGTAGCAATTCTGAAAGAGCAGATGGAGATTAGTGAAGTGGTGGAGAAGGCTTCTATGACTTTCTGCAAAGGAATGCTTTGCAGCAAGGAAGTTGTTGTTGTGCGGAGTGGAATCGGGAAGGTAAATGCAGCAATCTGTGCACAGATTCTTGTAGATAGATTTGGAGTAGATCTTTTGATCAATACGGGAATTGCAGGATCATTTAAATGCAGCCATTGATATTGGCGATATTGTGATTTCCAAAGATGCGGTACAACATGATGTGGATGCATCCACATTTGGGGATCCGGTCGGTCAGGTTCCAAACATGGATGTCCTGGCATTTCCGGCAGATGAAAGACTTGCAAAGCTTGCGAAAGAAGCAAATGAAGAGGCAAATCCAGATATTCATACATTTACAGGGCGAATCGCCAGTGGAGATCAGTTTATCGCAGAATCGGAAGTAAAGCAGAGGATTACTGAGCGATTTGGCGCAGATTGTGTGGAAATGGAAGGTGCGTCCATCGCGCATGCGGCATATTTGAACAAAATTCCGTGTGTCATTCTTCGAGCAATTTCGGACAAAGCCGACAACAGTGCGGAGATGGATTATCCGGCATTTGAGCAGAAGGCAATCGAGCATTCTGTAAGGCTTGTACAGAATCTGCTTCCACGTTTATAAGAAAAAAGCAAAAGGCAGAATGGGAAAAGAAAAACGATTCTGTCGAATTTTGATGAACGATTCAAGAGTCGCTCCTCTTTTTCTTCGGACATTCCTGGTCTATAATGAACGCAGAATCAGTAATGAGAAGAAAGAAGAAGGAGGGACTCTTTTATGTTCAAGACAATGTTAGACACACAGATGATTTTTTATCTAATGGGGGTGATCGGAGGAATTGGGATACTCAGTAAACTGGTTTCGGAAGGGACACTTCGGAGTTTGGTGAAGGCTGCAGAAAATATGTCAAAGAGCAGTCATCGTTTTATGAAGCTTGTTCGTGCAAAATTTGAACATGCATGTATGGTCAGTGACAAGGTGGACAATGTAGGTGCATTTGTAGAAAAATTTATTCATGAATATCGGTCTGTAGGTTTGCGGCTGCATACATGGCAGCAGCTGGAGCGGCAGTCGATGAGATTTGTCGGGATTTTGGGGCTGATTGGGGCATTGCTTAGTTACAGTATTTATGGAATGGGAGAGCAGGCATTTCGGTATGGTGCGTTTGGAGCGATTGAAATGGTACTTCTGTTTTTGATTTGTCAGGCAACGGATGAAAAATATAAAGTGGAAATGCTTCATGTCTACATGGTGGATTATCTTCAAAATGTATGTGCACACCGGTATCAAAAAGCAGCGAGGCAGGAAATGCGAGGAGACAAGGAAGAAGTGCAGTCCGCTCAGCAGGTAGACGGTAACCCATCGGAGGAGTGGAATCGGCAGGAGAATCTGGCGCAGGCAAAGACTGAAGAACAGACTGTGGATCAAGCTCAAATGGAAATGCGGGAGAACAGAGGTGGAAAAGAGAAAGAATTATTTGCGGAAGCACAGCAGGAAGAGAGAAAATGTGAGGAAGTTATGGATAAAATGGAAAATGACCTGAAACGGGAGGCAATGATCCGGGATATCTTAGAGGAGTTTTTGGCTTGATAAACAGAGGACCATTTGATAAAATAAATATGATTATGAGGCATATTTAGAAGGAGAGGATAACGATGGCAAATAAAGTAAGATTTGACTATTCAAAAGCAAGCAAATTTATCAATGCGCATGAAGTAGAGTATATGAGTGAACTGGCAGTAGCTGCAAGAGAAAAATTAGTGTCCAAATCAGGGGCAGGAAATGATTTTCTTGGATGGATCGATCTTCCGGTAGATTATGATAAAGAAGAATTTGCGCGCATTCAGAAGGCGGCAGCAAAGATTCAGAGCGATTCAGAAGTGCTTCTTGTGATCGGAATCGGTGGTTCTTACCTTGGAGCAAGGGCTGCAAATGAATTTTTAGGGCACAGCTTTTATAATGTGGTTTCCAAGGAAATGCGCAAAACACCTGAGATTTATTATGTCGGAAACAGCATCAGCAGTACTTATATCAGACATCTGATCGATGTGATCGGAGACAGAGATTTTTCGATCAATATGATTTCAAAATCAGGAACAACGACAGAGCCGGCAATCGCATTTAGAGTATTCAAGGAATTACTTGAGAAGAAATACGGAAAAGAAGAGGCAGGAAAGAGAATCTATGCAACTACAGATAAGGCGAGAGGAGCCTTAAAGAACCTTGCAACAGAAGAAGGATATGAGACATTTGTTGTTCCGGATGATGTTGGAGGACGTTTCTCTGTTCTGACAGCAGTAGGTCTTCTTCCGATCGCAGTTAGTGGAGCTGATATTGAAAAGCTGATGGAAGGTGCACAGGCAGCAAGAAAAGAGGCTCTGGAAGCGGAGTTCTCAGAAAACAGTGCGTTACAGTATGCGGCAATCCGTAATATTTTACTTCGCAAAGGAAAAGCAGTTGAAATCGTAGCAAATTATGAGCCAAGCCTTCACTATGTTTCAGAGTGGTGGAAACAACTTTATGGGGAGAGCGAAGGAAAAGACCAAAAAGGAATTTTCCCGGCAGCAGTAGACCTGACAACAGACTTACATTCTATGGGACAGTTCATTCAGGATGGAAGCCGAATTTTATTTGAGACCGTTTTAGATGTGGAAACTGCAAAAGAAGAGATTCTGATCAACGAAGAGCCGGTGGATCTTGACGGATTAAATTATTTGGCAGGAAAGTCTGTGGACTTTATCAATAAGAGTGCGATGAATGGAACAATTCTTGCTCATACAGATGGAAATGTTCCAAACTTGATGGTACATATTCCGGAGCAGAATGAATTTTATCTCGGACAGTTATTCTATTTCTTTGAATTTGCCTGCGGTGTGAGCGGATATTTATTAGGAGTGAATCCATTTGACCAACCGGGCGTAGAAAGCTATAAGAAAAACATGTTTGCGCTTCTTGGAAAACCTGGGTTTGAAAAAGAACGTGAAGAATTATTAAAGAGATTATAATTAGGAAACGACAGAGGAAGTGGCAAGTTGTTATCAAGACAGATATTACAGAGAACGATCAATGAGATGAAAGAAATTGTGGCAGCAGAAATATCTTTATGGAATGCAGAAGGAATGATTGCTGTGAAAACATCAGGGGCAGATGAGAGCGCCAAGGAGCAGGTCAAAATCTATCTTTCCAAATGGAAAGAGCAGATGGAGGAAGACGCGGAAGAACTCTCAGAGGCGGTTGAGGAGAAGGCAGCATTTTTTCCAATCTTGAACCATATGAATGAATTGGAATATGTTCTGATGATCCATGGAGTTTGGGATGACATAAAGGTGATCGGCCGGTTGTGTGTAAGTCAGATTAGAAATTTGATCATGGCTTACCATGAACGGATGGATAAGAATAATTTTCTGCAAAATCTTCTTCTTGACAATTTTCTTCTGGTAGATATTTATAATAGGGCAAAGAAGCTCGGAATCGCAATTGAAGCACGGAGAGTTGTTTTTCTGATTGAGCCTAAAAAAGAAGGAGACAGCATTGTTATGGAGACAATGCGCGGGCTCTATGCGACGGGAACAAAGGATTTCATTACGGCGGTGGATGAAGGGCATATTATTTTTATCAAACATCTCGAGGTGACAGACGGGTATAAGGAAATCAATGATATTGCAAAGACAATCACTGATACATTGAGCGCTGAGGCGATGATGAAAGTGCGTGTTGCCTATGGAACTGTGGTGGAAGAGTTAAAAGATGTTTCTAAGTCTTATAAAGAGGCTGCGATGGCGCTGGATGTGGGAAGAATTTTTTACAGTGAACGGACGATACTGGCATACAATGAGCTTGGAATTGGGAGGCTGATCCACCAGCTTCCGGTCTCACTGTGCGAGATGTTTCTGCAGGAAGTATTTAACGGAGACGCTTTTGAGCAGTTTGATGAGGAAACTTTGGTTACCGTGTATAAGTTCTTTGATAATAATCTGAACGTATCGGAGACAGCAAGGCAATTATATATTCACAGAAATACACTTGTGTACCGTTTGGAAAAGATTCAGAAATCGACAGGGCTGGATGTGCGTGTGTTTGATGATGCACTTACATTTAAGATTGCGATGATGGTTGCAAGCCATATTAAAAAATAAAAAAGATATTCCGAATAATTTGGAAGCGTAGAACAGAAAGCTGCGTTTCTAAATGTTTGGAATATTTTTTTGTCTGCCAGCATATAGAGGAAGTAAAAATGAATAGAAGGATATTTTCAAACAACTCTAGTCAATGCTCTTCCCATTTGTTATAATACTTGTATTGTAAAAATAATGGAGGGATTTTATTATGGCACATCAGAATCATGAATATCACGAATACATCGTGGAACAGACTGAGAAAGTGATCGGGATCGACAGCCCGACAGGTTATCATTACAATGTACAGAAATATCTTGTAGATACAATACAGGCGATGGGGTTTGAAGTTCGTACGCTGAGAAAAGGCGGTGTAATTGCAAATCTTGGCGGAGAGGGGAATCCGTTGATGATGCTTGCACATGTAGATACGTTAGGCGCATTTGTACATTATATTAAAGGGAATGGACGTCTTGCAATTTCCAATGGGACATTGAACCCAAATAATATTGAGACAGAAAATGTGCGTGTCATTACAAGAAGTGGTGCGGTGTATGAGGGAACAATCCAGCTTGAGAATGCTTCTGTGCATGTAAATCCAGATGTCAACGCAGAGCGTAAATTTACAAATCTGGAAGTAGTTCTTGATGAAGATGTCACTTCCAAGGAAGACGTAGAGAAATTGGGCATTTGTGCCGGAGATTTTCTTGCGGTAGAACCAAGATTTCAAGTGACAGAAAAAGGATATATTAAGAGCCGTTTTCTGGATGATAAGGCTTCTTCGGGAGTTCTTCTTGGAATCGCAAAATATGTGAGCGAGCATCCGGGATGTCTGAAAAGAAATGTACAGCTGTTCTTTACGACATTTGAAGAGATTGGACATGGGGCGTCAGCAGGAATCCCAGAGGAGATTGAAGATCTTCTGGCAGTGGATATGGGATGTGTCGGGGATCATCTGGCATGTACGGAAAAACAAGTATCCATCTGTGCAAAAGACAGTTCCGGAGCATATCATTTTGAAATGACAAATGAGCTGATCGAAGTGGCAAAGGAACATGGAATCGATTATGCAGTTGATATTTATCCATCTTATGGATCCGACGCAGGAGCAGCGCTTAGATCTGGTAAGGATGTAAGATATGCATTGATCGGACAAGGAGTATATGCTTCACATGGATATGAGAGAACACACAAAGACGGCATGAAACAGACATTCGAACTTGCTTTGAATTATGTTCTGAAATAAGGTAAGGCAGGGAAATGAATGATGCAAAAGAAACATGAGTCTGATCTGACAAGGAAAGAGAAGTGGCAGTTAGAGAGGGGAAAAAGTAGCTTCGATGAGCTGGAAGAAGCGAATCGAATATTTCTTCACTTATTACAAATGGGTACTTGTGGTGGCAGTGGCAGTGATTGCACTCGGAGTGTTTGGGGTAAACTGGTACAAGAACTTGCAGAAAGAAGAGCTATTAAATGTGGTAATCGTCAATTCTTCTGTGCCGAGTACAGAAAATTTAAATCAAGATTTGCGGAAAGCACTGAAAATCAAAGACAAGAATCAGATTATCACGATCGATACTTCCGTCTATACCAGAGAAGGAAATCAGACGACATATAACAGTACGATGAAGCTATCTGTTGTAATGGGGGCAAGAACCGCGGATATTTTTGTTTGTGATAAAGAAACATTTGCAACATACGATCAGGATGGTGTTTTTTTAAGTGTAGAAGAGTTAATGGGAAGTGAATTTTGCGAAGAACATGCAGAGGAGGTTGGAGAAAATTATATGCTTGCCAACCAAAGTAAGCTCGCAGAGGAATATGGAATCGTTGGGTATGAAGATGCGTATATCGGAGTATTTTCTTACACGGAACATCGAGAACATGCGAAAGCATTTGTAGAATTTCTATTCGAGTAAATTGCTTGCTTAGCGGCGATGTGATTCGGGAAAAGAGAGAAAAGACAGTCAAGATTTCAAAAGTCTGTAGATCAGATTTTTGAAAAACTGGCTGTCTTTTTATTCGATAGAAATTCATTGGAAACTCCCAATTTTTACAGTGGATTTGGCACTTGTTTCTGTAATTTATTCTACCATAAGAAAGATGGGAAACAAAGACAATTCCAGGATGAATCTGGAAAAGACAGCGGTAGTACTTAAAAGTATTTTGGCAGGAGAGTATTTTGGAGTGGAGATTTGACCGGGGATTATGGAAAAAGAGAAGAAAATTGTTAAAATGTAAGGATATAGCAATATTTATAATATTGTAAACAAGATTTGCGTAGATTTGCTTATGAGAAGAAGTTATACTAGATTTAGAAAAATGCGAATTTTTTAGAAAAGGAGAAACATTATGGGTAATGAAAACACAAGAGGAAGGGTAACGATCCCGACAGATGTTGATGTTGTACCAGAGACACTGGAATTACTGGAGCGCTGGGGAGCAGATGCGATCCGTGACTGTGATGGAACAGACTATCCGGAAGGATTAAGAGATGTGGATGCAAAAGTGTATTCTACTTACTATACAACAAGAAAAGATAATGAGTGGGCAAAGGCGAACCCGGATGAGATTCAGCAGATGTATATTATGACTTCTTTCCATACAGCAGTGGAGGAAGAGCTTTCGATTCATTTGATGGATCATTTATATCCGGATATGCTGAAGGTAAATTCTCATGACGACATTAAGCGCTGGTGGGAAGTAATCGACCGTACTACAGGGGAAGTTGTTCCGACAGATAGTTGGTCTTACAGTGAAGAGACTGGTGATGTGACGATTCATGGAGCAAAGGCATTCCATGATTACACAGTAAGCTTCCTTGCATACATTATGTGGGATCCGGTACATATGTACAACGCAGTTGTTAATGACTGGAAAGGTGTGGAGAAGCAGATTACTTTTGATGTGCGTCAGCCTAAGACAAAAGAATTTTCCATGAAACGTCTCCGCAAATTTATCGAGGACAATCCACATGTAGATGTCATTCGATATACAACATTCTTCCATCAGTTCACACTGATTTTCGATGAACTGGCAAGAGAAAAAATATGTAGACTGGTACGGATATTCTGCATCTGTCAGCCCGTATATTTTAGAGCAGTTCGAGAAGGAAGTGGGATACAAATTCAGACCAGAGTATATTATTGATCAGGGATATATGAACAATCAGTACCGGATTCCGTCAAAAGAATTCAAGGATTTCCAGGCATTTCAGAGAAGAGAAGTTGCAAAACTTGCCCAAAGAGATGGTGGATATCACGCACGAGATGGGAAAAGAAGCAATGATGTTCTTAGGAGACCACTGGATCGGTATGGAGCCGTTTATGGACGAATTCAAATCCATCGGACTGGATGCAGTTGTAGGAAGTGTTGGAAATGGTTCTACGCTCCGTCTGATCAGCGATATTCCAAATGTGAAATATACTGAGGGACGTTTCCTCCCATATTTCTTCCCAGATACTTTCCACGAAGGCGGAGATCCGGTCAAAGAGGCGAAGGTGAACTGGGTAACAGCAAGACGTGCAATCCTTAGAAAACCGATCGATCGAATCGGATACGGCGGTTACTTAAAGCTTGCACTGGAATTTCCGGAATTTATCGATTATGTAGAAAGTGTATGTAAAGAATTCCGTACATTATATGAGAATATCAAAGGAACAACACCATATTGCGTGAAGACTGTTGCAGTACTCAACAGCTGGGGTAAGATGAGAGCATGGGGAAATCACATGGTACATCATGCTTTATATCAGAAGCAGAACTACTCTTACGCAGGAATTGTGGAGACGCTTTCCGGAGCGCCGTTTGATGTGCGTTTTATCAGCTTTGATGATATTAAGACGAATCCGGCAGTTCTTGACGATATCGATGTTATAATCAATGTCGGAGGAGCTTACACTGCACACAGTGGTGGAGCTGCATGGGCGGATGAAGAGATTGTGACAGCAGTGAAGAGATTTATCTACAATGGCGGTGGATTTATCGGTGTTGGTGAGCCGACAGCTTATCAGTGGGAAGGACGTTATTTCCAGCTTGCAAGCGCACTTGGTGTAGAAAAAGAAAATGGATTTAACTTAAATACAGATAAATACAATTGGGAAGAACATGACCACTTCATCAAAGAAGACTGCACAAAGGACATCGACTTTGGGGAAGGTCAGAAAAATATTTTGCACTAGACGGAACAACAGTATTAAGACAGATTGACAAAGAAGTGCAGATGGCAGTCAATGACTTTGGAGCAGGACGTTGTGTTTACATCAGCGGGCTTCCATACAGTTTCGAGAACAGCCGTCTTCTGTATCGTTCCATCCTTTGGTCTGCACATGACGAAGGAAACCTTCACAAATGGTTCAGCACAAACTTTAACGTGGAAGTGCACGCATATGTGAAGAATGGAAAATACTGTGTAGTAAATAATACTTATGAGCCACAGGATACAACAGTATACAGAGGAGATGGAAGCAGTTTCGATCTTCATCTGGATGCAAATGAAAATTATCGTAGGTACGAAAATCTAGTAAAATCTTTAAATAGGAAAAAACCTCCGGGGGGAAAGCATATGACAGCTGACCTGCGGAGGTTCTTTTCTATATAAGAAGTTTATGACTTTTACCAAGCTTTACTCAAAGCCTCATGCTTAGACTTCTGAAAGTGCTTTGATAGACGAGACATATTCGGACGGTGTCATGCCGGTGATTTTCTTGAATTGCCTTGAAAAATAGTGGATGGAAGAATAGCCCAGTTTCTCGGCAATCTGTGTGAAATTCATTAAATCTGTACGCATCATTTGCTTTGCGGCATCGATTTCATATTGGCAAAAATATTCAATCACACCAAGTCCGGTTTTCTGTTGGAAAATCTTTTGCAGCTGCGAGCGGCCAATCATATTGTCGCGGCAGATCTGCTCAATCGTCAGGTGCAGACAGAGATTTTTTTCCATATAAGCAAGCACACGGTTAAACACTTCTGAATTGCCTTTGGAGGCGATCACTTTTGGAGTCGAAGAAGGACTGTCCTGTTTGCGACGAAGCAGATGGAGCAAAAAATGCTCCAGATGAATCCGGATAAATTGTTCTGCACCAAACGGAGGCTGCTCGCATTTTGTCATTTCGGTAAGGTAAGGGTCATCCAGCCGACAGTTGAACAGTGTCTTCGCCTCTTTGACGATTTCACCGAGCAGAATCTTTTCGGTTTCATCGAGAGAGAAGATCTTTCCTTCAAAAAAACTGCATCACTGCATCACTGCATTCGAAAGAGATAACGACAAGGTTCGGGGCAGAGCTTCCGGTCGCCTGTAGTCTGTGAAATTCATTTGGTTTGTGAAAGGCGACTTCCCCTTTTTTAAACGTGCATGGATACTTTCCATATAAATATCAATCTCACCTTTGTCAACGAAGACAAACTCCCAGAAATTGTGGGACTCTCCGGCGAAAGAGAAATCGCTCATATATTCAAAATAATGGATGGTGAATACTTCGTGGATGGATATGGTGTCCGTCAGAAGTGTTCCTTTGTACATCATATTAAACCTCCTGCCTCATTTTGTGAGTCCATACTCTTGCGGTATTTGTTCGAGAAAGCCCGGTTTCTTTTCGAAATACCTGCGAAAAGTAGGATTGAGAGGAAAAACCGACGACGGAAGCAATCTTTGCAATTGGGAAATTGGTAGTGCCAAGCAGATGTTTTGCCTCAGAAATCCGCTTCTCAATCAGGTAGTTGATTGGGGAAACTCCTTTATAATTTTTAAATGCATGTACCAGATAATATTTGTTCAGATACGTCAGGTCACTGAGTGTCTGAAGTGTGATATCTTCTTTGAAATGTTCATCCAGATACTGTTCGATGAACCGACATTCCTTTGTGATCTTCTTAGTCGGAGCAACGGACAGTGTTGTCTGTGTCTTGACGAGTGATATTCCAGATTATCAGCTCCAGAAGATTCTGGTCAGATGGATTCAAAATTTTCTTCTTTTTTCCGCACCTCTTTGAGCAAGCATTTTCAGGTAAAAATGGAGCTCCTCGCGGTAGTGAAAGAAATTATGAATCGTATAATTAGTAAATTCGTCCTTGTCCGTAAATTGCAGTCCGTTGATCCCAAGGACAATGTATTCAAGAGGAGTGCCGGTTCCGCCTGATTCTGTGTGGGAAACATTCGGATTGACAATGATCAGATCATTTTCTTTGACCGGGAAACACTCGTTCTCAATTGTAAATTTTCCGGTTCCGTGGGTAATAAAAAACAATTCGGTAAAATGATGCGTATGTGCAAGGCTGTGCCAGTCCTGCTCATATTTTGCTTCTGTGATATAGAGCAGATGGACATCGATTTTTTGGAATTTTTCTCTTCCAGGCGATAATTTTGATTACTCATAATAGGTCTCCTTTGGGTTTATTATATAGATGTTTGTTGAAAAAAGCAATAAACGAATCGGTGTCATTTACAAGCTTGCTGTCAGATAGTATAATCCGTGTAATGAGGAGGAGAAAACATTATGAACTATCTTTCATTTTTAGTAAAACCTGCATCATCCCTATGCAATTTGAAGTGTCCGTACTGCTTCTATGAGGACATCAGTAATAGGAGAGAACGTCCATGCAGTGGGAAAATGAAGCCGGAAATCATGCGGAAATTGATTGACCGTGCCATTGCAGAAACGGAGGAAGATGCACAGATTACATTCGCATTTCAAGGTGGGGAGCCCACCCTTGCCGGGCTGGAGTATTATAGACAATTTACAGAGTATATCCGTGAAAAAAAGGGGGCACGCACAGTACGATATGCCATTCAGACAAATGGTACGCAGATGGATGAGTCGTGGGCACGGTTCTTTCGAGAAGAAGACTTTCTCGTGGGTGTTTCGTTGGACGGGTATGAGTCTAACACAAACCGTTTTCGGGTAGATCAAGAGGGAAAGGGAATGTATGCGCAGATCATGCAGGGAATCCGGCTGCTGGAACAATATGAAGTGGCATATAATATTCTTACTGTACTGACACCACGGCTTGCGGCGCATCCGGAAGCATATTATCATTTCTTGAAAGATCAGGGATTTTCTTATGTGCAGTGTATTCCGTGTCTTGGAGAATTTCCAGAACAGCAACAGAGCGCAGTGACTGGAAATGATCAGGAACTAAAGCCAGAACAGTACGCCGAATTTTATAAGCGGTTCTATCGGCTCTGGCTGGATGATTATGTGCATGGAGATTACATGAGTGTGACTCTGTTTGATAATTTGCTGTTGATGTTGTCTGATCGCCCTCCGCAACAGTGTGGAATGCTTGGATTCTGTACAGCGCAGCTTGTGGTGGAGGCAGACGGCAGTGTATATCCGTGTGATTTTTACGTGTTGGATCAGTATTGCTGCGGAAATCTGCAAGATCAGACACTTCAGGAACTTTTATATAGTGAAGCGATGAAAAACCTTTATTCAGGAAGAAAGACAGATAAAAAAAGATCTGTGAGACATGTCCATTCTGGAAAATCTGCCGCGGTGGCTGCAAGAGACAGAATGGAACCTATCTCACAGAAGAGTGGTGTGGTCACAGAGAATTTTTGATGGAGGCATATCCGACATTGTTCAGGATCGCACAGACACTTTGAAAGACTCTGTGATTATTTTTTCAAAAGTAGCAGAACCCAACTGGAAATCAAGATTTTCAGCTGAATCCTTATAGAATATGAGATAAATTTGCGACCGGTGTACAGCCGCTTTGGAGTGAGACTCCGTCGCTGTACCCCTCTTCGCGGCCATCGAGTTCTTGAATCAGAAGAGCGCGAAGATAGGCGATCCGAGCCTGATATGCTTCATCGGCGATTGCATTGTGTTCTTCCCGCGGATCTTTTCTCAGATCAAAGTACTGTTCAGTATTTTTCTCGCTGTACCAAATATATTTATCAGTCTCCGCCACGATAAAATGACTGGACAGACCGGAGTGGAAGCTGTGTTCTCCGTGCAGATACTCGCGGTTGTTTTGCTCTTCTTTTGGCTTTCCGACAATCTCTGGCATCAGAGAGAAGCCGTCCACACCCTCTGGAACCGGGATACCTGCAAAATCGAGGAGTGTTGGAAGGATATCGCGCAGTTCTGTGATCGTATTGCTGCGAATCGGTTTGGAAGGGCATACATTTTTGCCGACGTGGAACAGAAGTGGGATATGTGTGCTTCCTTCGTAGGCAAATACTTTTCGGTACAGGTGATGATCAAAGAGTAGTTCCCCGTGATCGGACAAGAAGAGAATCACAGTGTTGTCATATTCTCCGCTTTCCATCAGTGCAGAGAGAAGCCGTCCGATCTGGTGGTCGACATGTGTGATGCAGGCATAGTATCCCGCCATTGCATTGTGTTGCTGTTCGGCATCGTTGCAGCCGTAGATAGAGTCTTTCCTATATCCGAACTGTTCGGTACTTGCGGTGTCATCCCAGTCGCCGCAGGCAGGTGCCCTAAGTTCTTTGTCTTTGTACAGATCGAAGTAGGATGCCGGCGCATCAAAAGGCTGGTGCGGACGGACATAGGAGCTCATCAGGAAAAATGGTCTGGTTCGATCACGTGTTTCTAAGAAGCGGATACTTTCTTCCGTCACCCAGTTTGTCGGATGCAGCCGTTCTTCATAGATCCACGGGTGGGTCACCCAGGAGTTGCATTCCGGTCCGCTGGCATTGAAATCCGCATGGGATCCGAGTAGCGTTTTTAAATCATAAAGATAGTCATCAGTCACCGTCTGGTGCTGAAAATGCGGAATGGAGGCATCCCGGTAATATCCAAGATAGCCATCGTGCAGACGCAGTCCTTGGAACCCGCAATGTTTTCTCACCGGATGTACATGCATCTTTCCAACACACTGTGTCTGGTATCCGTGTGTACTGAACTCTTCTGCGAGCATGTGATCGTAGTTCCAGTCGATACCATCCTCATATCCGACACGTCCGTGGTGCTCTTGACTTTTCCCGGTAAAAAGCGCAGCTCTTGCAGGGATACAGCTTGGACAGGAGGAATAGGCGCGGTCAAAAAAGGCACCATCAGAAGCGAGCGTGTCAAGGTAAGGTGTCTTGACGTCCGGATGTCCGGCATAGGAAAGACAGTCTCCACGAAACTGGTCACACATAAGAAGTAAAATATTTGGTTGTTTCATCATTTTTTCCTTTCATATTATTACATATTTTTCGGTTACCAATGCAGGCAGCTTTTGATACAATCATAAACACTGGGAAAAAGAAAAGCAAGGAAGAGTTTTTATTAATTTCATATTTTTAGCTTTGAGAGCAATATACATAAAAATGAGAACAACATTAATATAGAAAAAATGACGGATGTAGTGTAGAATATAGTGTATAAAGTGAACGAAATAAACAAAAGGAGGAGTTCGGTTATGAAAATGAAAAAAGTAACAGCGCTTTTACTTACAGTTGCAATGGCTGCTACTATGCTTGCAGGATGCGGAAGT
>ENA-OQCW01000528-OQCW01000528.1-human-gut-metagenome-genome-assembly--contig:-NODE-528-length-22012-cov-2.568106_pt1 | contig 22012 bp, 20 predicted proteins | sample MGYA00242767_ERZ504593 | MGnify/ENA primary metagenome ERZ504593 (study PRJEB26092, sample SAMD00036307) | human gut metagenome | host: Homo sapiens | study: EMG produced TPA metagenomics assembly of... | reverse complement strand
GGATTTTACAAATGTCAACGGTTTTTTTACTTAAATTTGCATATTTTTTAACACCTCTTGAATAACCTGCTCTAGCTGCGGATTTTGCATACACTTTTTGTCTTTGTAGTCTTCGTATCTTGCGAGAACATACAAGTAGTCTGATAGTCGATTCATGTACTGCATAGCTTTCATATCAACTCCATAATGAATACTCACCTTTCGAAAACGTCTTTCTGCTCGTCTTGCTACTGCTCTTGCAACATCAAGACGCGCGGAAGATTCACACCCTCCATATAAATAAATTTCTTTCTCTTGGAAAGCATTTTCAACCTTATCAATTTGTTTTTCTATATAAGTAATCTCTTCATCTTTTATTTTAAAGTCCAAATTACGTGGATCCGCAATCCCTGCCATAATGGTAATTAATCTTTCTTGAACAGAAGATAATTCTTTTTTTACATCTTCTGGAACTAGAATTTTTGCTAAGCCGATATTGCTGCTCAATTCATCTATCGTTCCCAAAAGTTCTATTCTGTCGTCCGTCTTTGATACCTGAACATCATTCATCAAAGATGTCATCCCGCTATCCCCTTTTTTTGTATATAGCTTCATTCTTTTACCCTCCTCTATTTAAATGCTTGTTTTTTTACAGCCCTTGCGCTGTTAGAGCCCACCATTCTGCATTCTTCTTTTGTAGGTTCTGCATAAAAGGCGACATTTTTTCCCAAATCTATTCCTCTCATTTGAAACGCAATGCTTTTTCCTTTTATTCCTATACCAGATCCAAGCGTCGATTTATTTGCCGCATCCCATGCCAATTGATTCAAGTCTTTTATATCACGTTCTGAAATCTCATAAAAATCCCTTCTTCCTCAATTCCTGAACATATCTCTCTTAATATTAATTTGTCCGATTCATTTGTATATATGCAAATAGAAGGTCTGCTAGCAATCATCGTTCTTCTCCTATATATGAAACTACTAATCCTGTTGCCACTGCATTTCTCGGTCCTTCTAGACCACGTATATTTCCTCGTCCACAGACAATCTGGTATTTTGCAAACTCTTCCATCAACATCTCGGGAATCTCAAAATCCTCTGCGGATCCTCCAACCAAAACTACATTGGAGATATTGTTTAAGTTATGGTGCTGTGCAACTTTCTCCAAAGCTCTCAGCGCATTTGTCACAAATACTTTTTGTTTTGCTTCCCGCCTCACTTGAACAATCTTTTCCATTGGAATCTCTTCTTCTATACGAATGAATCCACTTTCAGAAAGCATGACAACACGACCGTAAAATCTCGGTTCGATCGAACCTTCCATAAAAGTAATCTGTCCATTTTCCATGCGCATATGGAATAGACTTTCCACTTTTGCCAAAGGATATTTTTTTATCTGCTCTGCAATATGTCTGTCTGAAAGTCCAAGTTCCGTCTGAATGAGCATAGAGACTAACTCACCTGCCCCTGCCTGATGTGTAATTGCAACTTTTCCATCTTCTGTAATCAATGCTGCATCTGTGGAGCCGCCACCCATATCTAAAATAGCCAGTGGTAATTGTGTTCCCGGCGTCGTCACAGCACCTAAACTTGCCATAACAGCCTCCACCCCCCGCAACTACAACATCTATCTTCAACTCTGTTTTTAATTTATCTGCGATCTTTTGCATCGGAAGATGTCCTGTCTTTACCATTGCCGCAATTCCAACCGCTTTTTCAAGACAAGTTTCTCCTGCTAAGGCTCCGGAAATCAACACCGGCGCCATTGTATCCACCGCAAGAAGATCTGTAATATGAATTTCCTCTGTTGTATCATCCAATTTTGCCATACCATTTCTGATATTCGCAAACATATTTCCAATATTTGTGTCTGTTTGACCTTGGATATCGTAGATTTCACCTGCATCTGACACCGTCTGCATAATTTTTTCTGCACCTTCATCAATATTAATTGAACGATTTTTCTCTGCTTTGAAATAAATCTCTCCTGCCGGAAGTACATTCTCCTGTACATTTCCGCCTGGTGTCTTTAAAACTACCGCACTTCTTTTACCAATCAGACTTTTTGCAATCGGAGTAATCATGCGGGTCTCTTGTGCATTTAATTTTAAAAGTGTAGCAATACCATATGGGTTTGAAAGCATTCGTATCGTCTGTCCCGGAAGGGCAACTTCGATTGCAGCCATCACGCCGGCAGGGAGTTTATCAATTTTTGCAACTTCATCGATAATTGGAACCTTTTTCTGAAGTCGATTTTCCACTAGCACAGCTTCATCCGCCTGTAAAATAATGCCGGTAATATCTAGTTTTTCTGCTGCCTTATTAATAATTGCGGCTACGACTTCGTAAGAATATTCCTTTGATGCCGCTATGATATAGGGCTTCCCCGGTTCCGCTTTCGCCCCTTCTCCAAGTACGAGAATCTCGCCGACTGCCTGTCCCGCCCCCGCAGGTGTAGATGGATTGTGCCCAATCATAGAAGAATCTGTGATAATTGTCTCCGTCAACGTCTCCATCGCTGTATCGCCTATTACCGGCGCAGCCTCATTTAATCGAATCAATGAGATATCTGAAATCTCCTTGTTAATCTTACTCATCGCAGCTTTTAAAGCTGTTTTTATTGCATGCGTATTTTCAACTGTTCCTTTCGTACCAGTTGTTGGACATGAAGCGCTTGACAAAAAGACTACTTTGCCCTCTAAAGTAATCTCGCCGATACAAACTTCTGTTGTTGAATTACCAATATCTACCCCTGCGATATATTTCAAAGCAAAAATCCCTCTTTTCTCATACACTTCTGCTGCTTCCATCACAAGTCTCGCACAATTTTTTTGCATATACTTTTCTACAAGTTCTTTTGCCATCATAACAAGTTCAAGCTTTGTGGAACGGTTCGGACGAAGCTTATCATACATTTTCAAAATCACATCATCCGGAACATCCACTAATTCTGCTGCCCGCTCAAAATTTTTCTCCATCGGATCATTGCCGTTTTCCTTTGCAACCTGTCCCTGTGCTTTTAACATTTCTTTCGAAATTTTAATATCCTCTGATGAAATGCGACCTTTTGTAATCTCATCCAATGTAATCTCCGTCAATTTTTTTCCTGTCTTTGAATAAATACGGTCTTTCTCGTGTTCACCTAATGGGTATCTCATTTTATTTTCCCTCCCATTCAATTATTCCAACTTCCGGGTCTAGCTGCTCTGTCTCCGCAATATGCATTAACGCAGCTTTTACCTGATATTTTGGTCTGGACATCGGGTCATTCGTACATGGAATCGGAACTACCTGTTCCCCTTTTACATATTTTGCTGCATTTTTTCCAATCTGACGGTATATCTCCAACGTCATCAAAGGTGCCTGTGGAAAACAGTTCCAAATTTGAAAGCGGGTATAGGTCTTTCTGATGAATGACAGTTGTACCTTTAGATTGGATTCCAACACCAATTCCTGAACCGGAAAGCTTTGCCGCTTCCAACGCCATAAAACATACATCTGAGGTATCCAAATTTTTACAACTCTTGCATTCATTCCCTCTTCTTCAATGCCCGCCTTTATACTGCGTAATACATCTTCCAATGGAATGCCACAGATTGTCTTTTTAATCTCCATCTGAAATGCAGCACCTACGCCAATTACAATTTCTTTCGGATCTGTTCCTTTCTTTGCTCTCGGATAGTCAACATAAGATGTCTTTTTCTCATTAATGCGGTCACGTCCTGCCATAGAAGGAATCTCAGAAGAAGAACTCACTCTTTTTGCACTCTCGGACTGATTGATTTGCTCAATTACAGTGTCTATTATCTTTCTTATTAAATCTTCATTAATCTGCATGTCTTCTCCTCCTAAATATCCTGTGGGTTAATAATATGAGGAATCTTTTTAATCTCTTCCCAGCGTTTTCCCTCAACACGATATCCCGTTCCCGGTCCCATATAGTCATTCGGTGTATTTACACCAGATAACACTTTGAAATCACGATCCAAAATAGCTGAAGTCTGCATATAATCTCCAACCACTCTCTGCTTTAACATATTTAGAACACTCTCAGCAATATCTTCATATCCGGACTCAGCCAATGCTTTTACAATATCAACACCTGTAATTCCCCGTTTCAGAACATCTTCTGCTGCCATAAGATCTGCCGTTACATCTCTTGGAAGCGTATCTTTACTTCCATGAGCATAGGTGACAGCTTCCACCTGTTCATCTGTAACAGGTGACAGCGCTAGTTGTCTGAATACAGCCTGAACAGCCTTTGCTGCTTTATTTCTCACTTGAATAACTTCTTCTTCTGTAACCGGACGAAGACCACCATCTACCTGCATATCTCTTTGTAAAACATTATAGTCATCAAAATCTTCCGCATCAAAATTAGATCCAGCAAACATGTTGTCATAATTCGGCTCTGCTGCATATCCCGAGAATATGAAATCTGTTCCCGGCAAAAACTGCAGCATTGTTCTAGCAGTACGCCGCATATCGGAGTTTGAAAAACTTTGATCGTTGGAAGAAGCACACTCCAATCCCAAAAGTGCAGCAACCAGATTCTCTGCAATTACTTCACGGATTCCACCCGGAACTGCCCCCGGAACACCAATACAGCTTACCGAACCATTTTGAATCCCCTGACTTCCAGCTCCTTTCGTCACATACAAACATCTGCACTCCAGATATAGCATTGATTTCTTTTCGCTGTTTCCCATTAAAACTTCTGAACCGGAACCAGATGTAAATCGCACTTTCAGACCTCTTGACGCATATGCTGAATTCAAAAATGCTTTTGAATATGGTGTATCATCACCATCAATAAATACTTTTTCTGTTCCATATACGGAAAGTGTCTCTGCGTATGTAGTAAGTCCCCTAATACCTAACTCAAGTTCTGTAGCCTCTTCTGCTGAACATTGTGTCAGAACTCCAGGACGTCCAACCTGAGAACCGATCAGCAATGCTATGGAACTAAGTGGTGCGTACCTCGCAACACCCATTGTTGTCTCTTCCTCTGCAAAACCTCGCAGTGCACCTTCTGCTGCGTCCGCTGCAATTTGAATAGGTCATCTTTTAAGTTACGTAATATGAGCCTGATTTCCCGGAGTTTTTCTCGCACGAATCTTCTGCATTCCCATCATAAGTTCTACCACATTCAGGTAATTTATCACTTCCACCATTTTTGCCGGTGTAATTCCTGTAATCAGCTCTAAAATCTCTTTCCTAGAAACGTGAATATCTACAATCATTCTTGCTATGTCAAGTGATGGAACTGACATAGACTTTTCTATTCTCTCGATGTTGATTGCGTAATCGGCAATAAACTGGTCAATAAAGTCAAAATCTTCTCTTTTCTTCCCATCTAATTCTACAATCTTTCCACCCTCGACTTTAATAGAAGGCTTTGGATCGTATGGACTGCTCATTGCCACAAAGCCCATCTCCGGCCATTCATTGATATATCCATCCATATTCACCGGGCGCTTGTCCAATGTTTCAATACGTTTTGATCTTTTCATTCTTTCTTCTCCTTACCGGATTCCCCATAATTTACAACTCTTACTGCAGATCAATAAATTCTGCACTCATTTACTTGTATTATACATTAAATCCAACAAAATAGCAATGAAACAATCCAAAACTTCGGTAAGATTCCACATTTTTAAATTCAAAAACCACATAAAACAACATTTCAACCCTTAGATTGCATTATATTTACTCTTCTCCTATCGCTCATTCTCCTTAATAACTTCCTCAATCCGTCTTTTTACTTCCCCTGCAATCTCGACCGTCTTCATGTCTTTGTACTCTTCATAAAACATCGGTTTTAAGAAATGTACCTGTACATCAACCTGTGAAATTGTCTTTGTATCAAATGGTTTGAAAGAATCAATCAATGCAACCGGAACAATCGGACATTTTGCTTTTGTGGCTGCTTTGAAGCTTCCACCTTTAAATTCTCCGACTTGATTTCCATTTTTTGATCTTGTTCCTTCCGGAAAAATGAGATAGTTTCGTCCGCTTTTTTACTTCTTCTGACACTGCCATGATAACTTTCATGGACTGTCTCACATCATCACGATCGATTGTAAATGCTTTCATGCAGGCGAATACCTGTTTTAAAAATTGCACATTTCTCACTTCCTGTTTTGCAACAACAGAAAATGGATGTTCTGGGCAGGCATCTACAATCGCAAGTACATCATACAGTCCCTGATGATTCGGAAAGAACATAAATCCATCTTCTTTCGGTATATTGTCCTGTCCATGCACATCAATATGCACATTTCCGCCTCGATTAGCTCGTTTTACAATGAATTTCAACATGTCATAGCGCTGTTTTTCTGTGTATTTTTCCACATGACTTGCATAATAGCACAGCTTGCACCACATATATGGAACAAGCAGAATATTTCGGAATACCATCATTAAAATTCTTTTCATCTTTTTGCCCTCTTTTATTTTTTATACTGTTCTATTGCAGTTTCGTACAGATTATTGCCTTCGCAGTCAATTACACGATAACGGGAAAAATTTTTTACAGTCAGCCGACGTATTGCCTCTGTTCCGAGATCGTCGTAGGCTACCACCTCGGACTCCTGAATACATTTTGAAAGAAGAGCCCCTGCACCTCCGACTGCCGCAAAATAAACTGATTGATTGCGAATGATTGCATCTATGACTTCTTTGGACCGTTTTCCTTTTCCAATCATCCCGCCAAGTCCTAAGTCTAGCAGCTTCGGTGTGTATTTATCCATACGGCTTGCGGTCGTCGGTCCAGCAGAGCCGATTACCCGTCCATCTCTCGCCGGCGACGGTCCCATATAATAGACAATCTCATCTTTGAGCGGAACCGGAAGTTCTTTTCCTTCCCGCAATGTCTCATCCATTCTTTTATGCGCTGCATCACGTGCTGTATAAATTGTTCCTGTGATATATACATAATCTCCGGCACGCAGTGTTTTTACGATTTCTTTTTCCAGTGGTGCTTTTATATATTTTTCCATAATGACCTCCTATAATACACGAACAATATGACGGTTCACATGACAGCAAATATTAATTGCAACCGGAAGTCCGGCAATATGAGTTGGATAGGTGTTGATATTTACCGCAAGAGCCGTCGTGGTTCCTCCAAGACCTCCCGGTCCAATTCCAAGACTGTTGATCTTCGCAAGTAATTCTTCTTCCATCTCTTTGACATACTGAATATCAGAGTGTGTCCCGACTTCTCTTGTCAATGCCTCTTTTGCCATAAGTGCACATTTTTCAAATGTGCCTCCAATTCCAACTCCCACTACCATCGGTGGACATGCATTCGGACCTGCTTCTTTAACAGCTGTCAGGACCGCTTCTTTGACACCTTCTATTCCGTCTGCCGGTTTTAGCATAAAAACACGGCTCATATTCTCACTTCCAAATCCTTTCGGTGCAACTTTGATTTTTACTTGCGAACCTTCCACAATTTTATAATGAATGACCGCAGGTGTATTATCTTTTGTATTTTCACGAATAAGAGGATCTTTGACGACGGATTTTCGTAAAAATCCTTCCACATATCCCTGACGTACCCCCTCATTGACCGCATCCTCCAATGAACCACCTTGTAAATGGACATCCTGTCCGATTTCCAAAAAAATCACTGCCATTCCTGTATCCTGGCAAATTGGTATCATATCATCTGCAGCAATCTGAAGATTCTCCTCAAGCTGTTCTAATATCTGTTTTCCAAGAGGTGATTGCTCTGCTTTTTCGGCTTGCTTCATTGCTCGCTCCATATCTTCAGATAGAAAATGGTTCGCTTCGATACACATTTCTTTTATATTTGTTGTAATTTCTTTTACATTAATTGTACGAATCACGTAGGTCACTCCTTTCAGGCTAAAAGAGCCAAAATATAATATGTATTATCATATCATATTCTGGCTCTTCTTTCTATTTTTTATTTGTCCGTCAAATATTGTTCTGCCTCTTTTACAGCCTGCATTTTTGCATAGTTCCACTTGCGTATATCCAAATTCCGATATCTTTCCTTTATGTCAGAAAAATAATTTTTCAATACATTCTTTGGTTGCTCTAAATCATCATAATACCAATAATCATTTTCACTCCATGTAATCTCTTGTGGCTGAATCTTGGCAATTGCTGGAGCTGCATCATCGGATAAACTATAAACAAGATAATTCAGTTCTCCCATATTCATATTTTCTGTATTTGCAATATTATATGTTGCAATCCAGTAGTCTGGTCTCGCCAAAGAAAATACAATATAACAGCAGCCAACTACTAGCATGATATAGCGAAACAACGGAAATTTCTTTTTATAAATGCTAAGAATTGTTCCGAGCATTACCAATGTGAGTGTTCCCAAAAACCAAAGCACAAACATCCGTAAAAATGTAAGATGATAAACATCTACATACATCCACATGCGGTACGCAGATGAAAAAATCATAATAAACGTACACATACAAATGATTGCAAGGATTCCTTTTAAAATCTTATTTTCTTGAAACAAATAGATACTTACGAGCACCATCAAAAAGTTAATAATACTCACAAAGAGAAGTTCCCAAAATCCGGAACGTGCATACTCTGCATAAGTGATTTCTGCCGGAATTCCACCATCCTGTCCTATAAACAGATATATAATCTGAATCACACTGTAAAAAAGATATATTACTGCGATAACAGATGTAAATGTAATTCCTACTATCGGATTGCATTTCTTTCCTCTCGTCTCTGTTTCCTCTTCTGGTTGGTATCTGCATAGTGCACTGAAAAATGCATAACATAAAATGCACATTATCAAAGCCATCATACAAATTCCAAAAATATTCCCAAATTGAATATGGCTTGTTATATTTCCAAAATACATCTCAAAGATACGATCTGAATGTACGAGCAACGGAAGAATGAGCAATAAAAGTCCTGCTGCAATTACCGCTCCGACTAAAATATACATTGCAATCCTTTTCTGTTTTGATGATTTTGGTGCAATATACGCTGCCGCATGACGGAACGGATAGACGATACTCCCAAGCGTTATTCCAATTACCACAATTATATTTCTAAAGTATACTTGAAAGCTCCAATTGAGTTCTTTGTAAAACTGATGTATCATCATTACAACAAACAATAAAAAGATTCCAACCCAGTTAAAAAATATGATAAATGCATTGGTCGTCATAAAGCTTGAAATTGCAAGCAATATCATCCCTAAAATATAAATCCATGTATATCTTTGGATTGTAAGCCCAATCTTTTTCACATATCGGACTCCAAACAATATTGTAACCACAATAAGAATCGGAAACGTAACACCATTGAAGTTACTGTACATACAAAACGCAAATATCATTCCGTATAAAAGACTCATTAGACCAAAGAATGGAAATTGTGTTTCCATTTTGCTAATCAATGTTTTTTCCATAATGTCACCTCTTTTTTCTTGTCAAGAATAAAAATACAATCTGTATTATCCAGCAAATCACACTTATGAAAGCAATTCCATTCAAATGAATCTGCCAAAATGACAGGTTTGCCGCATAGTTATCCGCCAATACACCAAAAAAGAAATAGATTGATATCAATGCAAACAGAACCATTGTGGAAATTACGAGAAAAACTGTTCTGCAATTTTTCTTTTTTATATTTGCCACTGTTGTAATAACAGTAATTCCACCAAGCACATATACCGCAATCATAACAAAATGAAAATAGTTCATTACATCTGTCAAAGTATTCATACTATCCTCTCCTTTTCAATATCACTCTTCTTCATCAGGAACATACTCAATAATATCTCCCGGCTGACAATCAAGAGCCTTACATATTGCTTCCAATGTAGAAAACCGAATTGCTTTTGCTTTATTATTTTTTAAAATAGATAAGTTTGCCATCGTGATATCCACCTCTTTTGAAAGCTCTGTCAGCCCCTTTTTCCTCTGTGCCATGACGACGTCTAAGTTAATGATAATTCCCATATGGCACCTCCCTAAATTGTAAGATCATTTTCTTCTTTGTAATTGATTGCCTGGCGAAAAACACAGGATAATACAATACAAAAAAGTGCTGCGATGAAAAATACAAGAATAATAATCAATGTGGCCGGTGTTGGGACAAAAAATACTTTTAAAATAAATAAAATAGAAATACTAAAACTGCAGACTGACATAATTTCTAAACTTTTTACATTCTGCCACACAAAGCAATCATCACAAATTACCGTCTTCATCATTTTACGGAGCTGTCCTAAAATAAATATTCCAAATATAGATGATGCCGCAAATACAACCAGCATCTTGTAATAATTCTGAGCAATTGCTACTGAATAGTATTCTCCTGCTAATTTTAGAGTGAACGGCAAAGTCACAACAACTATCATTCCAGAAAAATACATGATATCTAATATGATTTTTGTAAATTTAATAATTTTTTCTTCTCTCATAGCTTTTCCTTTCTTTTAATGTCTTATTTGTTGATGTTAATATATCACATAACATTCTGTTTTTCAATAGTTTTTTATCGTTTTTCAATATGTATTTATTGTTTTATAAAAAGTTACAAAAAAAGACACAGCACTATTTTGTGCTGTGACTCTTTGCAAATACTGTAGCGGCTATAAACGCCACAAACGGCACGGTACATATAATTCCGATACTTCCGGCAATACTTCTGATTACTTCGATTGCTATAAAGTCTGTATTCATCAACTGCTGGAATCCGATTCCGTAGGAATAGATCATAACCATCATGTTTAATGAATTTCCTGCAAATGCAAGAATCAATGTGTTCGACATTGTTCCCATTGCATCTTTTCCAATATTCATTCCTGACCGGAACAACTCCCACCTTGTCAGTTGTGGATTTACTATGTGAAGTTCCGCAATGGAAGATGCAATACTCATTGCCACATCCATTACCGCCCCCATACATGCAATTAAGATTCCACACAGGAAGAGATCCTTTATCTTTAAATCAGTTGTTCCCATGATGAGAAGTAAATTTTCCGCTTCTTCCATCTGGTATGTTGTCACTGACATGAATCTCTGTGCAATAACAGAAAATCCTGCTCCTGCAAGCACTCCGCACATGCTTCCGATTGCTGCGACCACAGTCTTAATCTGAATCCCATCTATCAAAAAGAACGTTACCAGATTACAAATCAGAATGAGAACAATTGTTACAAGGAGTGCCGAATATCCTTTCATTGTAAGCGGCAGTAAAATCCATATAATACACACCATCGTGAATATAATACCAACCGCTGATTTTGCTCCCTTTTTTCCGCCAATGACAATCAACAGTAAAATAAAAATTGCAATCGCTGTTATAATCTGTGGTACTCGATAATAATTATAGACCGATACCTGATATCCTCCATCATCATTCACATCAATTCGGATAGATACTTTATCCCCCTGACTGACTCTGACATTATACAGAGAACTGAAATAGTTTGTTACTTCTGCAGTTTCACCTTTGTATGCTCCTGTCAGTATTTTTACCTGGAGTTTCATATCCCCACGCCACAGACCATCTGTACTCTCATCTACAGTCACGTTATCTTCCAGAATTCCAACTACTTTTCCAATTTCATAAGAAGTCCCTGATGTATCTCCTTCTTTGTAAACTGGTCTGTCATGGTTTGCATAGTAGATCACCAATATAAAAGCAAGGGCAGCCAGCACCCCAATGAGCAACTGGCCACCTTTCCTTTTCATAGGTGAATTCCATAATTTTTTCATTTTTGTTCACCTGTTTTGCTGTTTAGTTTACTTTTCTCTTTTTGTAAATGACACTGCGATCACTGAGGCTGCAATCAGAACCAGATACATTGTAACAGGTTGTTGATCGCCGGTCTGAGCCCCTTTATTTGCTGTATTTTGAGGTTTCTTGCCGTTTTCATTTTGACTGCCGTTTCCATTTTGACTGCCGCTTCCGGCATTTCCACCGTTTCCGGTATTTCCATCATTGTTGTTATTACCGCCATTGCCATTATTACTCTTTTCTACAAGTGCCTTTTTCGCATCCTGAAGTGCTTTTACTGCTGCATCTACTTCTGCCTGTGTTGCATTTTCATCTGCATATACACGTTGTGCCTCTTTCAATGCCGTAGCATAGTTGTTCCAGCTTTCTTCTGTATAACTGCTCTGTGATTTTGCAGGAAGTTTTTCTATTTCTTCCAAAAGCGCACTCTTATCAACTGTCACGCCAGTCTGTTCTTGTTTAATCTCATCACAGTTACGGACTCTTAAGCATGTGACCGGAATGTCTGACTCTCCTTCCGGATGCGCATATACAAGTCCTACTGCCGAAACGGTTGCTCCTTTTTTCACGAAAGATGCCAGTTCATTTTTTCCAGTTGTTCCGGAAGTAATATAACCGTCAATAAAGACATTTCCTTTTTCTCCGCTTCCATCCTCAATCCAGAACTGTGATACTCCGGTTCCATCTGCACTGTAAACTACATCTGTTACCTTTCCACTGATCTGAACAAGCTTTCCTCCGTTCTCTTCATAATTCATCGCATCTTTTGCAGATAGTTTTTCCGGATCATACACATGGGTATCATCTGGAATGATCTCGCTTTTAATAATCTGAATCTCTTTATCTCCCTGATATGCGTCTACATATCCGGTAATTCTGATCTTTGTTCCGATTTCCAGACCTGCCTCTGCATATGGGAATACAGTAATTCCCGCAGTGTCATCCTGCACATAAATGGCGTCAAAGAATTTGTTATTCTCATTGCTTGTACCTGCTGTCACATAGCCTTCAATTGCAAATACGTCGCCATCCTTTCCCTCTTTACGCACTGTCTCGATTGGTGTCGTCTCAAGTTCTACCGTCACTTCGTCCAAAATATTTTCCACGATTGTCTTATTTAGATATGGAAGATCCCAAATATTATCCTGCTCCGCCTTCACTTCAAAGTCAGAGATAAATACAGTTCCTGCCACAAATACATTTGCACCGCTATCAAGCGTCTCATGTGCAAGCGCCACCATATCTCCCTTTTTCTACTACAACCGGACTACCTGATACCGGATTTCCGGTTTTCATCTTTGCAGTCAATAGAATATGTTGTGTCATATCCTGTAATCAGTGCCTCTGCTTTTCCGGCTGCAACTGCATCTTTGTCAAGGTTTACCGTACATCCGCTGTATGCACTGTATTCCTGATCTTCTACTGCACCTTCTAAATATTTTGAATCTTTGTTGTAGTTTTTCAGATATAAGCGGTATGGCTGACCGCCGTTATTTGTCTCGTCATATGCTTCATCACTGTTCAGGGTTGTTGTTGCCCCGACTGCTTTTAAGAGCTTGTTCATCTCTGTTGCTGTCTGGCCGCTTGTTGTATCCTGATAATCTGCAATTCCGCATGCGATTAATGTGCCGCCTTTATCTGTGTAGTCTTTTACCATGTTAATAAATTCATCACTGAAATGCGAAGGTTTGTAATCTCCGGCATTTGCTGTTCCTGTTTTCTTTGCCGGTGCTGAGATAACAAGTAATGCACAGTCTTCTAACATTTCTGGTGTGATCTCATCTTTCACAACCTCAACTTTTACATTCTTGTCTCCCGCAATCTTTGTAAAGTTTCCAACATTTCCACCATAGTATCCTGTCACATAGTCATTGTAATGTGTACCGTCAATAATTACTTTTGTTACCATCTCCGGCGTTACATATGTAAGCTTCAAAACGCTGCTATAAACTTTCTCTACTCCGTTGAGTGTTGCATTCACTGTGACATTTAGTTCCATGTTTCCTACTTTGTCATAAGTATAATCAAATGTGTAAGATGCTGTTCCCATTGAATCTACTTTTGTCAGGTTATTTTTCTCCAAATCAACTTTATGTACATTCTTTCCATCTACGGAAAATGTAATTGAGTTGATTGTCATATCTGTATTTTCATTGTTGTATAAATCCAATGTGACAGGCAATGCCTCTCCTTTTACCGGAAGTACTTCGGTTGTAGAGATTCCGTTGATTCCTGCTGCTTCCACTTCTCCTACCCATACCGGAGCCGTCACTGCAATATCACCGTCAGCCTCTGTGACTTTCAAATAGTAATATGAATAGTTATTATCTATCTGGAATTCTACTGTATCTGTATTGGCTGCAACAGTCTCTTCTTTCAGTACAAGTCCGCCATTTGTAATGACTTGAACTTTTCCGATAGAATCATCAGTCTTATCACTTAATTCTGCTTTTAAAGTAACGGTGTCTCCTACCTGTCCTTCTGACAAAATAGAGCCCATCTCATAACCATCTAATGTGTAATAAATGTTTAAGTCATTATCTTCAGTTGCATACACACGATAGTTGCGCATTGCATCATAGATATTTTCCTGTGTGAGGCTGTCCGCTAATACAACACTTCGTGCTGTGTTGGCATCTCCCCAAAGTCCTTTGTGGTTGTCCTGATTGTTTGTCGGAGCTACATGCCATCCTTTATCAAGTGCTCTCTGATAGTACTCGTAAGATGGGAAATATCCGGAACTTCCGATTGCTCCTTCTCCATTTCCAACTTCAATTGTTGTGATCAGCTTGTCAATTTCTTCATCGTAGTGAGCAAAATCACTGAAATCACCAAATGTCGTTCCTGGGTGATTGAATTGTGAAATTGACTGCGGCGCTGTCTTTAACGCTGCATAGTAGTTCTGCAAGGCTGTGCTGTATGTTGAGAATTCTGTCTGTGTCCTGCTCTGGAACCCTTCTGTATTGAAAGTGTTCATATGTCCAAGACCGTTTGACCATGTCATCTCATATCCAAACAAACCTACAAAATCGTCAGTTGTATACTTTTGGGCAAGCTCATGTCCTTCTGTCCATTCCTCACTCATAGAACCGTCTGTAATAGATGCACTGTCTGCGTTGTCAAACGAGTTCGAGTGGTCTGTCAGTGCAAGGAAATCAAGGTTTTCCACCCCTGAAGCATGTTCATATGCCTGCTGTGCAGTTCCCGCACCATCGGAATAGCTTGTGTGTGAATGAAGCTGTCCAAAATAAAGATTATATTTTTCACTTGTTCTCTCTGTGTAAGAAAGTGTAACAATGTTGCTGTATTCATATCCTTCTTTGACTGCTTTTACTTTGAACGTCATTGGAAGTTCTGACAACACAATTTTTTTCTGTGTACTCTGTCCAATTCTGTCCATCGTCAGTAGAATATAAAATAGTTGCACCTTCTGTTGCACATTTTAAAGTGACTTCTGTGTTTTTCATAACTGCGCCGCCATTTGGTGTTGCCTCTACGTTTTTCACTTTGCCACTTGTATACTTGTAAATTGTCTTAATACTATCTGACACGCCATCTTTTGATGCATATACCCGCATATTTGCAGGAAGCTTTTCTAAGACAGGTTTGTTGGCATCATCGTATACTTTGTACTCTCCGCCATCTATTGAATAATAAATAGCCGCACCTTCTGTCGCACTTGTCAGTGTGATCGCGGTTCCCGTTGCTGCTTCTCCGGATGCCGGATCTGCTTTTACATAACCACAGATGTCAGATGCAATGACCGGACTTCCGATAAGCACTACTGAATCTATACGCAGTGTTCCTTTTTTATCTGGTTTTCCTTCTTTTCCATCTGCACGCTCTGTTCCTGCTACAAGACGAACATATAATTTATCCGCATGTTCTGCTCCTTCCGGAACATCAAATTTAAAGTTAATGTATTCCCCCGGAGCATAGCTTGTCTTTGCAATCCCGTCTTTGACATCTCCTGATTTACTCACTTCATACGGTTTTCCATCTGATCCATAGCTTGTATATTTGTAAGAGTAAGAACCGGTTGTAAAATTCTCAAATTTTGTTCCATCTACAGAATACTGAAGCTGATAAGAGCCTGCCCCTGTCTTGCTTGAACGAAGACGGAATGAAAGTTCCATTGCCCCGTATCCTTTTTGAAGATAATGCAAATTGCAGGTAATCATTGTCCCCTGATCCTAATCCGGTACCGCCCATATAGTAAGAAGTAGAATCGGTGTTAGAGCTCGTTGCTTTTGTGTATGGGAGTACTTCTTTGCCGGACACAACTGCTGTATAATTTGCATCGGTATCCAACATGTCATTTGTCTTATACAAATCCCCTGCAATGCTTGTCTGCACACCAGCTTCTTCGTAGTTGGCATTTCCTGCCCACTGTGCCACATTCAGAACAGTATCTGTCTCTACCTGAACACCTTCTTTTGCCGGATAGAAATACATCAAGTACGCGTCTGCTGATGAGCTTTCTTTCTTTCCGAATGTTGTAAACGTACTATAATATTCTATGTATTGATTTTTATTTCCACCATACTCTGCATTGACACTTCTTAAAAAGTATCCGCCATTTTCGTCTGCTTTTTCTACTTCCCACAGACTATAATCACTTTCTTTTTCTTCTAACGTAAGGCTTCCACCGCTTTTTCCAGTTGTAAGGTATTTGCCTTGTGCAGTAAGTGTGTAATATCCTGTCTTTTCATCTAACGATGCTTTTAAAACTGCTGAGCCTTCCGGTGCATCTAAAACATCTTCCTCCGATGGTTGTCCATCCAATGCTGCCAGCCTTGTTCCACTTGCGGAAGCTGACATTACTTTTTTGTTTGCCGGATTGTAGATTACAAACACATCGCCGTCTTTTAACTCTGTGAGTCTTTGTCCTTCTGATGGATCCGGATCTGGCTCCGGAGCCGGCTCTTCTTCCACTGTATACGAAAATACTTTCTGTTCACTGTTATTGAATCCTTCTTTTTGTGAATATGCAGTGATTGTTGTATTTTTTGTAATCGTAATTGCTGTATCATATTTTGTAAATTCCTGTGCGTCATTTACTTTGTAGTAAATTTCTGCCCCCTCAGTCTGGCAGGATAATGTAATCTCTGTTCCGGCTGCCACCTTTCCAGATTCTACGGATGCCACAACCTCAGCACAAGTCTCTGTCGTCTCTCCGCCATCTTCTGTCGTTGTTCCTTTAATCACAATATGATTAATATTGCTCGCTCCGGTCAGTGCAACTGTACCGCCGTTCACACTTGTTGTTCCAACTTTTTTTACACGAAGTGTAAAATTCTTTCCGGAAAGCTCTGCCGGAAGTTTCACATCTTTGTATAATTGGGTCAAATTGGTACTTGTAATTTCTACTGCTCCGCCGGCAACGACCATCCAACTCTGCCCTTTATCCAAAGAATATTCCAATTGGAAATTTTTTGCTCCTGTATTTGAGGAACGAAGCGAAGCCGAAAATGTTAAATTTTCATACTTTTCTGCATTGATTTCGGAAATGGTCCAAGAACCTTCTTCTTCCCAGTTATTCGCCGCCAGACTTTTTGACGAATATCCGGTATAAGTTGCTCCTGTGACATTAAGCTGTCCACTTCCTGATGTCGCACCTGCCGGAAGGCTGGAAGGTGCGGAATACTTGTCCTTGTATTCCCATGCTGCGATTGTCTGAACTGTCTCTGCCGCTTTTGAAGGAAGACTGATATTGCTGCATACCATCATAACTGCAAGAAGTACTGCAAACATTCGTGACACGATACTGATTTTTCTACCTTGTTTCATAAAAATCCTCCTCGTCTCAATTAAATTGTTACATTATGTTATTTTGCCACAATCGTTACTTCTTTTCTACCATACTTTTGTAAAGTTTCAGTTAAATTTATCCTCTATTCTGTTTTTTTCTAGAAGAAAGCTCTACAGCTGCCACACCTGCGCCGCCGGCAATAACTAGCACTACCCATGGCATTCCACTTGCTGTATCGCCTGTTTTTGGACTCCTTTTTGGCGGTGTAGTTGGTTTCGGATCCGGTGTTGTGTTCGGTTTTTCCTTCTTCTGGTTTGGAATCTGTTGTCTTCAGAAGTTCTTCTGTGATTGCTTTCACGTTCTGAAGTTCTGTCTTTTCTTCTGTTGCCAAATCACCCGAAGCTAAAATATAGTTTACCTGATCTAAAATATTTTGAATCTCTGTTCGTTCTGCCTCTGTCAAAGAAGCCTTGTCATAACTTCCAAGTGCATCTTTCCACTGCTGAATCTTGTTCTGTAATGTCAATGTATGAACAGTTGTATCTAACTCAATGTTCAATCCTTCTGTATCACGGTGTTCTCTCAATGCCGCAATCGTACTTAAATTATCTACCGGAGCTTCATCCATCGCTACAAGCGGTGTCATTCCTTTAAATACAGAACCGTCCAGTGTTGCACAATATTCATTTACACATACGTTGTATGTCTTTGTTGTGTCGTTGACGTCAATCATCTGACCGTCATCTGTCATGATGGATAATACTTTGATTCCACCGTCTACAACTTTATATGTTGCTGTGATACCTGCAAACTGATCTCCTAAGTTTGAAGCCTGATATGCCGCATCAGTATCAATTCCAATCTCCGGATTCAATCCGATCAAAGCACGCTCCAGCTGCTGTGCCATCTGTTGTCCGGTAATCGCAAATGTCAAAATGCGGTTTCCAAATGGTGAGATTGTGTAAATATCTGCCACCGTAATATCACGGCTTGACGCTCCTTCTGCCATCTCAAGGTTTGCACGGATTCCACCTCTGTTTGCAAATGCTGCCACTGTGTTCTGATCTTTTGTCGCTGCAAGCATCATATCTGCAAGCCAGTTACCTGCGATAGAAGAGGTTCCGTTCGCCTCATCAATAAAGTCTCTTGTAATGCTCTGGTCAACTGTTCCAAGCACTTCGTACATCTCACCTTTTTACCGCATCCCATGCCGCCTGACTGATCTTTGTAACTTCCGGATCTAATTGTGTATTATTTCCATTGTTGTAATATAAGTAAGAATGATCTCCTCCTTTTGGAGAAATGTCCTTGAATTCCGGTGTCGTCACTTCTACGTCTTTTGTCTCAGGATTCACTTTAATCTCTGCTGTAGAATATCCGTATGCATAGCAATTTCCCTGCATATAATCGATACCGTTCTCAGCAACTCCATTTACATTTTTATGTGTATGTCCCCCTGCCACAAGATCAACGACTTCCGGATCCATCTCTTCTGCAATCGATTTTGGATCAGAATGTGCAAGAATAACCACAATATCGGCTTTCTTATCTACTTCTTCCGCAAGTTCCTTTAATTTTTCCCGATTGTCATCGATTGTATATGGTGCAATCTGAGAAGCCTTGATATCTGCTGAGTAGTCATCTGCCCAGCCGACGATTCCGACCTTGTAATTTCCTTTGTCTACAATCGTATAATCCTGTGTGAATTCCACACGTTCACCACTATCTTTATAGTACAGATTACTCATAAGAACCGGAATATCCGAATCCCCCTTGTAAGAACCAATCTCATATGGAGCCATGGTTCCTTTTGCATCTGTCGCATATGTTTTTACATCCCAGTCAAACTCATGGTTCCCAAGTCCTACCGCATCATAGTCCATCTGATCATATGCCGCCCGCATTGCTGCACCATAAGTCAGATTAGAATGTGGTGTACCCTGATAGATGTCACCGGTATCCAAAAGCAGTACGTCCTCATACGCATCGTTATTGCGTGCATCGTTTACAATTTTTGAAAAATATGCAAGACGATATTCAAACGTATCCTCTTTGTAACTGGAAACATCTGTAATGTATCCATGCACATCTGTCGTCTCAAATACTTTTATTGTGTCCCATCCAGTGTAATCTGGCTCCTGTGTTCCTGCATCTTCTGCAAATACCGCCGGTACATAAGATGCTGTCATTGTCAGAACCATTGCCATAGCACCTAATCTTTTTGATAACTTATTCATTTTCTTTTCCCCTTCCTTTACGGAAACTCTTTAGATGTTTGTTACAATTCCTGTAATCAGTTCTTTAAACTGTTTCGCTACACGGTCTGCCGTCTCCTGTACTTCTTTGTGATCTAATTTTTCTGTTGACATTCCCGCTGCGAGATTTGTATACATGAAATTCCACATACCTCCATTCCCATATGATGTGCAGCCATCGCTTCACATGCCGTACTCATACCAACAGCATCTCCACCGAGTGTTCTTGCAAGACGAACTTCTGCCGGTGTCTCATATGCTGGGCCTGTGAACTGCATATATACACCTTCCTGCATTTTGATTTCCATTTTTTCTGCGGTATCTTTGATGATCTTACGCATACGCTGGCTGTATACCTCGCTCATATCTGGAAATCTTACACCGAGTTCATCTATATTTTCACCGATCAGAGGGCTTGGTATTGCAATTGTAATATGGTCATTGATGATCATAAAATCTCCTGGTTTAAAATCAAAGTTTGCACCACCTGCTGCATTGGTCAAGATTAATTTTTTTGCTCCGAGCATTCCCATCAGTCTTGTTGGAAGCACTACATCTGACATTGGATATCCCTCATAAAAATGTACTCTTCCCTGCATGATCACAACCGGTACTTCATTCACATAACCAAATACAAATCTTCCTTTATGACCTGCTACTGTTGAAGTTGGAAATCCTTCGATTTCCGTATAGTTGATCGTCTGTTCAATCTGAATCTCATCTGCGTAGTCTCCAAGACCTGACCCTAAGATCAATGCAACCTCCGGCTGAAAATCAATTCTTTTCCGAATACTCTCCACGCATGTCATTAATTTTTCATATACTTTATTCATCTTTTTACCTCTTTTCCCTTTATTCCAAAGTTACGATTTTGGAAATAATTTCTTTTAAACGTTCATATTGTGATTGATCGACTAAAATTTTATTTCCTTCTTTCGTTATCAATCCTTGTTCGGATAGTTTTTTTACTGATCGATTGATCGTTTTTAAGCAAAGTCCTGTTGAGTTAGATAATCCCTGCTGTCCACCTCTGACCTGCAAAAGACCATTTTTTGCGTAACGCTCAAATCGTTCCACGAGAAGCATAGAAAGTCTGTCCGCCCCTTGAAGAAATAATAAAGTCCGCCCTTTTCTTCCCTCCTCAAGAAGATAGTTTGCAACTTGCTTTGCCTCCTGTTTTAATGCATGAATATCCGCACTCATCCATTTTTCAAAATTTGCTCTCGACATTTTTACAACGGTACATCTTGTTACTGTTCTAAGCGTTGTCCTATAAGTCTTCATATCCATGATGTACTCCATCCCACCCATTGCATAGACATTATTAAACCGCATAAACTCATACGCTACACCATATACTCTATAGTCAATGGCTTCGATAATTCCTTTTCCGATGAAATAAATATTTTCTACAGGTGCATTTTCGCGTACGAATATCACACCCTTATCCATCTCCTCTATATGAAATGAATCCATCACCCAAAGTGGCGCCGTCCTGAAATATTCTTTAAACTGTTCCTGACGTTTTTTATCAATGTCTTTTAAAAATGGAAGTGCATCATATAAAGTCTTATATCCCACACACTATTCACCTCTCTTTTATCGTCTTTGGCTGAATAGTCCTGTCTTTTCCATTTGTTTTTGAACAATCTCAGCTAAAAACTGAATGACCGGTCCTGCCGCCAATGCTGTCAGAATCGTAATGATTCCAAGCTTTCCTCCAAGCACAAATCCAAGCACAATACAACAGATGTCAAAACATACCTTTACTACACGGAACTGTTTGTTCACCTTGTCTCTGATTGTCATTACAAATCCGGTAAACGGATCTAGTCCGACATCTGCCGTAATGTACATTGCAACCCCCATATAAAGCAGGAAACAACCGATTGCTGCACCTGCAATCTGTACCGGAAGTGTCTGAACCTTAAACACCATGTGATATAATCTTCCACCCAGATCTACAACGAACCCATATGGAATAATATAAATAAATGTTCCAATATTTACATAGTGTCTTTCCCAAAAGAAGATTATTACTACAAGAACAATATTTACAATGTTAGATGCCATTCCAAGCTGTTCTGAAGAAAGATTTAAAGCGCTTCTGATTCCGTCATAGACAATTCCAACCGGATCATTTCCAAGTGCTGCGGCGGCATTGAATGCTACACCTGTCCCGACTAGAATAATTCCCAAAATTGCCAGAATAATTCTTATCCTTTTTTCTCTTTTCACGTTTTTTCTCTCTTTACACT
>ENA-OQCW01000526-OQCW01000526.1-human-gut-metagenome-genome-assembly--contig:-NODE-526-length-22090-cov-2.387743_pt1 | contig 22090 bp, 26 predicted proteins | sample MGYA00242767_ERZ504593 | MGnify/ENA primary metagenome ERZ504593 (study PRJEB26092, sample SAMD00036307) | human gut metagenome | host: Homo sapiens | study: EMG produced TPA metagenomics assembly of... | reverse complement strand
CTTTCTTCTTTTTGAGTGATCAGCTTTTTCAAATCTAAAATTTCCACATATCCTACATAATATTTTAAATAATTGGCAGGATCAGAGATAATCAACTCATAAATTTCTCGAATTGGCTTCTCATCTTTGATTCCGTAAGAAGTAAAAAACTGAGTGGTCTGCGCAAGACTCCAGTTGTCGTAGTGAATACCGATGTCGGCAGCCGCATAAAGCCCGAGGAGGACAGAGCTGTTTTTCTGCAGAAGCGTGGCGTACGGTTTTTCCAAAGAACTCAGATAATAGGAGCACATTTCAGCATAGGTCGCCCAGCCTTCCACGTAACCGCTGAAATTTAAAAGATTTCGGAGTGGGTCCGGATTGGTATTGGCATAGTAGGTAGTCTGATAGAGATGTCCCGGATAGCCTTCGTGCGCCAGTGTCGTAAACATGCGAATATCTTCCATAGTATGAGCTTGATTGATATAGATGACATTTTCGGAAGTATTGTCGATGGAAGGTATCATGTAAAATGCGGGACTTAAGTATGGTTCCAGTGCGTCTGGAACATATTTAATCCGAGTGGTGACATTTGCAGGTTTTGGAAATGTATCGGTAATGTTTTGTTCCAAATGCTGTATGATGGCAGACGGCGGAACGTCGTAAGTGACGGAAGTCTCCTGAGAGAGAGTTGGAATTTTTGGCGGCAACTGTCTGCATATCAATGAGGTCGGAGCTAATCTGAGCATAGATTCGTTTTTGAATTTCTTCTACCGTATGCGGAGAACCTGTGTCGCGGGAAACAAGATAAGCATAGTAATCCTTTCCATTTGGCAAGTTGCAGAGACCTTTCGTATTTTTTACCAGAGCCTTTGAGCTTAGTGAGTGCAGACACAAGGTGCTCGTAGGCGGGCAAAATCGAAGAAGAAAGAAGTTCATGATTTTGGCTGAGATAACTTTGTTTTTGTTCCGCTGTCAGATTTTCCAGCGCAGAGAGCCGTTCTTCAAACGTGGATAGTAGATAGTTGGAATCTCCCATAGCAAGAAATGCGTTGCATTGTTCCAAAATGGAGTCGACGGTGTAATCTGCCATGAACAATCCGGCATCAGATTTTTTCTGTTCAAACTGAATAAGGGAATCAAAGTATTGCGGTGTCGTCTTAAGGAGGGCTAAATAGGTTTCGATATCTTTTGCAGAAAAAAATTGATACTCAGCGAGCAGAACTGGAAGTTGTGCCTGAATGCCGGTGACCGGACTGAGTGGTTCTTCGTAGAGACTGTACGGAATCCCATTTTTTTGCAGTATCCAGATAAGAAGAAAGGACATCGTATGTGATTTGATTTTCTTTCGACAGAGTATCATAGGAAAATTTATCGAGCACCGCACTACAGTTTTCAAGAGCTGCGTAGGAAGCGGTTTCATCTACATCGAAGGAACCATATGTAATCGGAATTTCTTTGATACCGTAGGATTCTGGATTTTGCAAGGTATAGTGAAGACCGATTGTTGTGGAAACGACATCTTGCTCAAACAGATTTCGGGTAAAATTTTGAAATGCAGTATTCGCATTTGTCGGAATGGAGGGAGAAGAACAACTGGTGAGAAGGATGGTGATAGCGAGAAAAAATGAAATAAGAGATACGTAATATTTTTTCTGTTTCATAAAAGACTCCAGAGCGTTTTTAGTATCTTATGTGGGATGCGGGGAATGTATGACAGCAGGAAGTGGCGTGTTTTCGGCATTTGCAACTGCCGGTTGACACATTTTCAAGGGGAGTTGGTAGATTGCAACTGGAAAATGGATTAGAGTTGTGGTATAAATTCAATACAGGAGGAGAGATAATATGATTTTAGCGGAAAAGATTATGGAGCTGAGAAAGAAAAATGGTTGGTCTCAGGAGGAACTTGCTGAGAAGATTCACGTGTCGAGGCAGTCTGTGTCGAAGTGGGAGAGCAGCGCTTCTATTCCGGACCTGAGTAAAATTCTGCTGCTGAGTCAAGTGTTTGGCGTGAGTACGGATTATCTGTTGAGAGACGATATAGAAGAAACACAAAAAGCGGAAGCTTTTTGTAGAGGAGACGGTGGAGAAAGCGGCAGGCGGTGAAACCATTTATAAAATTTCTCTGGAAGAGTCGAAGGAATATATAAAGGATAGACGGTGTGCGGCAAAGAGAATCGGAGTGGGGGTTGTTTTGTGTATTTTGAGTCCGGTGATATTAATTTATTTGGCAAGTATGGCGGAATACGGAAAGATCGGAATCAGTGAAGATGTGGCAGGAGGCATAGGAATTGCTGCATTAATTTTGTTGGTGATTCCGGCAGTCGCTCTTTTTATCACAACCGGAATGAAAATGGAAAAATACCAGTATATTGATACAGAAATCATTGAGTTGGAATACGGCGTTACCGGAATTATCAAAGAGAAAAAAAAACAAGGGTATTCGGAACGTTATACAATGGGAATTGTAATTGGTGTCAGTCTATGCATCATATCAATTCTTCCACTTATTGTGATGGGGGCGTTTGGACTTCCGGATCACCTGTTAGTGACAGGAATTGTTTTTTATTTATGATTGTTGCTGTTGCGGTCTATCTTTTGATTCAGGTGTGCATGGTCAGAGAGACATACGACAGATTGCTGCAGGAAGGAGAATATACGGCGAAAGCCAAAAAGATAGACAGGAAAACAGAAAAATGGGCTGCCATCTATTGGCCACTGGTGACGGCAGTGTATCTTGGATATAGTTTGTATACATTTGACTGGGGAAGAAGTTGGATCATATGGCCTGTCGCAGCAGTATTCTCAGCGGTGCTGAAAGCGATATTCGGGGAAAGTGAAGAGATGTAAAATAAATAATGGAATTATTTAAAAAGAAAAATATTATTTTGAAAACCACTAAAAATCGCAAGAAATATTTGTGTAATGTGCCGCTGGACAAAATTAATGTATTTTGCTAATATATACATGTAAATTAGATTGTTACTCTTTGAGGCATTACTAATAGTACCTGTTTAGTGAAAATGAGGTGTTTAGTGTCTTGAGGAGTTTTTTTATTGGAGAGAGATGCAAGTAATTAACAAATTAAACAATAATTTTGCCATTTGTATCGATGGTGAGGGAAAAGAGCTGATTGCTGTCGGTAAAGGTATTGGATTTCCCAAAACTCCATATGAGGTTGAAGACCTGAACTTGATCACACGGACATTTTACGATATTGACCCAAAGTATATTGAACTTTTCAAGGATATTCCGGAAAAAGTGATTCATTTTACAGCGAAACTTGTGGAGGTTGCAAAAAATGAGCTGGGGTATGAGATGAACCCGAATTTGGTCGTGACGATGTCCGATCACATTCACTTTAGTATTCAGAGGGCACAGAAAAATATTGATGTACAGATGCCATTGATTTATGAGGTGGAGCAGACATTTCCGGCGGAGGCACGCATTGGAAAATATGCGGTGAAGCAGATAGAGCGCAGATTCAATGTTCAGTTAGATCCGAATGAAGCTTCGGGAATTGCAATGAATTTTGTAAATGCCCGATATGATACAAGGCTTAAGACGGATGTGGCTGATCAGTTGAAGAAGCAATATCAGGAGATTCTGGAAGACACGATCAGTATCGTGGAAGATGAGATAGGAATTGTGATTGACAGAGATTCATTCAATTTTGCACGTTATTCTTCGCATTTGATGTATCTTCTAGATCGGATTGCAGGAAACAAGATGCTTTATTCGGATAATGGAATCATGTATCAGAGTATGAAATGATGAGTTTCCGGGAATTGCGGCATGTGTCGAATTGTTAGAACGATTTTTAAAATGAAAAGTGTGGTATTATACTTTCAAAACGAATGAAAAAGTTATATCTGATTCTGCATATTAACAGGATATGTACGAGAGAGGGATTGTAACCATTTGGGACATTACCTTCCATGACAGAGACAGCGTATGAGCTGACTTCTGTTGGTGGGAGGTTTTTTGTTTTCTCGGGGCAGGTGCACATGTAATCGAAGAAGATATTTTAGAAAACGTAGTAACGAATAAGGAGAAAAAATTATGGCAGAGAAAAACAGACAGATTGCAGAGGCAGTCGTAAAAGCAGTTGGTGGCACTGCGAATATTACGTCGGTGGCACACTGCATGACCAGATTAAGATTTGTTCTGAAGGAACAAAAGTATTCCAAAACAAAAAAGAGGTAGAAAAGATTCCGGGTGTTATGGGAGTCAATATTGCGGGGGGACAGTATCAGGTGATCATTGGAAACTCCGTGGGAAATGTCTACAAGGAAGTAGTAGCTGCAATCGGTATTTCTGATACAGCGGTTGGAGGCGGTGCAGCAGAGCATACCGAAAAAGTCAATCCGATTGTTGCGGCGCTGGACTTTATTGCAGGGTGTATGACACCGCTGTTCACAGCGATTATTGCAGGCGGTCTTGTGAAGGTACTGCTCGTCATTTTCGGTCCGACACTTTTGAATGTGATGCAGACGACAAGTGACACCTATATTTTGATGAATGCACTTGGAGACGCTCCGTTTTATTGCTTGCCGGTGATAGTGCGACATATTTGTTTGGTGTGATACCGGTAGTACACGGAAGTTATTCGTCTCCGATTATTCCGGCGATGTTATCAACACTGCTTTTAAAATATGTGGAGAAACTTGTTGATCGAATCACACCGGAGTGGTCAAAAAGCTTTTTGAAACCGCTTTTGATTGTAATGATTGTAACTCCGATTACCCTCTGTGCAATCGCACCGCTTGGATTAATCATAGGAAATGGTCTGCAATTCGTAATCAACGGAATTTATGGGTTTGCACCATGGCTTGCGATGATGCTGTTTGCCGGATTTATGCCGTTTATCGTAATGACTGGAATGCACTGGGCATTCGTGCCGGCGTCTATGCTTGGAATTTCCGGTGTGGGATATGATTTGATGTAGCTCCCGCCTGAGTAATGTTGTGCAGCAACACTGCTCAGGCGGGAGCTGCATTTGGAGCAGCATTTAAGACAAAAGATAAAGAAATGAAAAAGATGGCATTTCCGGCGGCTGTATCTGCACTGCTTGCAGGGGTAACAGAACCGGCAATGTATGGAGTTACTCTAAAGTTGAAAAAGCCTATGGTTGCAGCGTGTATTTCCGGTGGAATCGGTGGATTGATCGTAGGAATTTTACAGGTAAAATCTTATGCATTTGTGACTCCGTCCATGACATCTTTGGTACAGTTCATTTCTCCAGACGGAGGGAAAAACTTTTTATATGCAGTAATCATTTTTGCAGTGACACTCGTACTTTCTTTTGTGCTCTCCTTTATTCTCACAAAGGGTGAGTCAGAGGAGGAAGCTGTAGAAGAAACAGAATTACAGAAGAGCGCAGCTGTTCTTACCGGAAAAGTAGAAATCGAAGCGCCGGTAAAAGGAAAGGTGATTTCACTCACAGAAGTAAAGGATAATACATTTGCGACAGGCATCCTCGGAGAAGGATTTGCGATTGTGCCGTCAGAAGGAAAAGTATATGCACCTTTTGATGGAGTGTGTGAAAATCTATTTGATACATTACATGCGATCGGAATCACATCCGACAATGGAATCGAGATGTTGATTCATGTAGGACTCGAAACGGTAGCTTTGAAAGGAGAGCCATTCAAGGCACATACCGGAAATGGGGAGCATTTTAAAAAGGGAGCGCTTCTGTTGGAATTTGATATAGATGCTATTCAAAAAGCCGGTGCGAGATTCAGACTCCGGTGATCATCACCAATGCGGAAGAGCTCGGTGGAGTAACAGTAGAAAATGAAAGACTTGTGATAGGAGGATAAGAAGATGGGATTTTCTGAAAAATTTTTGTGGGGCGGCGCTACAGCTGCCAATCAGTGTGAAGGTGCATGGAACGAAGATGGAAAAGGTGTGTCAGTTTCTGATATTTGTACAGGAGGGAAATTTGGACAGAGCAAGCGAATTACTCCGGTGTTGGAGGAGGGGACATTTTATCCGAGTCACGAGGGGATTCGTCACTATGAAAAGTTCCGAGAGGACATCGCACTATTTGCGGAAATGGGATTCAAATGCTATCGTTTTTCAATTGCATGGACAAGAAATTTTCCCAAACGGCGACGAGAAAGAGCCAAATGAGGCAGGTTTAAGACACTATGAGGAAGTGATTGATGAATGTCTGAAATACGGAATTGAACCGATTATTACCATCTCGCATTATGAAGTACCATTTGGATTGACGAAGAAATGTAATGCATGGGTGAGCAGAGAAATGATCGATTATTATCTCAATTATTGCCGCGCAATTTTCGAGCGTTATAAAGGGAAGGTAAAATACTGGCTTACATTTAATGAGATCAACAGCTCTGTAGCGCCGATGGGAGCGCTTTTGAATCAGGGAATTTTAAATGATTTGGAAAATCCTACGGTGTTCATGGAACAGCCGGATATTCCGCAGCAGAGATTTCAGGGACTTCATCACATGTTCGTTGCATCTGCACTTGCCGTGAAAATGGCGCATGAGATTGATCCGGAATATAAAGTCGGAAATATGATGATTTACGCGGCGAGTTATCCGCTAACATGCAATCCAAAGGATGTTCTTGTCTGCCAGAAATACAATCGTCTTTACAATTATTACTGCGCAGATGTGCAGGCATACGGAGCATATCCGGCATATGCAGATTCTCTTCTGAAAGAGATGGGAGTTGTGTTGGAGAAAGAAGCAGGAGATGAAGAAATCTTAAAGAACGGAACAGTAGATTTTATCACATTTTCTTATTATATGTCTTCTTGCCAGACGGCAGACTCAAAAGAAAAGAGCGGGGAGGGAAATATCCTCGGAGGAGTTTTAAATCCATATCTGAAAGCCTCAGACTGGGGATGGCAAATTGATCCGGAAGGACTGCGTTATGCGTTGAATGACTTAAGTGACAGATATCATTTACCACTGATGGTTGTAGAAAACGGATTGGGGGCAAAAGACGTACTGGAAGAGGATCAAACGGTGAATGATGACTACCGCATCGATTATCTCAGACAGCATATTGAACAGATGAAGCTTGCGGTGGAAGATGGAGTGGATCTGATGGGATACACACCGTGGGGCTGCATTGACCTTGTATCTGCATCTACCGGAGAATATGCAAAACGTTACGGAATGATTTATGTGAGAAGATATGATGACGGAACAGGAGACTTTGCACGCCTGAAGAAAAAATCATTTTACTGGTATCAGCAGGTGATCAAAACAAACGGAGAAGAATTGTAATCAGATTGGAAAAAGAGATGCATTGTGTCGGTGCATCTCTTTTGGCCAAAAACTGTAATAAAAAAGAAAAATGAGAATCTTGACACTGAGAAAATCCTGTGATACGATTTCCACATGTGAAATAACATTAAAAACAGGAAACGCAATGATGGAAAGAGTAGATATTTCAGACATTTACAGAGAAGTCTCATGAAGCTGAGAAGAGACGATGGAAGAGATATCGAAGATGGCTCCTGAGCGGTGTGCCAAGCTGAAAGATTTTAGTGAAGTACAATGGGTTCGCCCTTTATAGCGAAAGAGTATGGTGTATGAACATACTTGATAAGGTTTATACTGTGAAGTATAAGCGAAGAGAAGTGGTAACACGGTATCAGACCCGTCTTCTTAACTTTTGTTGGGAAGATGGGTTTCATTTTTTATACAAAAAGGAGTAGGAACATGGACAAGAAGAAATTTTATATGACGACAGCGATTGCCTACACATCGGGCAAGCCGCATATTGGAAACACATATGAATTTGTACTTGCAGATGCGATTGCAAGATACAAGAGAAGTCAGGGATATGATGTATTTTTCCAGACAGGAACTGACGAACACGGACAGAAAATTGAGTTGAAGGCGGAGGAAGCAGGCGTTTCACCAAAGGAATTTGTGGATAAAGTTGCCGGGGAAGTAAAGGCGATTGCCGATATGATGAATACTTCTTATGACAAGTTCATTCGTACAACAGATGATTACCATGAGAAACAAGTTCAGAAGATTTTCAAAAGATTATATGAACAAGGTGATATTTACAAAGGACACTACGAAGGAATGTACTGTACACCTTGTGAGTCATTTTTCACAGAATCTCAGTTAGTAGACGGGAAATGTCCGGACTGTGGACGCGAGGTGCAACCAGCACAGGAGGAAGCATATTTCTTCAAAATGAGCAAATATGCGGACAGACTGATTGAGCACATTAACACGCATCCGGAATTTATTCAGCCGGTGTCCCGTAAAAATGAGATGATGAACAATTTCTTATTGCCGGGGCTTCAGGATCTTTGTGTATCGAGAACTTCATTTAAATGGGGAATTCCGGTAGACTTTGACCCAAAACATGTTGTATATGTATGGCTTGATGCGCTGACAAACTACATCACTGGTATTGGTTATGACTGTGACGGCGAGAGCACAGAACAGTTCAAAAAAGACTGGCCTGCTGACTTGCATTTGATTGGAAAAGATATCATTCGTTTCCATACAATTTACTGGCCGATTTTCTTGATGGCATTGGATTTGCCATTGCCGAAACAGATTTTCGGACATCCATGGCTTTTGCAGGGTGACGGAAAGATGAGTAAATCGAAAGGAAATGTAATCTACGCAGACGAGCTTGTGAATATGTTCGGTGTGGATGCTGTCCGTTACTTTGTGCTGCATGAGATGCCATTCGAAAATGATGGTGTAATCACATGGGAGCTGATGGTAGAGCGTATGAACTCTGATCTTGCAAATACACTTGGAAATCTTGTGAACAGAACAGTTTCCATGACAAATAAATATTTTGGCGGAAGCGTGACTGACAAGGGAGTAGCAGGGGATGTAGATGCAGACTTGAAGGCGGTTGTAGACGGCACTCCGGCAGCTGTTGAGGAGAAGATGGACAAACTTCGCGTGGCAGATGCCATCACAGAGATTTTCAATCTCTTCAAACGCTGCAACAAATACATTGATGAGACAATGCCTTGGGTACTTGCAAAAGATGAAGCGCAGAAAGACCGTCTTGAGACAGTGCTTTATAACTTGATTGACAGCATTTCTAAGGGAGCAGAATTATTGTCATCCTTTATGCCGGAGACATCTGAGAAGATTCTTGCTCAGTTGAACGGCGGAAATGTAACAGATAAGCCGGAGATCTTATTCCAGAGACTTGATTTGGAAGAAATCATGAAAAAAAGTGGAAGAGCTTCATCCACCGGTAGAGGAAGAAAAAGAAGAGGAAGGAATTGATATCGAAGCAAAAGAAGAGATCACATTTGACGATTTCATGAAGATGCAGTTCCAGGTTGGAGAGATTATCGCTTGTGAGGAAGTAAAAAAAATCGAAAAAATTACTTTGCTCGCAGGTGAAAATCGGAAGTCAGGTAAAACAGATTGTGTCAGGTATCAAAGGACATTATACAGCAGAAGAAATGGTTGGCAAAAAAGTTATGGTACTTGTGAATTTGAAGCCTGCAAAAACTTGCAGGGGTTCTGTCAGAAGGTATGCTTTTGTGTGCAGAAGATGCAGAAGGTAACCTTGCGCTGATGACACCGGAAAAAACAATGCCGGCAGGCGCGGAAATTTGTTAAAATTAGTTCACGTAAAAGTCAAAAAGGGACAGGGCAAAATTCAATTGGGGACGTAGTAAAATTGAATTTTACTACGTCCCCAAAGTTGAAAGGAGAACAGAAAAATGAATAAAATCAGAATTGGTATTGTAGGTTATGGAAATATAGGACGTGGTGTGGAGCTTGCAATTGAGCGCAACGATGATATGGAGCTTGTGGCGGTTGTGACACGCCGTAATCCGGAGGATGTAAGGATTCTCACAGAAGGTGTGAAAAAGGTACATTTAGATGATGTACTTTCTCTGAAAGGAGAAGTGGATGTGATGATTCTGTGCGGGGGCTCTGCGACAGATCTCCCGGTTATGGGTCCACAGATTGCAAAGAACTTTAATATTATTGACAGTTTTGACACACACGCAAAGATTCCGGAATACTTTGCAAATGTAGATGCAGCAGCAAAAGAGGGAAATCATATTGGAATTATCTCTGTTGGCTGGGATCCGGGAATGTTTTCGCTGAATCGTATTTACGCAGAGTCTATCTTAGTACAGGGAAGCACTTACACATTTTGGGGAAAAGGTGTAAGTCAGGGACATTCTGATGCGATCCGTCGTGTAGAAGGAGTAAAAAACGGCATCCAGTATACAGTACCGATTGAAGCGGCAGTTGAAGAAGTAAGAAGTGGAAGTGAGCCAGAGCTTACGACAAGACAGAAGCATTTGCGTGAATGCTATGTTGTAGCGGAAGAAGGTGCGGACAAGGCACAGATTGAAAAAGCAATCAAGGAAATGCCAAACTATTTTGCAGATTATGACACAACAGTGACATTTATCACAGAAGAAGAATTGAAAGAAAATCACAGCAAAATGCCTCACGGTGGTTTTGTGATCCGTACAGGAGAGACCGGAAGAGATGGAAATAAACATGTAATTGAGTATTCTTTGAAACTGGATTCAAATCCGGAGTTTACTTCAAGTGTTTTAGTTGCTTATGCGAGAGCGGCATACAGACTTTCCGCAAATGGTGAATGTGGGGCGAAGACAGTATTTGATATTGCGCCGGCATTATTGTCACAGAAAGACTCCGGAACAGTTAAGAAAAGAGATTTTATAAGATGGAAGCAATGATATTTGAAAGCCATGCGCATTATGATGATGAGCAGTTTGAGGAAGACAGAACAGAGCTTTTAAATTCTATGCAGGAAAATGGCATTGGCACGATTATTAATGTCGGTGCCACTTTTCAATCCTGCACAGAAGTGGTACAATTGGCACAAGAGTATCCATTTATCTATGCGGCAGTAGGTGTGCATCCGGATGAAGTAGGAATACTGGATGAGGAAAAATTTGCATATTTGAGAGAACAGTGCAAGAGAGATAAGGTTGTGGCAGTTGGAGAAATTGGACTTGACTATTATTGGGATAACGAATCTCATGAGATACAGAAAAAATGGTTCCAAAGGCAGCTTGAACTGGCGCGGGAATTCAACCTTCCGGTCATCATTCACAGCAGAGATGCGGCGGCGGACACGCTTGAGATGATGCAGCAGCATGCAAAAGGACTTCGCGGTGTAATTCATTGCTTTTCGTATTCAAAAGAGATGGCGCAGGAATATGTGAAGATGGGATTTCACATCGGTGTCGGAGGTGTTGTCACATTTAAGAATAGCAAGAAACTCAAAGAAGTTGTGGCAGATATACCGATGGAAAAGATTCTGCTGGAGACGGATTCGCCGTATCTTGCACCGGCTCCGAATCGAGGAAAACGCAATTCTTCTCTGAATATTCCTTATATCGCTCAGGAGATCGCGCAGCTCAAAGGAATCAGCTACGATGAAGTTGTTAGCCGCACAGAGAAAAATGGAAGAGATTTATTTAGAATTTGAGGTAAATATATGACAAAGCCAACATTAGGCAATCCGCAAAATACAATTGAAATATTACAAAAATACGATTTTTCATTTCAGAAAAAGTTTGGACAGAATTTTTTGATCGACACACATGTGTTGGATAAAATCATCAGTTCAGCAGAGATTACGAAGGATGACTTTGTGCTGGAGATCGGACCGGGAATCGGGACGATGACACAGTATCTCGCATGTGCTGCAAGACAGGTTGTGGCGGTGGAGATCGACAAAGCATTGATTCCGATCTTGGAGGATACGTTGCAGGCATACGACAATGTGACTGTGATCAATGACGATGTGCTGAAAGTGGATATTCCAAAACTTGCAAAGGAATATAATGACAACAAGCCGATCAAAGTGGTAGCAAATCTGCCGTATTATATTACGACACCGATTATTATGGGCTTGTTTGAAAGCCATGTACCGATTGAAAGTATTACTGTCATGGTGCAAAAAGAGGTGGCAGATCGGATGCAGGTGGGACCGGGGACCAAAGATTACGGGGCACTTTCCCTCGCTGTGCAGTATTACGCAGAACCATATATTGTTGCGAATGTGCCGCCGAATTGTTTTATGCCAAGACCAAAGGTTGGTTCGGCAGTCATTCGTCTGACACGTCATAAAGAACCGCCGGTACAGGTTGAAAATGAAAAATTAATGTTCCAGATTATTCGTGCTTCTTTTAACCAGAGAAGAAAACACTTGCCAACGGACTGAATAATTCGCCGGAGATTCATCTTCCGAAAGAAGTGATCACAACTGCGATCGAAAGTCTTGGAAAAGGCCCGAGTGTGAGAGGTGAGGCTTTGACATTGCAGGAATTTGCAGTGCTTAGTGATAGAATTAATCAAAATCTATAACTTCATAAAAAGGAGGGATTCATATGCGTTATGAAATCAAGGGAGAAACATTACCAGTTGTTGTTTGTTATTTGGAATCTGGTGAAAAAATGATCACAGAGCGTGGCTCAATGTCGTGGATGTCACCGAATATGGAGATGCAGACGACATCAAACGGAGGTATCGGAAAAGTATTTGGAAGAGCATTTTCAGGAGAAGCTTTATTCCAAAATACGTACACAGCACAGGGCGGAAATGGAATGATCGCATTTGCTTCAAGTTTTCCGGGATCTATCAAGGCATTTCAGGTATCACCTGGAAATGAGATGATTTTTCAGAAAAGTGCGTTCCTTGCGGGAGAAGCAGGTGTGGAACTGTCGATTCATTTCCACAAAAAAGTGGGATCCGGATTATTTGGCGGAGAAGGATTCATTCTACAGAAAGGTATCCGGTATGGGAACTGTTTTTGCTGAATTTGATGGTCATGTGGTCGAATATGAGTTACAGCCAGGACAGAAAATTGTAATTGATTCAGGACATCTTGCAGCGATGACACCAAGCTGCCAGATGGACATTCAGACAATCAAAGGATTGAAAAATGTCGTATTTGGAGGAGAGGGTCTGTTCAAATACGGTGGTTACAGGACCAGGTCGAGTATGGCTTCAGACGATGCCGATCAGTAATGTAGCGGGAGCATTGAGACCGTTCTTCCCGTCAAGTAATTAGAATATTTTGAGAAAAAGAGACAAATTTTACAAGAGTTGTCTCTTTTTTAATAAAATCGTTCATGAATATATTTGTTGTTTTTTATTTACAATTAGTATAATAAACTACAATACTTTAAAGACGGAAAGGGGAATGGCTATGGCAAATTCAATAGACGAGTTATTGTTTGACATTACACCAGAGATTTTGCAGCTTGCAAAATTGTGTGAAGAAAGCAATGCAATTGAAAAAGAGTTATATACAGAATATCAGGTAAAAAGAGGCCTGCGTGATGTCAACGGAAAGGGTGTTCTCGCCGGGCTGACTAACATTTCTGATGTCTGTGCATCTCAGATTGTAGACGGTGAGGAAGTACCGTGTGAGGGAAATTTGTATTACCGGGGTTACAATATCAAGGATCTGGTGAATGGATTTTTGGCAGAGGGACATTACGGATTTGAAGAGACGACATATCTGCTGTTGTTCGGGGAACTTCCGACAGAAGGGCAGCTGAAGAGATTTACAGAAGCATTGTCAGAGAGAAGAACACTTCCACCGAATTTTGTGCGTGATATTATTATGAAAGCACCAAGCAGAGATATGATGAATAGTTTGTCACGCTCTATACTGAATCTGTATTCTTACGATGAAAAAGCGGATGACACATCGATTCCGAATGTTCTGCGCCAGTGTCTGAATTTGATCAGCCAGTTCCCGATGTTAATGGTATATGGCTATCATGCTTACAATTATCGCAGAGGTGAAGATTTATATATCTATGCACCATTAAAAGAACTGTCTATGGCGGAAAATATTTTAATGATGCTTCGTGAAGATCGGAAATATACACCATTAGAGGCAAAGATTCTGGATATGGCATTAGTATTACATATGGATCATGGCGGTGGAAATAACTCGACCTTTACGACACACGTTGTAACTTCATCCGGAACAGATACCTATTCGACTATGGCGGCAGCGATGGCATCTTTGAAAGGACCAAAGCATGGTGGCGCCAATATTAAGGTGACACAGATGTTTGAAGATATGAAAGAACATTTGTCAGACTGGGAAGACAGGGATGCAGTTCGTAAATATTTGGAAGATCTGCTTGATAAAAAAGCATTTGATAAAAAAGGGCTGATCTATGGAATGGGACATGCAGTATATTCTGTTTCTGACCCAAGAGCAGATATCTTTAAAAAATTTGTAAAGCAGCTTGCAGCGGAGAAAGGCTGCGAAAAAGAATATGCTTTGTATGAGATGGTAGAGCATATGGCGCCAGAAGTGATTGGGGAAAAACGTAGAATTTACAAAGGTGTTAACGCAAATGTCGATTTTTACAGTGGTTTGGTATATGGAATGCTTGGGCTTCCAAAAGCGCTTTATACACCGATTTTTGCGGCAGCACGTATCGTAGGTTGGAGTGCACACCGGTTAGAAGAGCTGAAGAATGTGGATAAGATCATCCGTCCGGCTTACAAGCCATTGTGTCCGCACAGAGATTATATAAGAATTCATGATAGATAGTAGATGATGTAAATGAACAAAAGAGTAGTAAAAACGAATTTTATTATCCATCCAAAGACGGCACCACGCAGATCCATGCAATTGAGTGGATACCGGAGGGAAAAGTGGTGGCGGTATTGCAGATGTGCCATGGCATGGTGGAGCATATTGACCGTTACGATGAATTTGCACGATTTCTAGCAGAAAAAGGATATTATGTTGTGGGCCATGACCATCTAGGTCATGGCAAATCTGTCACGTCAAAAGATAAGCTTGGATTTTTTCATGAATCCAAAGGAAATACTTACGTCATAGGGGATATTCACCGTTTGAGAAAGATAACGAAGAAAAAATATAAAGATGTACCATATTTTATGCTGGGACATAGTATGGGATCTTTTCTGCTTCGACAGTATCTTGGATTATATGGGGATGGCATTTCGGGAGCCATTGTGATGGGAACTGGAAGCAAGTCCAATCTGCTTCTTACAGCCGGCAAAGTGCTATGTCGTATTATTGCTTTTGGAAAAGGCTGGGAATACCGCAGTAAATTGGTGAACAATATGGCGTTTGGCGGTTTCAATAAGAAGTTCTCACAAGAGACAAATGGTTCGGACTGGCTGTCAAGGAATCCCGTTAATTCTCAAAAGTATGCAAAAGATCCGTTATGCAGCTTTGTGTTTACCGTAAACGCTTATTATCAGATGTTCTGTGGAATACTGGCAGTAAACCATCAGGAAAAAATGGAAAGATACCAAAGACACTTCCTATATTTTGGTTGCTGGAAAAGACGACCCTGTTGGTAACTTTGGAAAGAGTGTGGAAAACATTTATAAAAATTACAAATCATGTGGAATAGAAGATGTTTCTATGAAGTTATATGAAAATGACCGCCATGAGATTTTAAATGAAGTGGATCGTAGTCTGGTTTTTGACGATTTGCTGACTTGGATGGAAAAACGAAAAAGATAGACAAAAAAAGAAAGCTGTAACAGCTTTCTTTTTTGGTTATTTAAAGGAATGAGAGTAAAGTGTACATCTTCGAGTTACCTCGAAGATGAATTACTTTATGAGGGGGGAGATAGTTGTTCTATCAACTATCTGACTTTAGTATAAAAGAAAAATGTGTCCAAAATATGATTAGATTCTAAAAGAAAAGGAAATTTTATTAAGTTAATCTTAAGAAGATTTATGTTGTATATAAAAAGGGGATAAACAGAGGAAAAGCCGGTCTTATGACCGGCAATTATGAAAAAGAAAATGATATAAAAAGATTAATATCTTTTATGGTTATTAGTATACTGGCTTTTTGTGTAAAAAGTGTGATAGAAAAGTAAGAAAAATGTGAACAGTTTTTTGAAGAATCAATGAAAACGTTCAGTATTTCTATTTTTTGATTGGCAAAGTAGTTTTTTGTAAGTGCCATCGATCAATATGGCACCAAGCGGGGCAGTGATTAAAATTCCTAAAACTGCAACGGAAAGGACAATCTGTCCGCAAGGGAGTCCCATAGCAAGCGGAACAGAGCCAATAGCAGCCTGAACGGTAGCCTTTGGAAGATAGGAAAGGATACAGAATAACCGTTCTTTTTTTGTGAGCCTTGTCCGGATAAGGCATATCGCAACTCCGACAGAACGAAATAGAAGTGCAACCAGTATCATGAGAATGGCAGCGCCGCCTGCGTTTAGTGTATAGCGGATATCTACAGCAGCTCCGACCAAAACAAACAGAATGACTTCTGCGGCGAGCCACAATTTCCCAAATTTATCAGAAAGTCTTTTGGAAACAAAAGTGGTGCTTTTAATTTTTAACAGGCATGCCATGCTTACAACAGCTAAAAGACCGGATATAGATACAATGTCTTTCATCCACGTTTCAATTGCCATTAACAAAAAAGAAATTCCTAATACAATAATCACTTTCATACTGTTTCGGACACAATGCTTGTGTGCATATGCTGTCTCGAAAAATAAACTGAGCAGATACCCGGTAATGCCACCGAGTACGATGCCGAACAAGATGGAAACCGGAATGTTGACAAAATCCATCAGATGTGCATTTCCACCTTGGGCCATATTGGAAAATGTGGAAAACAGCACGATGACAAAAATATCATCGCAGGAGGCACCGGCAAGGATAAGCTGCGAATACTTTTATCTGTACCGTAATTCTGGTCCATCAGGCGGACCATTCGTGGCACGACAATAGCAGGAGATACTGCAGCGAGAACGGCTCCCATGACAGCTGCCTCAATCGGTTTAATCCCCAAAATATGAGGGGCAAAAAGGAAAAAAGCGAGTATTTCAAAACTTGCAGGTACAAATGACATCAAAACAGCGGGACGCCCGACTTTTTTTAAGTCAGACAGATCTAATGACAATCCGGCCTTTAACAGAATGATGATCAGAGCCATTTGCCGTAACTCGGATGAAATGGACAAAATAGAAGGATCAAGCAAGTCAAGAACATATGGACCTAGAATGATTCCGGTGATGAGCATTCCAATAATACGGGGTAGCTTTAATTGCTGACAAATAGCTGCGGCAGCAAGACCTACGAGAAAAATAAATGCAAGTGATGTTAACATAAATAAGAATCCTCCTCAATCTCAACAAAATGTTTTGTAAAAGTCATAAAGCTTTCCATTTTCTTTGGCACGCAATAAAAATCGGCTGATTATAAAACCGGTGCGGTATGTCTTTTGAAATCTGCGACAGCAGTTGAGACAAATTATTAGGAAATCCTTCAGTGACTTCTTCTTTCATCAAACAAGCGATGTAACGGTGTCTGCTCTTCTCCCAAAAGTACCTGAGTATCGGGAAACAAAAGAGCGCTGTTCAAGACGGAATCGTCAATCCCCGAAGCTCTGACTGAATATGTTCTGAATGCTGTACACGAGAATACAGATACGGATTCTCAATATATTGTCGGAGTTTTTCGATTTCACCTAAATCAAAAGAGACAATACAGTCGGTATCGATGTCGACTTCTGTGAATGGATGGGATTTCAGCTCATTTAAAGTATTTATAGCATTTAGATGATTGCGAAGTTTTTGCATTCGGTGCTGAAGTTCTTGCTGTTGCTGAACTAATTCATCAATTTTTTCATGTAATAAAAAGGAATGCTCTTCAGGGGTGGACTGTTCCATCGTTTGTATCTGTTTGAGCGGGAGTCCCAGACTTTTGTAAAAAATAATATCGGAGAGATTCATAAAGTCTTCTATCGTATACTCGCGGTAGTTATTTTCGTGATTCTTTTTTGGTGCCAAAATCCCTGTGCTTTCCCAGTGACGTAAGGTGGAAGCAGGCAGATTGAAAAATTCTGAAATCTCTCCAATGTGAAATTGTTTTTTCATGATGATTGCTCCTGATAATTTTTCTTTCATTATAAGATATTTTGTGTTGACCTTCAAGTTACTTTAAGGTTTAAAATAGCACTGAGGAGGGAGAACATATGGAAAAATTATTGATTTTTGATTCGGCGAAGGAAGTGCGGTTTGGGAAATTATTAAAGTTTATTATCCCAACGTATTTGACGGCATTGTTTAATACTGTATATACCATTGTGGATGGAATTTTTGTGTCGTCCTATGTGGGGACAAATGCATTGGCGGCTATCAATATTGTGTATCCGATTGTAAATATATTGACGGGAATTGCACTGGCGTTTGCAACAGGTGGGAGTGCACTTGCAGCGCTTCATATCGGTGGAGAAAGAAAAGAAGAAGCAAACAGAACATTTTCTGTCAGCATGCTGCTGTCACTGTTGGTTGGCTGCGGTGTATCTGCCTTAATCTGGATAAAACTTCCTGCGCTATTGGAATTGCTGGGCGCGACACAATTAACGATGAGTGATTGCAAAACATATGCTTTTTGGTGGCTTGTCGGTACTCCTGTTGTCATTGGAAAAGAGCTGCTTACTTATTTTATTCGCGTGGACGGCTCACCCACTTACAGCTTTTTGACAGCGCTTTCAGGAGGTCTCCTAAATATTGTATTGGACTATGTTTTTGTGGGATGTATGGACATGGGGATTTTGGGAGCTGCACTTGCTACGATTTTAGGACTGCTACTTTCTTTTTCTATGGGACTTTACTATTTTGTGAAGAAGAAACATACCTTGGAATTTACATTTCGAGGACTGTCTTTCAAGATAGGATTTAACTGTATGATAAACGGAACGTCCGAGTTTGTGAATCAATTGGCAATCGCGATCACAACAATTGTTTTTAATAGAACGGCGATGGCGTTTGCCGGAGAAGATGGGATAGCTGCTGTCTCCATTATTATGTATCTGCAATTTTTGTTTATTGGGGTTTATTCCGGTTTTTCTATGGGGATGGCACCTCCGCTTGGATATGCATATGGAGATAAAAAACTTGATGTATGCCGTGCTCTTGAGAGGTATGCATATCGTTTTTTCAGTATTGCCCCGATTGTAATTTATGCATTGACTTTTTTTCTGGCACCAAGTGTGTATCTTTTTTTTGCCGATAAACATAGCAGTGTATATACACTGGCGGTTTCCGGAATGCGGATATATGGTTTGGATTTTGTTTCCGAATTAACATCTTCTCAGCAGTACGTATGATGGCTTATGGGAAAGGATATTTTGCAGGAGGAATTACATTCCTTCGCTCGTTCGCGTTGTTACTGCTGTTTTTGACAGTGCTGCCACAATTTTTTGGAATGAATGGAATCTGGCTTGCAGTTCCAGGAGCGGAAATTTTAACGATGTTTGTTGCAGTTCTGGCGTTAGTTTTTATCCCGCGAGGGAGAAAAAGTATGTTATGCTGAAAACATAGTTTGAGGTGATAAATCCAAATTCTGGGGAAGTCCGTAAACAGCGAAATCCCCGTTAACCTTTCGGTTAACGGGGTTCGTTGTTTTATAGTTATCTAAAGGAATGAGGTACTGTCTAAATAATTTATATGGTGTTACATCATGTTTAAAAAGCCCGTGTTTCCAGGCATTTTTTTAATGCGTGGAGATTACAAATTGTTATAAAATGTTATGGCGAATTGTCCAGAAACTGTCCATAGATAAAAGAATAATAGTGTTGTTCAATCGGGGTTGCCAGATTGTTTAATAGCGAAGTGGATGATATAATATAAAATACAGAGATATTAAAATTATATAAGAGAAAGAGTGGGTGTAAGGTAAATATGCATGCAAACAAGGTAGAAGTATTGTCTGTGTCGGCGTTGCAACAGTTGATTGCAAAGCATCCATATTTAGATGATGAATTGAACCAAAAAGATAAATCACCTTCTTGGGACGGATTCATTTATGTATATTCGGATAAAAAATTAAATAAAGGAAGTCTTGAGGTAAGAGTTCCCGTTCAAATCAAAGGAATTAACAAACCGAATTTGATAAATAAAGCGTGGATAACATATCCAGCTAGAAATAGATGATTTACTGGAATTACTATAATGAAATGGGCTTTGTATTTTGTCGTTTCAGTTTCTGATGATGGGAGCAGTGTAGGAAATTTTCTATAATATTTTAATGCCCATTAAGTTAAAGAAGATATTAGAGTCTGTAAAAAGGGATACACAAAAAACTAAGAATATAGTATTACATAAAATGGATGTTACAGAGTTATATACCATTTTGCAACAGTATAAAATCGATTCTTCAAAACAGGGAAGTGGAAGGGGACAAATTGTAAATAATTATATTAGCCTAAGAAATTTAAAAGACATAGAACAAGTTAAAATTGAAATTGTATCAGATAAGAAAAAAGCTGAAATGGGTACATTACTAATTAAGGGGTTCACGAATCTTTACGGAAAGATGAAAGATGATTCAATTTGGTATCCGGTAGAAACTTTAGATAATACAGGTGAAATTTTGTGTACGTATAATATGAATGTTAGTGTTAAAGGAAAAATATTTTATACAAATGTTCGAAGAGTTTATTCTATGGATGAAGAATTGTTCTTGCAATTAGGAAAGAATATAGAGGGGAGAATAAATAAACAGAGCTTATCGTTGGGGATAAAAGAGATACGTGAATTTGATGAAATACTAAACGATATTGATTTTTTGGCAGAAGTATGGGAACATAAACAGTTTGAAATAGATGGAAAAGAATTTAAAATAGGTAGTCCATGTGAGAATGTTGAGAAGAGTTTTGAGCAGTTGAAAAAAATTATTGCATGCTTTATGAAAATAAAAAATGATTTTTCAATTCCATTTGAACGTTGGAATAAAAAGGAGAAAAATGCTGTTTTAGACTTGGGGATGTTCATTATTCAGCACCCCGAACATGACTACGATGGTGCAACTTTTTATTTTGACGTACAAAAAAAAGAATTTAAGATATTAATAGAAATGGATAAAGACAGTAAATTTTTTGATGCAGGCAGTTTAAATAGAAGAATAGATTGGCAGAAGGAGATGAGAGCGTGCATGATAAACACGCTAGAAACAATAGCAAGTAATTTGGAGAAGGGATTTATTGATTATTTAGGTATTTTTACGCCGATAATTCTTTCCTGTATTGCAATTATAATTTCCATGTGGAATAGTTTTTGGAGTCAAAAAATCAAGCGTCTTGAGGCAAATATGGTTTGGGACGATTTGATTTGTTCTTTTTTTCTACTTGTTCGGAATACAGGAAAGCAGACACTAGTGATTAAAAAGGTTGTATTAAATGTTGAAGATATAAAAAATGGAGAAATTCTTGAATTAGGTGCAAGAGACAATGTATGGGCATGGAAACGACAAAAAGAGTTTATTAAGGAAAATGAAGTTATAGTAATTAAACCGATATATGGTTCTATTTATGATGTTTTTGGATACAAAGGACATTTTTTTGGAGTCGATGACGATAAGAAAGATTATATTGTGAAAATAAAGGTGTTCGATATTGATGATAAACATTGGGAGTTTACAACGTCTTTTACATTGGGACAAGTAGATGAAAAATTGGGACATGCAGTTACGGTACGGGACTAATTATTAAGAAAAATTTAGGTAAGAAAAATTTAGAATATCAAAAGCATGTCAGAGTAGAAAAAATATGGTATACTTGTGATGTAGAGATAAAACACTCTAACAGGTAATATGGCGATATATAATGGATTTGGGCTGATTGAAATTGATGAAGCCAGAATTGACGAAACATGTAATGCCTACTTCAAATGGAAAGACTTGAATACTTATATTTCTAACAACAGTCGCAGGGGAATAAATATGCCTGATGCAATTAGTGAGCCTATGGGGTGCTATTGCTTAGGATATTTATGGAATCGTGGCAGTGAAGTTGGTGACGCAACAAATCCTAAGACGGGCGAAAAAATCGAATTTAAAGCAACTTCCCGATTTGAAGGAGATTTGTCCTCTTTTGGACCGAAATGCGAATTTGACGATTTGGTATTTTTGAGGTTTAATTTAAACGAGAATTTACTGTATATCTATGACTTGAAAATCAATTCAGAAGAATTTGGTAAATACCCTGCAAATAAAACTCAAACAATCCAAGACCAAAAAGAACAGGGAAGAAGACCACATGTGAGTTTACAACAGTTGTTTGTAGACGCACAGAATTTAGAGCCTGA
>ENA-OQCW01000518-OQCW01000518.1-human-gut-metagenome-genome-assembly--contig:-NODE-518-length-22497-cov-3.012964_pt1 | contig 22497 bp, 25 predicted proteins | sample MGYA00242767_ERZ504593 | MGnify/ENA primary metagenome ERZ504593 (study PRJEB26092, sample SAMD00036307) | human gut metagenome | host: Homo sapiens | study: EMG produced TPA metagenomics assembly of... | reverse complement strand
CTTCATCACATTTTGTCAGATCCGATTTCCCGGTCCTGTCCCTAATTTGCGAGTTAATTCATAAAAATCACCATCTTCTGCGGTAAATGTACGTAATGGATAGAAATGGTATCCTCCATACTCAAAGCTTGTCTTCATTCAAATCCAGTACCCCCTTTTGCCTCAATAGCCATATCGGCGCAAAACAGGTTACTACACATCAGCGTGTCCTCCCCTGGTCCATACGGAATCTGTTAAAGGCTCATCACGTATCCTGTTCATATCCACCTCCCTTCTGCCAGCCTGCATATAATCCAAAGGATATTTCATTTCCAATTTTTCTTTTTATCTTTCGCTGAACATTTTTACATTACAGCAGTCATCCCTATTGGGATTGAAATTGTCCCTCCTTCAAAATCTCTGCCCTATTTGATATCTTTATGTAATTTAGAAATGAAATTTTATCCCTTTGATTGCGGAGTGCAGTACCGCCCTGCATTCTTCTGGTCAAGCATCCAGATATGTTCTTTACACTACCCCGCAGGTCTAGTGTTCCATCATCTCCAAATGCTTTTTATCTCTTTGTGCGTCTGATCCGCCAAAGGACAATACCAATACCAAAGGCCGCTACTACTGCAATACCGATTGGCAGCAGGAGCAAGGTATTATCCCCGGTTTTACGTCCTCTGGTTTTTCCGGTGTCTGCGGAAGTTTCTTATTCTGGATTTCTTTACCACTTCAATAACCTTGTTTTTGCGTCCACATACTAAATGTGATTTCATAGGTTTCCGTATGCTCTTCATATCCTTCCAACGGTTTCGTTTCCGATAATACATAAGTAATCGGTCCTACTGCTTTTCCGTCTTCGTATGTGGCAATCGGCAGCAGTTCACTGGTTGCAACTCCATCTTTATCTGTAGTAAGTTTTCCAACCACTTCCTCAGTCTCTTTGTTTTTCAATTCAAATTCCACATTGGCAAGTGGTGTCTGATCTTCTGCATCTGTTTTCTTAATAATTAACTGCCCCATTGGTACTTCATCTTTCATGGAAACTTTCTGTACTTCTCCGGTTTCCTCTACAGTAAATTCTACATCTTCTGCAATCAAAAATCCTTCCGGTGCAGCTTCTTCATGAAGGATATATGTTTTTCCCGGCTGTAGATACTCGATCCGGTAAGGTTCTTTGGTAGAGGTCCATTCTTCTATGATATTTCCCTCTTCGTCCAGTACCTGTAACTTGGCTCCTTCAATTTCCTGTTCTCCGGTGATATCCGTTTTTGTGATTTCAATCTTTGTATGATCGTCTTTCATGGAAACTTTCTGGATTTCTCCGGTTTCCTCTACGGTAAATTCCACATCTTCTGCTTTCACATATCCGTTTTCTGTTGGAGCCTGCTCTTCGTGAAGTATGTACTTACCCGGTTTTAATGCATAAATGATATGCGATTCGTTTGTAGAAGTCCACTCTTCTACTACATTGCCTTCTTCATCTTGAATCTGTAGTCTGGCACCTTCCACTTCCTTTTCTCCAGTAATGTCTGTTTTTGTAACTTCAACTTTCGTCGGCTGGTTCTCTACTTCTTTTTGTATAGAAATCACTTCCAATTCCGGATCCGTATAAGAAGCATCAATTTCAATCTTCTCTTCGTATGGTAGATATCCTGGCAGACCTTCCAGTTCCTTCAGATAATATTTCCCGTGTGGAATGGTATCCGAGTAATTCAATTTTCCTTCTTGATCTGTTTTTTCAACTGCTACCAGTTCATCTTTTTTCACCACAACTTTTCCTGCTACATTTACAATATCTTCTCCTGCATACAATCCAAATGAAACCCCTTCCAGTGGCTCTTTTGTGGCTTCCGATTTTTTCAGCACTTCAATTTCCACTTTCTGCCGCTGATTCTTGATTTCCTTTGTTACATAGTCAACTGCCACTTCTTGTCCTTTATAGGTGATTTCAAAATCCTGTTCGGCTGGGTCTAGCACAAAGGAATCTCCCGTTTTTGTTTCTTTAATATAAAATTTTCCAATCGGAAGATTATTTAAAGTCCCTTTTCCTTTTCCATCTGTTACAATCGTTCCAATCCAATGCGCCTTTTTCTAAAAACGTATGATCCGATTACCTCACTGTCTACTGTCCATCTGGTGAGTAAATGGTTTCCCTTGCATAAATAGAGAATTCTGCTCCTGCAAGTCCCTGTTCTTCATACGCAAACTCATATCCTTTTTCTGTTTCCATAACATCTTCTCCGGTAAACAGATTAGACACTTGGTTTACTGCCCTTGCCAGACCATTCTTTAATTTTGTCAGTATCTGCTCTGTTACTTTTTCAGCACCAACAAGCACTTCTCCTGTTTTCTGGATCGTCAGGCTTCCTACCGCCTCATCGTTCTTTACTTCTACCACTACAATATATTTTCCGGTTTCCTCTTCCATCTCATGTGCAGTATTGCTGTCCACTTTGATCGTAATGGATTCCCTTGGTGCTTTCTCATAAGTTCCTTCCTTTGTCACCTCATTTAACGGAAGGATTTCCTCTCCCTTTTTAAGTACCTGTTCAAATCCGGTCTGTACAAACAGTTCCGGGCTTTTTACTTCTTCAATCCGGTAAGTTCCCATTTTAAGCGGCTCCGGCGTCAATCAGATAGCCTTCCTCATTTGTTTCAAAAACGTCAATTGTTTCTGGCTTCGGATACCGTACTTTCATAGTAACGTATTTCTTCTTCTCCACATCATAAATTTTATAGTGGGCACTGTTCTTTAAAATTGGAAGTTCCGTCTGTGCATCCCTTTTTGATGATCTTAAAATAAAACTGCATCGGACGGTCATTAAAGACACGCCATGTCTGCGGTTCCCTGCTGTCTTCATCGATAGTCACCAAAAACGGCTGAATTCCTTCTACATTTTCCGGAATGGTACTTTCAATACACACATATTTTCCATATGGAAGTTCCGGGGAACACAGATACCCTTTTTTGTCGGTAAACATTTCTTCTGTCTGTATCTTTTCTCCATTTTCATAATAAGATGCAGTTTCCTCTTTACTGAAATCATATCCGATAAAATCCTGCGGTGCATATTCGGTTCCATTCGATGGTTTTAAGGTACCATCCTTTACTTTAGAAAGTTCACTGATCAGGTACACTTTAAATCCGGCACCCTCCAGCAATTCTGTTTCCGTCTGGCTGCCATCATCACTGATTTTAATTAACTGGAATGCCTGTTTTTTTATGGTTTCCAAAACAGTCACATTTTTCTGCACAATTTCCACATCTTGCCCTTCATATGCAAGATCTACCGGGTATTTGGTTTGATCCAGCAAATATGCATTGGAAGGAGGTGCAGAAATTTCCTGTACATAGTATTTTCCAAGATACAAATCTTTGAAATTCAGAACACCTTTTTCGATCGTTCCCTGCACGACCAACTTGATCCTTTTTATAAAGCAGTCCTGTCTTTCCATTTGGGTGTGGATATCTTCTGCCGCATACAATCCATAGACAGCCCCGTTTAAATCTCCATCTCCCTGGCTTACAGAGTCCTGTGTATCTTTGTCTATTTTCTTGATATGGACTGCTCCCCGTACCTCTTTATTTTTAAAGGTATGTGCAAAGGTATACGTGTAGGTCGTATCATTTTTATATTCATAAAAGAACTCATAACTATCACTGCTCTGAACATAAAGAGGTGGTGCCTGAATTTCCTTTACTACATAATGGAAGCCAATTGGGATATCCGCAGTAAATGCAGCCTTCCCGTTTTCATTGGACTCCGCTTTCTGTATCAAAGTTCCCTTTGTAACCAGCACAGAACCATCTGCACCGGTAACATCTTCATCTGCATACAGACCAAAAATTGTCCCCCTTCAATGCCGCATCATCATTACTTGATTTCTTCAGCACTTCCACAGATACCTTTGGTCTGGCATTTCATATTGTGTTTCTTCCTCAACCACTTCTACTGTCTGCCCTGCATAAGAAAGGGTTACCATATGGGTCAATGTCACTAAGTTAAGATTGCTTTATGACAAAAACATTATTAAAAAGGTTGGAGAAATTGTTTCTTCAGCCTTTTTTGCATTTCAAGGGCAACACAAATAGACAGATTCACATCTGTCTAAAAAACATATGAAATTGATGCAACTTATGCTACTCTATATAAGAAGCCTTGAAAAATCTTAGCTTTTACATTTCGTTCTCGATGACGGTCAGGTCTTATAGGAATGAGATTCTTTGCTATAATGGCTTCTAAATCCGGTGGTGTTGTTTTTTCTCGATAGAACAATCTACATATATGTGTAGCAACTGAAAAATTGGCTTTATATGTATACTTTCTTTGCTTTTTTTCAATGGCTACGTGCGAGGTAATCATTTCAGCAAAGTTATACATTATCATATGTGCGTAGATTTCTTGAAGGATACACATCACCTTTTTTGAGTGAAAATTTAACAAGCCAACTGTATATTTTAAATCTCTAAACGATGTTTCGATTCCCCAACGAGACGCATATAGTTTCTTTATTTCAATCGCTGGATACCTGTCTTCATCTAGATTTGTAACTACAGTTTCATAGATATCTTCTGATATAGGGAATCTAACTATTCGAAAATTCAATTCATAAAATCTTGTAGGTTCCGCTTTCTTGTTTTTGAGTGGTAAAAAATCAAAAGGCTGTGTAGAAGATACCATTCGATAATGGTTTTTGTCTTTAAGTAGTTCTTTCACCGCATTTGTCTTCTTTCTTGTTAACTTCAAAGAAATATTGACGTCAAAACAGTCTGATTCAGGTAAATCCAACCCTTGTTTTATTCCATTATTACCATCTCTAACACGAATCAAGAAAAACCATCCTTTTTCTTGGATATGAGCCATGCTGTTGAAAGATTCATAACCTCGGTCAGCTATAATAAGAGCTTTGGTGATTTCTGAGCAATCTACCAATTCCTGAAATGCTTTATGTTCATTACGTTCTCTGGCCTTTTGGATGATTACATCTGAGTATATATGCTTGTTCAAATCATACAGAGCATTTATATGCAGAAGGTTGTAGCCTTTGTGACCATTGGTTCCTGCTATGTAGGATTCTGTATCAGTGGGATTCGTAGGTATTTGGATATCGGAACCGTCAATGGCAAACACTGGTATATCATTATCAAATGAATTCATCAGTTTCTTCGAAAAATTTTTGAATATAGATTCAAAGGCTATAGGTCTAATCTTATCTCTCTGTTGTATAAATGCTGATGCGCTAGGTGTTTCTGCCGATGCATCAAACAAATCTAATAATTCATTGGTAAGACTTTTACTTTCCATACCTATAATTCCTTGCAGCATTTTTTCCATTGAAAGTTTACGGTTACGGGTAAAATCAGTATCCGGATTAGTACAATAATTATGTGGTTCACTTGCAACTTTATTAATTTCAGATATTAAAAGTTTTTTGATATATATTGGTTTCATATGCGACCTCCTTGCAATTATATTTCTTAATTACAAGGGCTGCTCTCGCTTCCTCTTAAATAATCATATCGGTAGCGAGAGCAGCCGCATATTTTTGAATGCTTGTCAACTGTTTTATAAAAATCGTAGAAAAAAAGACCTCTATACTATTTTTACTATAGTATAGAAGCCTTTTTATTAATCTTAACTTAGTGCCATTGGGGCGGGAAGGATCTGTCTGTTTCGGGAAAAGCCATCCGGTTGGACGGCCGTATGCAAACCAGTACCTGGTAAGGATGTCCATTGCCTTCTCTGAAAGGATTGCATAACGGTCGGAACGGTTCTTGGAGTGTGCGACATGGATCCGCATATTTTCCGTTCGATATCACGGTAACGGAGGTTACAGACTTCCCCGACCCTGAGGCCGGCAGAGTACATGAGGGAGATCATGGCTTTGGGCTTGAGGTCCGAAAGGGTGGAGATAAAAATATCAGCTTCTTTTTGAGTCGGGACAAAGGGCAGATAAGAATCGAACTTCCTCATAGGGAGCTGAGTGGGATCCCAGGGTTTGTGCAGCACATACATGGTAAAGAAGCGGAGCTGCGAGATACAAGCATTGATTGTACGGTCTGAAAGAGAACGTTTCCTTCTGTAACCAGCGGATATAATCACGAAGCTCCTCCCAGGAAACCTCTTCTGGCATCTTATGTAAGACGTCAGAAAGGTAATCCAGATAAGAACGGATATACATAGAGTAAGAAGTCAGGGTATGGTCAGCAAGACCGCGAAGGGAGATCATCTCCCGGTAAGTATTAAAATATTTGTCCACAATAAAATCTCCTTTGAAATGTAATAAAATCAGCAGTTACATTTCAAAAGGGCGGTGGACGGTAAAAATTTTTCAGATATGTAGTTGTTGAGTTTAAAAATCCATGATAACATAAGCATAGCAGTTTTTTTGTATTGTTTATTGTTAAGGTAGGGGTATCTCAACAATACAACATCTATTAAAAAACTGCTACTTTTATTTTAAAGAAAGCTGAATTTTTGAGAAAAAGTGGTGGTTTTATGTACTGAGGGCTAGCCGTCGCGCTAGCGACTTGGTACAATACAATCAACAAACATTCTGATACCATTTCTTCTATTTATTAGGAAACACGATAAGAACAGATATACTTGGTAAACAATCCAAGGAGGTGAACATCGTTTTGAAACAGTTGAAAATTATGATGATAATCTTATTTATAATAAATCTCGGAGTATTCCTAATTACGTTATTCATATCAAAAGATTTAGCATACATTATCTATAGCGCGACATTATTATGTAATCTTGCCGTTTTTACTCTATCATTCTCCTTAATACATAAGGAGAAGAAGAAACAGGAAATAAATTCATAGACAGAATAAGCAGAACGATCGGGCTTTTCTCGAGCGTTCTATATATATCAGTTTTCTCTCACTCCTTTCCTCAGCGCCCAATACAACAAAAGCATCATAACCTGCGTCGCCGCAAGCGACCACCAAATTCCGGTAATCCCGAACACAGCCGGCAATAAAAATAGAAATATCGGTGCCACAATCAATGTCTCCCCATAGATCAACGCCATAGCCGGCTTTACTTTCAATGTTGCATTTAAATAAGATATATGAAATTTTGCAAGTCCGGTAAACAAAAACGACACCGCACTAATTCTCATTCCCACATGAAAAAACTGCTCTGACTGCTTTGACATTCCAAAAATAGCCGGAAAGAAATCCGATACTGACACGACAACTGCAAGCATAACTACTCCTAAAACAATGACACTTGCTGACGCTACTCTTTTAATATACGCAAGTTCCTCTCGTTTTCCTGCGCCACAGTAAAAGCTCATAAGCGGCTGAGAACCATCTCCCACACCTACCAGCATCGACTGCACCGGAAATACAATATAAGAAATCACTGCATAACACGCGACCGCTGCATCACCACCGTATTTCAGGCACTGCAGATTTGTAAAAATCAGCACAATCGACGGTGCCAGAGACAGTCCAAATGCAGACACCCCAATCTGAAAAATTTTCACACTTCTTTTCCAGTTCCAAACCAACTGTACCTTTGTTTTTCCTTTGATATAAATTAAATAAATGCAAATAAAAATCACGGATATCTGCGCTGCAATCGTGCCAAGAGCAGCTCCCCGAATTCCCAGTCCCACTTTAAAAATGAATACATAATTCAATGCAAGATTTACGAACATCCCTGTGACCATACTCACCATAGCGCTGACTGCCATCCCTCTGTTTCGAAGCAACGGTATCATTCCTGAACCAATGATCTGAAAAACACATCCTAAAATAATAATCTGCACATAGGCCTCAGCCTGCATCAGTACCTCTCCTCTTGCGCCAAGAAGCTGTAATAAGAGCGGATACGTCAGAAACAATATTACACTTAATAAAATTCCGACTCCCACAAGCAGACACACCGTCAGATGATACGTTTTTTCACTTTCTTGTTTCTCATCTTTTCCAGCTAAATTCGAAAACAAAACACTGCCGCCACTTCCAATCCCTATCCCTGTTGCAGTAATCACTGCAACAAGCGGCCATGCAAGGTTAACTGCTGCAAGTCCGGTATCTCCCGCTGCCCGTCCTACAAATAATCCGTCCATTACGGAATAAAGTCCTGACAGCATCAGCGAAAACACCGTCGGGAGACAATCCCTGATAAGATTTTTCTGAATTACTTTCTTTTCCATAGTCACTCCTTATCACACAAAAAAGGCAAGGATTTCCACCTTGCCCTAAAACTTCATTCTCACTAGTTTGTGATTGTTTTTTCTGTTTCTTTATCGAATACGTGAATTTTTTCTGCATCTAATGCAAATTTCACTGTATCGCCTGTTCTTGCTGTTGTTCTTGGGTTTACTCTTGCTGTCATACTTGTTCCTTCATAATCGAAGTATAAGTAAACTTCAGCACCAAGCATCTCGTATACACGGATTGTAGCTTCGATTACTGTATTTGGTGAAGCTTCAATAAACATCTGCTCATCATGTACATCTTCCGGACGAATACCAAGTACAACTGTCTTTCCATCATATCCTCCTTCAATGAGTTTTTTCGCTTTTGCTGGTGGAAGTTCAATTGCAGAAGGTCCTGCTTGAAGATAAACTTTATCTCCTTTTACCTTACATACTGCATCTACGAAGTTCATCTGAGGTGATCCAATGAATCCTGCTACGAATAAGTTACATGGTGTATCATATAATACCTGTGGTGTATCTACCTGTTGAACAACACCGGCACTCATAACTACGATTCTTGTTCCAAGTGTCATAGCCTCTGTCTGGTCATGTGTAACGTAGATGATTGTTGTTCCTAATCTCTGGTGTAATTTAGAAATCTCGATACGCATCTGTCCTCTTAATTTTGCATCCAAGTTTGATAAAGGCTCATCCATAAGGAATACTTTTGGATTACGAACGATAGCACGTCCCATAGCAACACGCTGTCTTTGTCCACCTGATAATGCTTTTGGTTTACGATCTAATAATGCTTCCAAGTCAAGAATCTTAGCTGCCTCACGAACCATCTTGTCAATCTCATCTTTTGGCACTTTTCTTAATTTCAAACCAAATGCCATGTTATCATATACTGTCATATGTGGGTATAACGCATAGTTCTGGAATACCATCGCAATATCTCTGTCTTTTGGCTCTACGTCATTTACTAACTTATCTCCAATTCTTAATTCTCCAGAAGAAATATCTTCCAATCCTGCAATCATACGAAGTGTTGTAGATTTACCACATCCTGATGGTCCTACAAAGATGATAAATTCTTTATCTTCAATCTCAAGGTTGAAATCTTTTACTGCTTCAAATCCATTTGGATAAACTTTATTAATATGTTTCAATGATAAACTTGCCATTTCAATCTTCCTCCTAAAAGCTTTCGTTTTCTAACTCTTTCTAAAGTATATAAAAAAGCCAATTAGGGTCTATGCCAAATTTGAACAAATTTTTTTCAGTTGTCTCGTCAAGTCGACGAATCTTACGAAATAAGCATTTGATACACATTCCGTTTCCCGATTCCCCGATCTTTTGCCACTTTTTTCATTGCCTCTTTCTTATCCATACCTTGATCCAAATAGAAGTCCATATGCTCCTCTATGCTCATCTCTTCCCACTTTGCAACTTCTTCCTGGCGAAGTTCCTCGCGGCTTTTTCCTTCAATGACAAGCACACACTCACCCTTTGGTTCATTTGCCTCATAATATGCAAGTGCTTCCTCAATTGTTGTTGCAAATGCAGTCTCGTGCTTTTTGGTCAATTCCCGGCACACCGTAATTCTTCGGTTTCCAAGTCTCTCCAACAGTTCCCGCAGTGTACGAACAAGCCTGTGCGGCGCCTCATACAAAATCATTGTCCGTGTCTCATTTATAAGTTCGTTCAATACAGACTGCTTTTCTTTTTTATCTGTCGGCAGAAATGCCTCAAAAGCAAATCTTCTTGTCGAAAGTCCCGACAACGTCAATGCCGTAATACATGCTGCTGCTCCAGGCAGAGATGTGACTTCAATCCCTTCCTCATAGCACATCTTCACAAGTTCTTCCCCCGGATCCGATACCCCTGGTGTCCCTGCATCCGTCACAAGTGCAATCTGCATCCCATCTTTCAGCTTCTCAATGAGCTTTTTACCTTTTTCTATCTTATTATATTCGTGATAACTTGTCATCGGAGTCTTAATTCCAAAATGATTCAAAAGCTTTATGCTATTTCTCGTATCCTCCGCTGCGATCAAATCCACCTCACCCAATGTACGCACAACACGATATGTCATATCTTCGAGATTTCCAATCGGTGTCGCACACAAATACAGCTTTCCTGACATATTTGTGCCTCCTTCTTATTTCATCGCATACTCCGAAAGCAATTCTTCTGAATATACGCCCTGCTCTTTATAGACAATCAATGGCGGCTCCACGCGCATACGTGAATTCGCCCCACGCATTCCTTCAATCAGCACCATATTCGGTTCCTTATGTACAAATGGATGTACCATTCTCATACGTTTTGGCTCAATTCCTACCTGTATCATCTTTGACAGGATTTCCGCCAATCGAAACGGTCTGTGCACCATATAAAATCGACCTCTCGGCTTTAAAATTCTTGCGCTTTCCCGCAAAATATCATTCAAATCACAAAGCACCTCATGCCTTGCAATTGCCTTTGCATCCGACGGATTCTCAATACCATGATGTCCAATCATATATGGCGGATTTGTTGTTATGACGTCAAAAGAGGCTGGTCCGAATAATTCGGCTGCCTCTTTGATATCTCCCGTCACAATGTCAACTTTCTCTTCCAAATGATTATGGGCTACACTTCTTCTTGCCATGTCAGCACTTTCTTCCTGTATCTCCAGTCCGGTAAAATGCATCCCTTCGGTCTTTGCCGTAAGTAAAATGGGAATGATCCCTGTTCCTGTTCCAAGATCCAGCGCACATTCTTTCTGTTTTACACGGGCAAAATTGGCAAGTAATACGGCATCCATTCCAAAACAGAATTTCCCCGGATGCTGTATGATCTCATACCCGTTAATCTGTAAGTCATCCAGACGTTCGTCTGATTTCAGATTAGTTATCATCTAATTTTGACGCTCCTTCGTTCTTCTCCAATGCTGCAAGCTCCTTCATCTCTTCTTTGGAAAGTCTCACATCATTTTTTCTCTTTCGCGGTCTGAATTTCAGCTCATCCACTTTGTACTCGCGAATCTCTTTCTCATCATTTTCTAACGTCACAACTACTTTCACAAGCTGGCGAAGCACGCTGACACTCTGTACTTCTCCTTTCAAGCCCTCATTCGTTGTAACTGTGTCCCCGATTGCCGGAAGACGGCTGTTCAGTTCTTCATATGTCTCTTCCTCATTGGTCAGACAACACATCAGCCTTCCACACACACCGGAAATTTTCGTCGGATTCAAAGAAAGGTTCTGTTCTTTTGCCATCTTGATTGATACCGGTGCAAACTCTGATAAATATGTGTGACAACAAAGCGGACGTCCGCAAATTCCGATTCCACCCCGAATCTTTGTCTCATCACGCACACCAATCTGACGCAGCTCAATTCTTGTACGAAATACTGCTGCCAAATCTTTTACAAGCTCACGAAAATCAATTCTTCCGTCTGCTGTAAAATAAAACAGCACTTTATTATTGTCAAATGTATATTCGGCATTGATTAGCTTCATATCCAGATTGTGTTTTCTTATTTTTTCCAGACAGATTTCAAATGCCTCTTTTTCTTTCTCTCGGTTCTTTTCTTCCGCTCTTTTGTCTTCCTCTGTGGCAATTCGAATTACCGATTTTAGCGGCTGCATGACCTCTTCGTCCTTCACTTCTTTCGGTCCTGTCACAACAGTTCCAAACTCTATGCCTCTTGCTGTCTCCACTATTACTTTGTCACCCTGTCTGATGTGAAATTTACCTGGTGCAAAATAATAAATCTTTCCTGCCGGACGAAATCTTACTCCGATTACTCTTGTCATATTCTAGTTCTCCTTTATCGTAAGCAACAATAATTCCATTACCAGATCAAAGTTTACATTCGCTTTCAGGCGTGTTTTCGCCTTTTCGATACTGTCCAGAATAATCTCAATTCCCTCATAAGAACTTTTGCTTGCCTTCTCCTTGATGTAAGTCAATTGGTCACTAAATACAACTTTTCCTGCTTCTTTTGTTGCCTTATAAAGCAGAACATCCCGGTACCAGACAGTAATCAGATCCAGATAATCTGTCAACTTCTAATTTATATTTATTAATCTCTTTTATCGCACTGACAATCTCGTTCAGTTCCATCTCATCATATATTTAACAACTGAACTGCTTCTTCTTTAATCTCATTAAAGTGTTCTGACGTTGCCAGCATAATGGCACGCCCCATGTTTCCCTGTGCAAATGCCGCACAGATATCTGCCTGATAATCCGGAATATGCAGTTGCTCCATCAAATACTTTTTAATCAAAGTATCCTTAATATTCCTCAATTTCAACATGACACATCTTGAACGAATTGTCGGCAGCAAACTGTCTGCATTCTCTGTCAGCAGAAAAATAATGGCATATTCCGGTGGCTCTTCAATCGTTTTTAGCAGTGCATTCTGTGCCTGCACAGTCAACAGATCCGCTTCCGGAATAATGTATATCTTATAGCGGTTGCTGTATGGCTTGATCATAATGTCACCATTGAGCTGCTCTCGTATATCATCTACACTGATTGACCCCGGCTTTTCATGCTGTATCGTAATGATATCCGGCTGATTCCCGCTGTCTGCCTGCCTGCAGGAACGACACTCACCGCAAGGTTCTGACTGGCTGTTCTCACATTGCAGAGTCATTGCAAATAATTTTGCAAGCATCTTTTTTCCAGAGCCTTTTGCGCCATTTAAGATATATGCATGAGATACTTTATCCTGCTCTACGGCATTTTGTATATATTGAATTATGTCTTTGTGTCCTACAACATCTTTAAATCCGCTCATATTATTACCTTTCTGTTATATATTTTTTTATAAACAACTTCCTCGACGTGCAACCTTGCCGTCGCTTTGCTTACGTGAATATTATATCATATTTCTTGGTGAATACATAGCATAATTTCTTGGATGCAGTTTTCCATATTGTCATTGAAATAATGGTGAGTTATCCCCATTCTTTGTAAGTTTTCCTCAGAGAAATCCTCAGCATCCGCAAGGAATCGCCTGCACAGTTCTTCGTATTTTGGCTCTTTCTGTTTTCTTTCTCGTTCTACTGCCCTTAACAATCGCACTCCATCGTCAACATCAATGTATATAGGTACCAATGAGTCCGTCCCCATATATGCGAGCATCTTTGCATATGACTCTAAAGTCCCGATTGCAATATAATTCTCATCTCCGTCAAACTGTCCGTCATCCACTGTAAAATATTTCCACACTCCGTGTACCGTATTGTATGCGCGAAGCTCGATTACTTTCCCTTGTGCTTCGAGCTCAGCCAATCTCTTTTCATCGACAAAATAATATTCCACACCCTCCTGCTCACCTTCCCGAATCGGACGTGTTGTATAGATTACAATTGTCTTAAGATCTGGCATCCTCTCTTTGATCTGTTTAAAAATTGTATCTTTCCCGGAGGCACTTTTCCCCATAAAATAAAAAATCTTACTCATTTATCCACACCTTTATCTGTTTATCCACTTCCAGACCTTCAATCGAATATCCTAGCTGTTCATACATCTCCAAATATGCAATCACATCCTCCGTAATCTGCTCTCCCGGCACAATAATCGGAATTCCGGGTGGATACAAATACGCATATTCCATCGAAATTTTTCCGATACTCCCTTTCCATCCACAAAATTTTCCGCGCTTTTTATGCAGTACGTCGGAACTTTTTGCACAAAGTCTCGTTCTCGGAAGTTCTCTCCACACTCGTTGTTTGTTCATGGCAGACAAGGAACGATCAATTTCTAACAATGCCTGTGTAAATCTTTCCAATCCTTCTTTCGTGTCCCCTACTGCCGTCATTCCAAGCACATAGTCTCCCGAGGTCATCTCCATCTGCAAATGATACTTCCTACGCAATATTTTTTCAAGGTCTCTGCTTGAAATATTTGTATTTCTCACTGAAATCACAAATTTAGAGCAGTCATAATGTGAAGTCTCCACGAGCCTCAAATAAGAAAGTTTTCCCAACTCTTCCCGCATTTTTTGCAAGTTATCCACATACGGCGAAAAGATATCCTCACCTTTTTTTTCAATCAATTCCATACATTCATCTATGCTTGCCATCAATACATACGACGGACTGCTTGACTGTAACATATGCAGATACATCCGTACTTTTTCTCTATTTACAGACGTTTCATTGATATGAAGCAAGGCGGTCTGTGTGAGCGATGGAAGTGTCTTGTGCACACTGTGTATAACAATATCTGCGCCATTTTCATTCGCATTTTTCGGAAAATACGGATGAAATCCAAAATGTGCGCCATGCGCCTCATCCACAATCAACGGAATCTTATGTACATGTGCCACTTCTGCAATCTTTTTCACATCAGATACCACACCGTCATATGTCGGCGATACAATCATGACCGCCTTGATATTTGGATTTTTATCTAATAACAAAGTAATGTCATCTACTCTCACTTCCCCGTTTAATCCTGTTTTCTCATCGTATTCCGGATAGACATACACAGGTTTCAGCTCATTTAAATAAATTGCGTGATACACGGATTTGTGGCAATTGCGGGCTACAAGAATCTGGTCTTGTTTGTCAGTCACTCCCATAATCGCACTCAGAATTCCAACTGTACTTCCATTTACAAGAAAATGTGTCTCATCTGCACAATATAATCTCGCGGCACGTTCCTGTGCCTCCCGAATGATCCCGTCTGCATGATGCAGATCATCAAACTCATCTATTTCGGTAATATCAATTTCATAAGGCAGATCATTCTCCATCATTTTTTGATTTCTCTTGTGCCCCGGCATATGCATTCCATAGAAATCACTCTCACTATATTCCTCCAGATAATTATAAATTGTCTTCATACTCTTCTCCCAATTAAAATGAGCCACATCCCAAGATGCAGCTCGCTTTTCTCTATCTGTACTCTTCATATTTCCCATAATACTTACCGTAATATTTTCCATAATAATGACCATTTTTCTTTCGATCAACCTTGTTGAGAACAACGCCAAGCACAGCGCATCCTGCATTTTCAAGCTTCGAACGCACTTCCTGTACCAAACGGTATTTAATCGAACCTGATTCAACAACAATGATTGAACCGTCACACTCTTTTGCAATAATTGCACTGTCGACAACCATGCCAAGCGGTGCTCCGTCAATAATAATGTAGTCATATACTCCCCGGAAAGATTCCAAGGCCTTCGCAAAACGACTCGATGCAAGAAGCTCTGTTGGATTAGGGACAACCGGTCCTGAAAAAATCATATGAAGTCTTGAAATATTTGTCCCGTATACAACATCCGTCAATGCACACTGTCCTGAGAGAAAATGAGAAAGTCCTCTATCAATTTTTCCTGTTCCAAGTCTGGACACTAATACAGATTTTCGAATATCCGCATCAATAAACAGTACATTCTTATTTAATTCAGAAAGCGAAATCGCCAAATTCAGCGAGATGGTACTTTTTCCTTCACTCGCAAGAGAACTAGTAAACACGATTACACGCTTATCGTCACCGCAGAACTGAATATTTGTACGCAAATTTTTCATCTCTTCTCTCATCTCATAATTCAATTCTTTTTGTAAAATATCAACCCGCTTCATAGACTTCTCCTATTCTTTCCTCAATATTTTCTCCGGATTTTTAACAAAAATACGCTCCGCATACTCTTTTCCCATTTTTTTAGTTACATATTTCGCACACTTTCCCAAATTAGGCTTACGATACTCAGTCCCATGCGCATCACTGGCAATAAAATGTACACAATCTTCTTTCATTGCTCTTTTACAAAATTGCTTTGTTTTCTTACCATACTCACCAAGCACAGATGCAGCATTCAACTGCACATAAGCTCCGAGCTCAATCAGCTCCCATATATTATCCATGTCATCTATAAGATCCGGATAACGTTCAATGTGAGCAATCACCGGTTTATATCCGGCTACTACTAAATCATATATTTGATTACGAATCCGCTGAAATGTGTGACTGGAAGAAAACTCCACAAGCACATAACGACTTCCTGCCAGTGTCGGTCTTTTCTTCCTCTGCAAATCTTCTATCATATCCGAATTCGTATGATATTCACATCCAAGATAAACTTTAAAATCAGGCGCTATCTTTGCGGCAGCCCCTCGCATTCCTCTATAATAATGTATAACCTCCTTCATATCCGGCTCAAACATTTTCACCCGATAATGAGGAGTCAATATAATGTTCCTCACACCATCGTCATATTCCATCTGAAGCAGCTGTTTTGCCTCAAGAATTGTAGACGGACCATCATCCACCTTTGGCATAAGATGGCAATGTATATCAGTCAGAGTCAAAACCCTCACTCCTTTCACAAGACCTCCCCAAGCAAAGGCTCGGGGAGGGAACAACACTATCATAATTCAAATGAATTATTTAACGTATTCTTTTTTTCTCAAGCCAACAGCTGCTACAACTGCTACAAGTGCTACCACTGCTACAGTTGCCATAGAAGTTTCTCCAGTTTTTGGTGAAGTTGTTCCACCATTACCACCTTTAGTATCTCCTACTACGAATGCAACTGGAGAAAGTTTAGAAAATGTAGCTGTGATTGTTCCGTTTCCGGCTTTCACACCTGATACAGTATCTTTTTTCCCACTTTGTTCCATCGTAGTGAAGAACTGCAACTTTTGTGTTTGCTGTAACTCCTGAAACTGCAAATGTAATTGTAGCTGGAAGATCTTTAGCATCTACTTTTACGTCTTTGACTGTTGCAACTTTCATGTCTGATGAATAAGCATCTCCGAGTACAGCTTTGAGTGTATCTGCTTTTTTCACGTCTGCAACTACGTCTGCATTAACGTTGTCGTTAATCCCAACCGTAATTTTATTTCCGTTTTTATCAACTGCTGCTACTGCTTCATTCTTAACTGCACCACCGGCAGCTGGACTTGGAGCAGCGAAAGCGTTTAAGCCCATTGCAACAGTTAATGCAAGTGCAGAAACAACCCCTAACCATTTCTTTGCTCTTCTCATTGGTATCTCCTCCTTTTTTTATTAAATCATTTCACTCCTCGGCCAAAACATCTAGGATGCCTCCACCGGTTCGTAAAATAATTCCACAATTAATTGGTACAATGCTTCATCATCTACATAAAACTCATCATGCTTTTCGCCGGCAACTTCTTCTCCCGGCATTATAATCGTCTTGTCCAACTCATATGTAGACAATGTTTCTATATCATCAGCAGTTATATCTGTAATCAGATACTCCTGCATGCTGTTCATAAGTTTTGCATACCAAGCTGAATTCCCACTTCCAGAGGATTTCATCTGGCTTGCCAGTGCGTGCAAAAACTGTGTCTGTCTCTGCATACGCTCCTGATTACTTCCGGTTACCTCAATATCTCTTGTGCGAACATACTTTTCTGCCAACTCCCCTTTTAACGTAACCGTCGCTCCTTTTTGAAAGGAAGGATCAATATATGTATAATCTTCCGGTACCGTCAATGTGACACCACCAATCAGATCAGTTGCTTTTCGAATTCCTTCAATGGTCATAGCCAGATAAGAATCAATCTTTATCCCGTACAACAACTCTGAGACTGCATTTTTTGTCAGCTGACAACTTTTTCTTTTTCCCATCACCATATGCATATTGAAGTGCAATCTGCCCTTTTTCTGTTCCAAGCTTCTCCCCACCAATACCGTAGATTTGAAGCGGAACCATCGCATTACGGGAGATTTCCAACATCTGCGTCTTCTTGGTCCCTTTATCCATGACAAATAAAATTAAACTATCTGACTGTCCACTATATCCAGCATTTTCTTTCTCTTCAATTGCTCCATGTTGATCTATTCCCATAAATAACACAGCAGACACATCATGATTGTATTGGTACTTCTTCCCATCGATTGTAAGATAGTTCTTTGTCTCTGGCTCATCCTCACGAAGTTCTTCTGCAATCCGTTTATCTTCTTCCTTCGCTTTGGAGTTCTGTATATTAATCCCCGCTACAACCACAACTGTTGCAACCACAATCATAGCTAAAATCGTTGCAATCAATACAACAATCTTTTTTCGCCACTTATTCATCTGTTAAAACCGCCCCCACAAGGAATCTGTGTTCTTTTTCGCTACCGATACAAGTACTCATTGTGATTATGTGATCTTCCGGAGTAACAGTCACACTCTCATCAAATGAATTCCTCAAATCTCTGGACTCATACATAGAGTCTAAAAACATCTGTCTTTGATCTTCCGATGAAAAGTCAAATGCGTGCATAATATGTCTGTCATCGTAAACAACTGCTGCAAATACATGGTATACCAATTTTTTTCTCTGGCGTATAGATAACAACTTCCGGATGCTCTTTTAAAAATTCTTCATCCTCATACTTATGCAAATCTTTAAACATGGTTCCATCACGCATATCATGCCCATAAATCACTGTATTAAAATCAGTAAATTCTTTGTTGTTATAATTTTCTGTATAAATCGATCCAGGCAACCCAGCCGTTCCATCAATCGTGTGATCCAAGTAATACGCATCATCTGTTGGATGGCGCATAATCGGATAATTCACATTTGTTCCAGGAATTTCAATCCATGCATATACATCCGGGTTCTGTTCTTGAAGTTTCTTGAAGTCTATAGGACTCGTATATGCATCTTCTTGAGGCTCTTTCTTAACTTCTTCTTTCACTACCTCTTTTACTACTTCGTCATATTTCTTCTCATTCTTAACTAGTTTTGTATAATAAAGAATTAAATATCCAATTGCTATTCCCGCCACAATCACACAGATTGCAAACAATATCTTTCTTCCTTTTCCTTTCATACAATCAACCCTATCTCATTATCTATGTTTGTTCGTTGGTTTCTTTTGTTGTTTCTTCGACTTTGTCCCATTCTTTGGACGTGTACCCTTCTTTACTTCCACATCGCTATCTAATGGCAAGGATGCAAGTGTATTGAGCTGTAAATACTTCGTTACATCTTCTTCTGTCTTAATTGTATCGTCAAGCAGATAACGAACCACAATCACCGCCATCACAAGTAATGCTGCAATCACACCACCAATCGCTGTATTCTTCACTAAACTCGGACTCGATGGCACTTTTGGTACAACTGCACGCTCAACAATGCTTGGTCGATCCGTACTCATAATCTCTGCCACTCCATCAGCTGTAGCATCTGCAAATGCATTCGCCATATCTGCCGCCAACTCTGGATCTGGATCTTCGACTGTAATCTTCAGATAACGAGTATCCGCCGGATTATCGACTGTAACCTTAGCAACCATCTCTTCGTAACTATATTCCAAATCCAACTCATCAATCACAGTCTTCACAACCGGACGACTTGTCGCCAAAATCGCAAAGTCTTTTGTCAACTGGCTTCCCATCTGAATATCTGCCAAAGAAGTCACACTCGTTGTCTTTGTTAAGATATATATCATTGAAGTAGACGAATATTGTGGCGTAATCAAAAATTTTGTTCCACTAAAAAGGAGACCAGCTCCTATTATTAATGACACAATAATAATTCCTATCTTTCCAAGTAATACTTGAAACAATTCCAGTAAATCAATCTCTACTTCGTCTTCACGTACTTGATTCTCCATAGCCTGTCTCCTCTATCATACCATATACTATATTTCATAAATTCCGTCTTTGCAGGTAAATAAAAATACATATCATTTTAACCCTCACGCTACTATAACATAATTCTAATCAAATTGGAATACCTGTATTCTACAATTTTCTTCATTTTTTTCGCAATATTTTTATCAATATCCTCCATATTCTTTTCCTTTTTTCCCCTATATATCAATTTGTAGAAAAAGTAATACAGTATTCCACCAATGATTCCTCCTAATGTATTGTAAAACAATCAGCCAACTGAAATGTGCCAAGCCGGAAAATCACCTGTGAAATTTCTATGCCAAAAGAAGATAAAATACAATCTTACATGATTTCCAAATCACTTTCCGAAAACAGATCTTATTTACACACAATTTATGCCCAAACGTCCAAAATAAAACAAAGAAAATGGAACGAACAAATCACATTCTCAATAGACTCTGTCGTCAATTGCCCATTTTCATTATACAGACTCCATCCTCCCATAACATTCACCAGTGGATTCATCCATAAATTCCGATTCAACAATGTGCGAAATAAAATTAAAGCAGTGTAGAACGCCAATAGAAACACTCGTCGAAATTCACTTTTCGATTTAAACATCTTCACCCACTTGCGACACGCCGATTTCCATCCGTGTTCTACCACAAAAAGATAAAAAAACATAAACAACACTGCTAAAATGATGGAAAAGCCAAACGGCTGATACAACGCAGTCAACACATTCGTTATAATCATCTGTATAATATCTTGCAAATTATTTTCTTCCTTCCAAATCTTTTTTCTTTGATACAATTATAAATAATTTTTCTTTCACTATCAACTGTTTCCTATGGATAATTTATAATAGAATTCCTCTGCTTTTTTACTTTGAATACTTGCCTGAAACGGCATTGACTTGTTTCTCTTGATCGTAAGCTTCAGCCAGAATAGCTGAAACTTTCGATCATTAGATCCGGTGTAACCCCAAATAGATATTATAACGAAATCTTATTTGTAAATTCTTCTAACTCTTTAGATTGGAACGCAATCTCTGTCCATTGCTGCAACACTTCCGAATCCTGTTGCATTTGAATTTGATTATAAAGCTCTTCTGAAACTGATCCCAACTCTTGCAAAAACAAAAGTAACGTTTCCTTCAGAGTTTCTATGCGTCCCTCTGCACGTCCTTCTGCACGCTCATCCTTCAACATCTCTTCAAAAATCATAAAGCGTTCCTCCATCTCCCGGCTTCCCTTGATTTCTCTTACAAACTTCTGCAACTGTTCCACATATGGATCATGAAATTCTTTTTCACTTCCCTCAAGGTCTTCCTTCATATAACTTTAAAAATGTTACCAGCTCTTTCGGAACCTCACTTTCATTCTTTCCACGCGTGTTTAAAAACAGAATACTTCTTCCATCTGCCATCTCCACATCCTCTGACTCCTCACATGTCATCCGAAATTTATACCGATATTTTTCTTTTCCAAACGGATCAAAATCACAGATAAAAATGACATATGTATCTGGAAGCTCTGTGTACTCTTCACCTGTTAGTAACAACTCCATGTCCATCTGACTTTGATAATAACGACTCCGTTTACCTAGTGCTGGCTTTTTCTCCACCTGCATCTCTACATTATAACGAGTATGCTTTTCGTCTTTTGCGTATACATCCAAACGAATCCCTTTATATTCTGGATGATACACAATACTCTTTTCTCGACTCACTTCTACTCGCGCAATCGGTATCTCTAAGACTCTCTCCAAAAGGCCTTTGCAATTGTTCTCGTCCATCATCACCGCACCAAACATAAAATTATCTTTAAGCGTGAGTTCCTTTAAACGTTGTTTCCTTCTCATTTTAATCCTCCATAGCACAGAGGAATTCTATAAAATGATTGTAACAGATTGATTAATACCTGGCTAGTCTCATTTTCTGAATCGTCTCTTTCTAAAAATCCCGATAGAAGTAGCACCAGCAGCACCCACGCCTCCAACTGCAACACATCCCAACACTGTTGCTAAGGCTTTTTGGTTATTTTGTGTCACTTTATCGTCTACACGATCTAAGTATTTTGTACTTACTGGATTATCTTTGGTCGTAGCAACTTCTTGGGTTTCTTCCTGTAACGGTTGCTCTTCTGGCTCTGTATTGGATGGAACCAATTTTACATTCACTTGGACTGAAGATGTATTTGGAACCTCGGTATGCTTGATTACTTCGGTCTCTTTCTTTCCCTCTTCCTTTGCAGTATCTTCTATAATAGTTGCGTCCTCTCGGTTATCGATAATGGTCATTTTCCCATTCACATATACAATCTGATAACTTTCACGGTTCGTCAAATCGCTGCCACTAATCATAATTTCATATTCGCCAACTCTATTTGTGTTTTCTGTTGAGCAGTTATGATTGGTGGTTCTACAAGTTTATCGCCCTCTACCAATCCTTCTACTTTATAAGTAAACTCTGGCATTTGACTACCTACTGTAATATTCAACTGATCCTCTGCCGTAATGGTCAACACTTTCTTCTTAATCTCTACCGTAATAGATGAGGTCGTTCATTATAATCTTCATCACTGGCTTTTGTTGCTGTGATGGTTACTGAACCTGCCTTGTGAATAGTCGCTATATTATCTGAGATACTAATAATATCAGAGTCAGAACTTTCGAATCTCACTTCCCCTGTTCCACTTCCACCTTCTGCGGAAAGAACGAATGGATTCATCTCCGTATGTTTTGTAATC
>ENA-OQCW01000516-OQCW01000516.1-human-gut-metagenome-genome-assembly--contig:-NODE-516-length-22535-cov-2.861567_pt1 | contig 22535 bp, 20 predicted proteins | sample MGYA00242767_ERZ504593 | MGnify/ENA primary metagenome ERZ504593 (study PRJEB26092, sample SAMD00036307) | human gut metagenome | host: Homo sapiens | study: EMG produced TPA metagenomics assembly of... | reverse complement strand
CCTGCAGCGTGATGATCGAACCGTCGACGTCCCGTTGCCGCGCGAGCGCGTCGTCAAGCGCCTCCTGCCGCTTGGCGAGATCGGCCCGCGCCTGTTCCAGCGCCTTGCCGCCGTCATCGTCGCCGTTGTCGGCCTCGCGTTCCAACGACTCGCACTGCGAGCGCGCCTGCGACAACTGGGTCTGGAGTGTTTCGCGCTGCGCGGTGAAATCCTTGGCGCGTGTGTCTGCAAGTTCGGAGGCCGCCTCCTCGCGGGCTATCAGCGCGTTGAGGTTCGCGATCTGCAAGTCGCGCTGCTGGGCGCTTTTGCGCAGCTCCGCCAGGGTCTGCCGCACCGAGGCGAGTTTTTTCTCGTCGTCGGCGCGCTCCTGTATCGCCTTGTCGAGCGCGATGCGCATGTCGTTGACTGTCTCCGACTGCCGCCGCGCCTGCGATTCCAGTTCCTCCGCCCGCTTGTTCAGCATGTCGGGGTCCTCGCCGAGAGAGGTCACCAGCTGCCCGAGCAGCGACCGTCCGCGTTCGCCGGCCAGTGAGGACAACGATTTCAGCCGTTCCTGTATCTGAGACATCTCATGCCAGGTCTGGTTGATTCGCGCGAGTGCCGGGCTGGATTGCGCGCTCAGCGATTCGATCTGTTCGATGCGCACCTTGACCCGGACGAGCTCCGATTGCGCGGCCTGCAGGTCGTGACGCACCGAAGCCAGCTCGCCGCGCACCGCGTCGCGCTTCGCCATCGCGGCGACGGCATCGTCGGCGTACAGGCGGCTCTGCGCATCGCGCAACGTCACCTGGATGCTGTCGGCCCTGCGCGAGATACGCGCCTGCCGGCCAAGCGGCCCGAGCTGCCGTCGTATCTCGCTCAGCAGGTCGTCGAGCCGCGACAGGTTCGTTTCAGTGTTCGCCAACTTGCGCAGCGCACGTTCCTTGCGCTTGCGGTGCTTGAGGATGCCCGCGGCCTCTTCGATGAACGCGCGGTGGCCGCTGGGATCGGCCCTCAGAATCGCGTCCAGCCGCCCCTGCCCGACGATCACGTGCATCTGCTGCCCGAGCCCGGTGTCGCTCAACAGCTCCTGGATGTCGAGCAGACGGCAGGCCGAGCCGTTGATCGCGTATTCGGAACCCCCGTTGCGGAAGATGGTGCGGCTGATCGTCACCTCGCTGTAGTCGATGTTCAGCGTGTGGTCGGTGTTGTCGATCGTCAGGCTCACCTGTGCGCGGCCGAGTGGCGGGCGGGAGGACGTTCCCGCGAAGATCACGTCCTCCATCGACGTGCCGCGCAGGTTCTTCGCGCCCTGTTCACCCATCACCCAGGTGAGCGCGTCGACGATGTTCGACTTGCCGGAACCGTTCGGACCGACGACCGCGGTGATGCCCGGCTCGAATCGCAGCGTCGTGGCGGATGCGAACGATTTGAAGCCGCGCAGCGTGAGTTCCTTGAGATACATGTCAACTAGGCCTGTCCGCCCTTGGGACCGCCGTCGGCGGCATCCGCCTCCTTGGCGGCCTCCTTGGCGGCCTTGTCAAAGCCGAAATCGCCGAAGTCGTTCTCGTTGAAATCGGGGTTCGCATCGGTGGCGAAGTCCGTGTCGGCGTCCGATTCCCACCCCGGACCGTGGCAGGGTCTCCGGCGCCGGTGCGCGGCTCGGGCTCGCCCACCGAGGGATTGACACGCTCGGCCTTCGGCTTGGCGAGGTCGGCGTTCATCCGCTCCTTGAGCAGCGTGCGCGCGTCTCCGGCGGTGACGAAACTGCCGCAGACCAGCACGCCACGGCCGTAGCCGACTCCGGTCTCATCCTCGACGTCCACCATGTCGACCGCTTTCTGGATGGCGTCTGGCAGGCTGTCCTCGCGGATGACACGGTCGCGGCCGAACACCTGGACGGCGATCTTCTCCAGTTCCTCGGCCGGCATGACGCGGTCGCGCCACGAGTTCTCGGTGACGACGACCTGGCTCAGGATCGGCTCCAGCACGCCGAGATACTCCTCCACCTGCTTGTCGCCCATCATCGCGACGACGCCGACCAGCTGTGTGAAGTCGTAGCTTTCCTCGATGGCCTTGCGCAGCGCCTCGGCCGCGTTCACGTTGTGTCCGCCGTCAAGGATGATCGTCGGCGACGTGCGGATCTGCTCTATGCGGCCGGGCACCTTGACGCCCTGCAGCGCCTGCCCGACCAGGTCGCCGTTCAACGGCCCGTTGACCGGGATGACCGCCTCCGCGGCAGCGAGCGCGGCGAGCGCGTTGTGTGCCTGGTGCTCGCCGAACTTGGCGATCGGCACCTGCTCGTACACCCCGTTCGGTGTGTGCAGCGTGGCGATCTGGCCGCCAACCGCAGGCACGCGGTCCGTGACCTCCATCTCATAGCCGTCGCGTACCAGCGTCGCATGGTTGCGCTCGGCGGCCTCCATCAGAATCGGCATGACCCGCTCCTCATGCGGCTGCGGCCCGATGATGGCGGTGCAGTTCGGCTTGATGATACCGGCCTTCTCGGTGGCGATCTGCTCGACGGTGTCGCCAAGCCACTGCATGTGATCCATGTCGACCGGGCCGATGATGGCCGCGTCCGCGTCCAGCACGTTCGTCGCGTCCCACAGGCCGCCCATGCCGACCTCGACGACGGCAACGTCGACCGGCGCGTCGGCGAACTTCCAGATGGCCATCGACGTCAGCACCTCGAAGAAGCTCATCGGGGGACGGCCGGACTCGGCCATCTTCGCGTCGACAATGGCGACCAGATCCTTGATCTGATCCCACATGTCCACGAAATCGTCATCGCTCAGCTCCTGCCCGTCGATGGCGATGCGCTCGTTGATACGTTCCAGATGCGGCGACGTATACAGGCCGGTGCGCAGCCCATACGCCCGGCAGAGGGCCTCGGCCATGCGGGCGGTCGACCCCTTGCCGTTCGTGCCGGTGACGTGGATCACACGGAATGAGTGCTCCGGATGGCCGAGCACGTCGAGCATAAGGTTCATCCGGTCCAGATCCAGATTCGTGGTGTTGTGCTCCGGCGGGCGGCGCATGATGTCGCGCTCCACGTCGCGGATGGACTCGTTGTTGCGGTTCGGATGCTCAAAAGACATGCTGATATCGACCTCGTTTGCTCGTCAATGGTTCCGTTACGCCATTCTAATGGTCGTCCTGTCATATGCCGACGGCAATATCCGGTCAGCAGGTCGCCGCCGCGTCATTGCGACGCCAATCGCAGGCACGATGACGGCGTAATTCACGAAGTCGTCACCAAAAATTGACCGTTCGTATGACCTGACCCATGAAACGAGCTCTTATATGGTTCTGTACTTGATAAGGAAAGGTTCGGCTCTCCGATGGGAAGACCACGCGATAGGAGATGGATCATGCGGGCAATCATCCTCAGTGGCGTAGCGTTCATAGCGACCACGGCCGTGCTTGCGCTTGCCTGCCCGGCGCATGAGCTCGCCGACATGGAAGACGAGTGAGACGGACGGCACGTCACACCGGTCAGCCCCTATGACGACCGTGTAGCGCTCGTTTGCGTCCTTAAGTGCGCGCCGAAACGACAACCGTGCGCACTTAGGGACGCAAATGGCCTGGTTTGCGTCCCTATGTTCGCGCACTTGTCGTTTCGGCGCGCACTTAGAGACGCAAACAGACCCGCCGCTAGCGCCGCACCCCGCCGGCGACGAACAGCGCGTGGGCGTCGCCCCGGCGCTTGTTGTCGAGATAGCGCCGGAACAGCTTCAGCCGCTCCACAGTGCTGGCGGCCAGGGGCTCGGGCAGATCATCCAGTTCGAACCAGCCCACGTTCAGGCTTTCCTCGTCCCCCACATACGGCTCGGCATTGCCGCCGGGCTTGAGAGCGCACAGGAACGAGTGGTCCATGTACATCGTGTTGTCGCCGTTCGCATAGGTGATCACGCGTGACGACGACGTGACGGCGACCAGGTCTGTGACGACCGCGTCGATGCCGGTCTCCTCCTTGATCTCGCGCACCACCGTATCCGCCGGCTGCTCACCGGGCTCGTTGATGCCATAGATCATGGCCCACTCGCCGGTGTCGGAGCGACGGCCCAGCAGCAGGCGGCCCCGGTCGTCCAGCACGCAGCCGGTGACCCCGTTGAGCCACAACAGGTCATGGCCGATCTTCTTGCGCAACTCCAATACGAATTCGGGTGTTGGCATGGGCATTCCTCCTTGTATTGCGTACAACCGACGATGCCGCCCCGTTGAAAGGGGCGGCATCGTATCGGAACAATCAGGCCTTGGAGCCTGCGGCCATGTCGGCCATCCACTGCTCGACGTCGTCGGGCTGCTTCGGGATGCCCGCGGAAATCCATTCGGGGCCGTTCTCGGTCATGAGCACGTCGTCCTCGATACGGATGCCGATGCCGCGGTATTCCGGCGGAATCAGCAGATCATCCTCGCGGAAGTACAGACCGGGCTCGATGGTGAAGATCATGCCGGGTTCGATCTTCGCGCCTTGGTACGACTCGTAGCGGGCCTGTGCGCAATCATGCACGTCAAGTCCGAGGTGGTGCGCCACGCCGCAGGCGAGCCAACGGCGGTGCTGCTGGCCTTCGGGCGACAGCGATTCCTCGACGTCCACCGGCAGCAGCCCCCAGTCGTGCAGGCGCTGCGCGATCACGCGCATGCAGGCGTGATGGATGTCGGAGTACGTGGCGCCCGGCTTGGCGGCCTCGAAGCCGGCCTGCTGGGAGTCCAGCACCGCCTGGTAGAGCCGGCGCTGGAAATCGGTGAACTTGCCGTTGGTCGGGAAGGTGCGGGTGATGTCGGCCGTGTACAGGCTGTTGACCTCCACACCGGCATCGATGAGCAGCATGTCGCCCTTGCGCACGACGCCCGTGTTGCGCATCCAGTGCAGAATCGGCGCGTGCTCGCCGGAGGCGATGATCGTATCGTAGCCCAGCGCGTTGCCCTCTTCGCGGGCCACCGCGTTGAACGCGCCTTCGAGGATGCGCTCGGAGCGCGGCTTGTCGAGCGCTTCGGGAAGCTTCGCAAGGATGTGGTCAAAGCCGTGCTTGGTGGCCTGGACGGCCTTGCGCATCTCTCCGATCTCGTACTCGTCCTTGACCATGCGAGCTTCGGCGGCGAACTCGTGCAGCTTGTCGTCGGCTGCGTTGTTCTTGTCCGGGTCGGTATAGCCGTTGGCCTCACGGATCGATTCGACCAGTGACGTGACCTGCGGGTCGGCGTCGCTGATCACGCGCACGCGCACCGCACCGGCCTCGGCCCCGACGTCCTTGGACAGCGCGTCAGCCAGCTGGGCGATGTCGTGCGTCTCGATGCCGGTCATCGCGGTCATTTCCTTGAGACCGGCGCGAGGGCCCACCCAGTATTCGCCGTAATGGGCGTTCATGAAGAAGTCCTGCGTGGCGGTGTCGGCGCGCGGGGCGACGAACAGCTCGGCCTCATGCGTCTTGCCGGCCTTCGCCTCGGGCGAATCCGGGTCGAGAGGGTTGAGCACCAGCACGGCACCCGCCTCGTAATCCTGGCCGAGGCCGGTGTAGTACGCGAAGGTGGTGTCCGGGCGGAACATGTAATCGCAGTCGTTGTTGCGCACCTTGGGACTGCCTGCCGGAATCACCAGACGCTCGCCGGGGAACGCCTTGCCCAGTGCGGCGAGTCGCGCCGGCGTGAACTTCGAGGATTCGAGCGGCTCGATCTCCGGTTCGCTGGCGTCCCAACCGGTCTTCATGAAATCAATGAAGGCGCTGGAATTGGGACGCAACGAACGGTTGTTCACACGGTCGCTCATCGCCTGATCCGCGCCGGGGGCGTTCGCCTCCTCGCGGGCCTCGTATTCCTTGTCCTTATCGGTGATGACTTCGCTCATCGTGTGACGCTCCTTCGTACTGTTCGAAACCTGTGTCGTTCGAAACCGACTGACAATTCCTTCCCTATACTAGTCGCACCACGCCCGCCCATACGACGTTCGCGCGGAGTCGATATGTATCCTCCCGCCAGCGGGGCGGAACCGGTAATCCTGCTGGGGCTAGCGGCTAGGCCGCGTTTTCGGCGGCCAGGAGCTCGTGCAGGTGGGCGCGGTGCTTCTGCTGTTCGCACGGGTCGGGAACCGGCAGCGAGGCGAGCAGTTTCTTCGTGTACTGGTTGCTCGGCCGCTGCATGATGTCGTCGGCGTCACCGTGCTCGACGATGCGTCCCTTGTGCATGACCATGATACGGTCGGCGAGCATGTCCACCACGGCCAGATCGTGGGTGATGAACAGGCAGGCGAATCCGATCTCAACCTGCAGCTTCTTGAACAGTTCCAGGACCTTGGCCTGCACCGACACGTCGAGCGCGCTCGTCGGCTCGTCGGCGATCAGCAGCGACGGCTTGAGCGCCAGCGCGCGTGCCAGCGAGGCGCGTTGCCGCTGGCCACCCGACAGCTCGTGCGGGAATCGGCTCATGTACGCCCTCGGCAGCTGCACCATCTCCAGCAGGTCGCCCACGTACTCCTTCGCGTCAGCGACCGACGAGTACTTGCGGTGCACGATGAGCGGTTCGGCGACGTTCTCCGCGATGGTCATCAGCGGGTTGAACGAGCTGCCCGGATCCTGGAACACGAATCCGATGTCGGCACGCTTGGGCTTGAAATCACGCTCCCTGACGCCGTTCATCTCGACGCCGAGCACATTGAGCGAGCCTCCGCTCACTTTCTGCAGGCCGGCTATCGCGCGGCCGGTGGTGGATTTCCCGGAACCGGACTCCCCCACCAGACCGAGCACTTCGGAACGGTGGATCGCGAAGTCGATGCCGTCTACGGCCACGAAGTCGGGCTGCATCAGGTGCCCGGGGTACGTGATCGTCAGTCCCTTCGCCTCGACGGCCAGTGGCTCGTCATGCCAATCCGACGTGCGGTCGATCGGCTTGCCGTCGACATCGCGCACGACCAGCTTCTGGCCGATGCGCGGCACCGCAGCCAGCAGGCGCTGGGTGTAGGGATGGCTGGGATGGTAGAAGATGCTTTCCACATCGCCCTGCTCGACGACATGGCCGCGGTACATCACGACCACCTGGTCGGCGATGTCGGCGATGACGCCCATGTTGTGCGTGATGATCAGCACGGAGGCGTCGAACTCGTCGCGGGCGAGACGCAGCAGGTCGAGGATTTCGGCCTGCACGGTCACGTCGAGCGCGGTGGTCGGCTCGTCGGCGAGGATCAGCCCGGGGTTGAGCACCAGCGCCATCGCGATGACGATGCGCTGCTTCTGGCCGCCGGAGAACTGGTGGGGATAGTAGTCGATGCGGGTCTCGGCCTCGGGGATGCCGACCTTCTTGAGGATGTCGATGGCCTTCGCCCGGCGCTCCTTCTTGTCTTTCATGCCGTGGGCACGCAGGCCCTCCTCGATCTGCCAGCCGATGGTGTACACCGGGTTGAGCACCGAGTTGGGCTCCTGGAACACCATGGCCGCTTCGGAGCCGCGCATGCGGCGCAGATCCTCACCGGACAGGCTCAGCACGTCAAGACGTTCGGAGTCGGCACGGTTCGACAGGTAGATCGCACCGGACGTGGTGGCGGTCTCGGGCAGCAGCTTGATGATCGAACGGGCGGTCACCGACTTGCCGGAGCCGGATTCGCCGACCACGCCGACCACGGTCTTGCGCGGGATGGTGAAGTTCACCTTGTCGATGGCCTTGATGGAGCCCGCATCGGTCATGAACGAGACGCTGAGGTTCTCGATTTCAGCTAGATTGCCGGACGTGTTCTTGACGTTGGTCGAGTCACTCATGGTCGGTCTCCTTTTCCATCACCTGCGCGATGGCAGGGTTCTCCACACTGACCTGGGGCTTGCCTTCGGATTTGAGCTCCGCGATCACCTCGTTGTCGGCGCTCGGCTTCTCACTGGGGTCGACGGACGTGTCTTCGATGGAGCCGATGACCTCGCCGGCGGACTTGCGGGCACGAAGACGCGGATCTGCCAGATCGTTGAGCGATTCGCCCACGAGCGTGATGCCGAGCACGATGAGCACGATGGCGATGCCCGGGAACACGGCAGTCCACCAGATGCCGGCGGTGACGTCGGCGACGGAACGGTTCAGGTCGTACCCCCATTCGGCCGCGGACGTCGGCTCGATGCCGAAGCCGAGGAAGCCCAGTCCGGCGAGTGTCAGAATCGCCTCGGACGAGTTGAGCGTAAGGATGACGGGCAGCGTGCGCGTCGAGTTCTTCAGCAGGTGCTTGGTCATGATGCGCCATGTGGAGGCGCCCACGACCTTCGCCGACTCGACGTAGGCCGACCCTTTGATGCGCACCACTTCGGCGCGGATGGTGCGGAAGTACTGCGGGATGTACACCACGGTGATGGAGATGCCTGATGCCAGGATGCCGCTCCACAGGCCGGACTGGCCGCCGGAGATCATGATGGCCATCAGAATGGCGAGCAGCAGCGACGGGAACGAGTAGATGGCGTCGGCGATCACGACCAGCACGCGGTCGACCCATCCGCCGAAATATCCGGAGATGAGGCCGAGCAGCACGCCGGCGAAGATCGACAGCAGCACGGCGACGATGATGGCGATGACCGCGGTCCTCGCTCCCCACACCGTGCGGCTGAACACGTCGAATCCGCCGACGGTGGTGCCCCAGATGTGCTTGGACGAGGGGGCGGCCTGCGTCGGGAACGACACGCCGTCCGCGTCCTTGATCTGCGAGTATCCGTAAGGCGCAATCAGCGGGGCGAAGACCGCCACGAGCAGGAACACACCGGTGATGACAAGGCCCGTGACCAGCATGGCCTTCTGCCAGCCGACCGCGATCTTCAGGTCGCGCACCACCGGCAGCTTGCCGTACCATGGCACCGGCTTGTTGACCTTGAGGTCGCCGAGCCGCTTGTCGCCGGGCACGCCGACTTTGGTTGCAGTGCTTTCGGTCATGTCAGTACCTCACTCTCGGATCGATGAGCGCGCTGATCACGTCAACGATGAAGTTGACCACGGCGACGATGATGGCGATTAGGATCACGATGCCCTGCACGGCGACGAAGTCACGCTGCTTGAGGTACTGGGACAGCATGAATCCCAGACCCTTCCACTCGAAGGTGGTCTCGGTCAGCACCGCGCCGGCGAGCATCAGGGCGATCTGCATGCCCATGACCGTGATGATCGGGATCATTGCGGGGCGCCAGGCGTGCTTGGACAGCAGACGGCCCTCCGACACGCCGCGGGAGCGCGCCGCCTCGACGTAGCCGGACGTGTACGTGGAGATGACGTTGGTGCGTACCAGACGGATGAACACGCCTGCGGTCAGCAGACCCAGCGCGAGGGCGGGCAGCACCGCGTGACGCAGCACATCGACCAGCACGCTCATGTCACCCAGCTGGAAGGCGTCGATGATGTAGAAGCCCGTGGGCGACACCAGCCTCTGGAATTGCATGTCGCTGGCGAAGCTGGAACGACCGGATGGGGGCAGCACGTTGAGCCACACCGCGAAGACGAGCTTGAGCATCAGTCCCAGGAAGAACACCGGCGTCGCATAGCACAGGATGGCGAACACGCGGATACCCGCATCGGCGGCATGGTCGCGGCGCCTGGCGGCGAGACGACCCAGTCCGATGCCGACGATCAGAGCGACGATCAGGCTCAGGAACGCGAGCTCGAACCGTGGCCGCCCCGTAGCGGGTCAGGATGGTGGTGACCGGCTGGTTGTCGGTGAGCGTGGTGCCCAGATCGCCGCGCAGCAGCCCGCAAGATAGTCGAGGTACTGCACGGCCAGCGGACGGTCATAGCCGGCGGCATGGATACGGCGTTGCAGCTCTTCGGGAGTCAGGCGTCCGCCCATGGCGGCGGAAATCGGGTCGCCGGTGGCACGCATCACGAAAAACACGATGGTGACGAGAATGAATACAGTGGGGATGATCAGCAGGAATCTGGTCAATACGAAACGGAAAAACCCACTGGACAAACGGTTTTTCTTGGCTTTCGGCTGCGTCTTCGCAGGTGCCGACGCCGTGGCGCTTTCGGACACGCGATGCTCCTTCTGGGGAAAAACGATCGAATACGGATGATGCTCCCGCGGCGTGTGGGATCGCCCGCGGCGGTCATGGATGGCTTGGCGTCAACTGCACCATCCATGACCGGCTTCACGGGCATCGCCCCGCGTCGGCGGGAGCCGGGACTGGATCAGGACTTGGTCACTGATGCGTAGCGGAAGCGGAACGAGGCGTCGAGTACGACACCCTTGATGTTCGTTCCGGTGACGGCCACCTGGGCACCCTGCAGCAGCGGGATGGTGGACAGGTCCTCGGTCTCCAGGGCCTGGACCTGCTTGAGGATCTCCTCACGCTTGGTGGCGTCCTTCTCGCCTGCCTGCTTGACGATCAGATCGTTGACTTCCTTGTTGGAGTAACCGTTGTTGACGAAGTTGCCGTCGCGGAAGAACGGGGACAGGTAGTTGTCCGGATCGGAGTAGTCCGGGAACCAGCCGAGCTGGTAGACCGGGTACGAGCCGTCGGAGTCTTCGGTGACGACGCGTTCCTTGTTGTACTGCGTCCATTCGGTCTGCTGCAGGTCGACCTTGAACAGGCCGCCGGCCTCCAGCTGGGACTTGATGGCGGCGTACTCGTCGGCGGACGAGGAGCCGTAGTGGTCGCCGTTGTACTGGAGCTTGAGGTCGACCGGGGTCGAAACGCCAGCGTCCTCCAGCACCTTCTTGGCCTTGGCGGCGTCGGGCTTGCCCTCACCGTCGCCATAGGCGGCCTTCAGCGTGTCGTCATGGCCGGACAGTCCGTCGGGGATGAAGGAGTACATCGGGGTGTAGGTGCCCTTGTAGACCTTCTCGCTCAGCTCATCGCGGTCGATGAGGTTGGCGACGGCCTGGCGCACGGCCTTGGCCTTGTTGGCGTCGGCGTCGGACTGGGACTCGCCGTAGGGCTGGATCTTGAAGTTGAAGGTCAGGAAGCGTTCCTCACCGCCCGGCCCCTTGACGACCTTGACCTTGGAGTCCTTGGACAGGTCCTCGATGTCGGTCGGGGTCAGCGAGCGGAAGGCCACGTCGATCTGGCCCTGCTGGACGTTGAGCTTGAGGTTGGACGCGTCGGCGAAGTACTTGACCTGGATGGCGTCGTTCTTGGCCGGGGTCAGGCCCTTGTAGCTGTCGTTCTTCTCGTAGGACGCGGTCTCGTTCATCTTGAACGCGGTGAGCTTGTACGGGCCGGCGAACGCGTTCCCCTTGACGATGGTGTCGGCGTCGGTCAGCTTGTCGGCGTCGAAGACCTCTTCGTCGACAATGGGTCCGGCCGGGCTGGACATGACCTGCTTGAGCGTCACATCGAACGGCACGGAGTCCTTGAACACGACGGTGGTATCGTCCGGAGCCTCGACGGATTCGACGTTGGCGAGCAGCGAGCTCGGGCCGTTCGCGTCGTTGATCGTCTTGATGCGGTCATACGAGAACTTGACATCGGATGCGGTCAGGTCATGACCGTTCGCGAACTTCAGCCCTTCCTTGATCTTTACGGTGAATTCGGTGCCGTCATCATTCCATGTACCGTCATCGGCGGCGATATCCGGGCTCAATTCGGACGTATTGTAATCCTGTGCATACAGGAACGGGAAAATCTGAATCTGCACGGCATACGAACCATTGTCGTAAGAGCCCGCGGGATCCACGCTGGTGATCTTATCGGTGGTGCCGATGGTGATCGCGGATCCGCTCACCGTATTGGCGTCCTTCACGCCGCCGCATGCGGTCAGCGATGCGATTGCCGCGATGGATGCGACAGCCGCCAAAATCTTGCGATGATTCTTCAAGGGAAATACCTCTTCCTTAACTACTCTCCGCGCCGTCTTCATTGGCACGGTCACCAAGACTATGGGGTTATTGTGTTAGCCATGTGTTTCCATACGAATCGGCTGTGATGTGCAAGGGCGCGGCTTGTGGCCGAATAACCCTTGGAATTGCAACTATTCCGGTATTTTGCGACATCCGCCACACAATGCCCACATTATGAGACCGGAAGAGGTGGGGGCGACAAGGCTGTACATGAGATGAGGGCCGCCTGCATATGCAGACGGCCCTCATCGCGACCTATCACAGTTTCCCGTGACGAATGCAATCAACGCCTTGCGGCTGCGCCTTACTTCAGCTTGCGGCCGGCGCACCACACCTGGTTGACCGTCCAGCTGGACGGATCGGTGAGCAACAGGTCGGCGGCGTACCCGGGCGCGAGCAGACCCAGCGGGGCGCCGGTGACCGCGTTCGGCTTGTCGTAGCCGAACGCGCGCGCGGGCGCCAGCGTGGCAGCCTCGACGGCGTCGACCGGGGAGATGCCCAGCTCATTGACGGCGCGCTGCACGGCGACCTCAAGCAGCAGCGTGGAGCCGGCGATTGCACCGTTCGACACCAGACGGGCGTGGCCGTCGACGACGTTCACGTCCAGCGCACCCAGCTTGTACGGGCCGTCAGGGCAGTCGGTGGCCGCCATCGCGTCGGTGACGAACGCCGTGCGGTGAGGTGCGAACTCGAAGCCCAGCTTGACCATCGGGTCCTGCACGTGGAAGCCGTCGTTGATCAGCTCGATAGTGACGCGCGGATCCTCCACGGCCGCCGGGATCGGGCCCGGCTTGCGGTGGTGCAGTCCATTCATCGCGTTGAACATGTGGGTCATGATGCCCGCGCCGGCGTCGAAACCGGCCTTGGCGGTCTCGTAATCGGCGTCGCAGTGGCCGACGGCCGGCACGACGCCCGCCTTCGTGAACTGCTTGATGGCGCTGATGCCGTGAGGCAGCTCGGGCGCGATGGTGATCTGGCGGATGCAGCCGTCGGCAGCGCCCAGCAGCTCGTCGACGAGCTCGGGAACCGGGTCCTTGAGGCACTCGGGATCATGAGCGCCCTTGCGGGCGAGCGCCAGGAACGGACCTTCGAGATGGGCGCCGAGCACGTCGGGGCGCTCGTCCATCTTGGCGCGAACGTTCTTCAGGTTCGCGCAGATCACGTCGATGGGGCTTGGTGATCAGCGACAGCACCTGCCTGGTCGTGCCGTGCACGGCGTGGCCGGCACGCGCGATGTCGATGCCTTCCGGACCGTCATCGAAGGAATGCTCCCATGCGCCATGCGCGTGAATGTCCACATAGCCCGGGGTGATCAGCTGCCCGGCCGCATCGATGATGGCCGTCTCGTCGGCCGGATCAAGGCCGATGGAACGACACGCCGACTCGAACGCCTCGTCGTCGGTGCCGGTGGCGACGATGACACCGTCCGCCGCGGTCAGCCAGAAATGATCCTGGACGCCGCACGCATCCACCTTGCGGGCACCGCGAACGGCGACGCGACCCGCCTCGCCCTTCAGTGCATCAGTCACCCGCGCGACGATCTGTTCTCGTGATTGAGTCATATTGTCCTACCTCTTTGTATGTGATTCGGGGCGCGATGATGACCGCCCCATGCGAGGATGGGTCCCCCAGACGGGGAACCCATCCGTCATGCGCCCCGGTTCGGGAGCGCATATCGATATGCCTGTCAGGGCGCTGATCAGATGCCCTGCCAAGCCGGCTTGTGCTCGAAGGCGTACTTGTAGTAGTCCTTGTGGCGCAGGCGGGAGGCGGCGGCCTCGTCGACGATGATCGTCGCGTGCGGGTGCAGCTGCAGAGCGGAAGCCGGGCAGAAGGCGCTCACGCCGCCCTCGCAGGTCTCCTCGACCGCTTCGGCCTTGCCCTCGCCGAAGGCCAGCAGCACCAGGTGACGGGCCTTGAGGATCGTGCCGATGCCCTGCGTGATGCAGTGGGTCGGCACCTGGTTGATGTCGTCGTCGAAGAAGCGGGCGTTGTCGACGCGGGTCTGCTCGGCCAGCGTCTTGACGCGCGTGCCGGAGGCCAGCGACGAGCCGGGCTCGTTGAAGCCGACGTGGCCGTCGGTGCCGATGCCGAGGATCTGCACGTCGATGCCGCCGGCGGCCTCGATGGCCGCATCGTACTCGGGGCCGGCGTGGGCGATACGCTCGCCGTCCTCCAGCGGGGCGCCGTCGAGCACGTCACCGGGCACGTGCACCTTCTCCGGGTCGAGGCCGAGCGGCTCGACGACGGTGCGGTGGATGGTGCTGTGGTAGGACTCCGGATGGGTCAGCGGCAGACCGATGTACTCGTCAAGCGCGAAACCGCGCACCTTCGACACGTCGATGTCCTCGGCCTTCACCATGGCGGCGAGGTGACGGTAGGCGGCCAGCGGGCTCGAACCGGTCGCCAGACCCAGCACCGCGTCCGGCTTGCCCTTGATCAGATCGGCGACGCAGCGGGCGTACAGCTCGCCGGCCTCATCCTGATCCTTCACGATAATCACTTCAGGCATGTGCAACCTCCTTGTGTTGTTCATTCTTCAGCGGTTCGGCCACCCCGTTGTCATCAGCGACCAGCCGTGCCGTCACGCGATTCTTGCGTTTCCCGTGACATGCGCATCCGCTATTTGTTAATGATACTAACTAATGTGTATATCCGCATCTTCGGCGACATAACGGACATTGAACATGAGCGACCGTAGAATGAACATTGCGTGACCGGAAATGGTCTCGCGGAGAGCCACGGAAAGGATCCAGGGACTTATGACCGCTTACCAGCAATCCGGGATATGGGGCCCCCACAACCCGGGACAGAGCGGCAAGGCAAGTCCCGCCGATGCAAGACGCACGAACCGGTCATTGATCTTCAGCCTGCTGTTCCCCGACGTCCAACTTTCACGCGCCGAATTGGGGCGGCGCACGGGACTGTCCCGCGTGGCGGTCTCCGATGTGGTCAACAGCATGCTCAGCTGTCACCTGCTGCGCGAGAACGGCCGCGAGTCCAACGGCGGCAAGGGCAAGCGAGGCACGCTGCTGAGCGTCGACCCCGACACGCTGCATATCATCAGCATCGACCTGTCACAGCCGCATCTCATCCAGGGCGAGGCCACGAACCTGCTCGGCGAGCCGGTCATGCACGTGGAACACGCGCTGCGGGCGGTGAACCATGTGGATTTCGACACCATCAACGAGGTCATCACTCCCCTGCACGCCGCCACGCAGAACGTCATCGGCATCGGGCTCGCCATGCCCGGCGTGGTCGACGGCAACGGCCTGGTGAAGCGCTCCACGCTGCTCGGCTGGCGCAACGTCGACGTCCGCACGCTCATCGAACGGCGTTTCTCACTTCCCGTCACCGTGAACAACGACGCGACCGCCGCCATGTTCACCGAGCGACTGTTCGGCAAGGGCGGGCCCCAATATGATGTTCGTCCGCCTGCGCCGTGGCGTCGGAGGCGCCGTGCTGCTGGGCGACGTGCCGGTGTTCGGCGAGAACCACGCCGGCGGCGAGATCGGCCACATCTCCCTCGACCCGCAGGGCCCTCCGTGCGCCTGCGGCAAGCGAGGGTGCCTCGAACGCCTGGTCTCGGCGACCTCGCTGCACGCACGGCTGCAGCGCAGCGACGAACGGATGCGCGCGAGCATCCTGCGCGAGGCCGGCACCTATCTGGGCACGGCGCTGTCCATGCCCGTGGGACTGCTGGACCTTGCCGACGTGTGCGTGTACGGGCAGAGCGACATCGTCAACGACACCCTGCTGTCGGCCGCGCAGGCGCAGCTCGACCTGCTGACCGGCTCGTCGTTCCACACGCGGACCATCATCCGCCGATGCGAGTGCGAGGGCGAAATCACCCTGCGTGGCGAAGCCCTATCAGTCCTCCACGATTACCTGGAAAACCGCTGATCAGGCTGCGCGCCGCCTCCCGCCAGCGGGAGGATTTGGATTTTCAGCGCGCGGCGGCGACTGCGGCACGCACGACATCCCGATCGGTGCGGCATACCATGACGCCATTGCCTCCGCCTCCGGGGCCCCCATCCGATGTCATCGTGCGTTTCGCCGACAAATGAATCGCCGACACGCCCGTCTCCTTCAAGGCGGGAATGAGATCGACGGTCACACCGCCGCCGGCCTGTATCTGGATGCGCCCCGCGGCGTATTCGGACAGCTCCCGCAGGCGGCCCAGACCATCCGGGACGCATGCGGCGCCACCCGAGGTGAGCACGCGGGTGAAGCCAAGTTCGATCAGGGTATCCAGCGCGGCGAACTGATCGTCGAGCATGTCGAACGCACGATGATACGTGACCTGCACCTTGCGATTGCAGCGCACGGCCTCGTTGCGGGCGGCCTCGGCCAGCGCGCGGGTGAACGGCACGTCAATGCGCCCGTCCTCGGTCATGCCTCCGACGACGACGCCGGACGCCCCGGCGAGGATGGCCGAACGGACGTCGGCGATCTGCACGTATTTCTCTTCATCGGTGAACGCGAACGACCGCCTCTCGGGCGGATCAGCACCTGGACGCCTTGGGGTACGCCGACATGGGAGCATGCCTGGATCATGCCGAAGCTTGGGGTCAGCCCGCCCGTGCCCATCAGAGCGGCGCACAGTTCGACGCGATCCGCCCCTCCTCCATGTGCGATGCGGGCGCCCTCCACGTCCTGCACCGCGATTTCAACCGTCATTGTCATCTCCTTCGATGCGTCACATACCTTGTCTATCACCGTACCATCCCGCACGAGGGCACCCGAACCATCCCACGCCCCGACACGCGCAAACCGTGGTACAAAGCGCGACACGCCGAACAACGGTGCGCCTCCCTTTTTTTGATTAACAGTGTTAATATATAAACATCGTTCATATTCAATGACGAGCATGACAACAACACGCAACGACCGCGCACACGGCACGACAGCGAAGGAGCAGTGATGACCAACACCATCGCCAACGCAACCCTGGCATCAGTGTCCGAAACCAACCGTTCGCGGATCATGCAGCACCTGTACCAGCACGGCATCAGCTCTCGCGCGCAGATCGCCAAAGCCCTCGACCTCACCCCCGCCGCCATCACCAAGATCACCGCCAAGCTCATAGAAGTCGGCGCCATCAAGGAGACCGGCGATTTCGAGGGGCGCAAGAACCGCCGCTCCATCGGGCTCACTCTCGACACCGCAGAATTCCACGTCATCGCCGTGAAATTCGCGCGAAGCCTGGTACAGCTCGGCGTGTTCGACCTCGCCGGCAAACCGCTGACCGTGCAGGAACTGCCCCAAGTCACCGAAGACACCATCGACTCGGCGATCATGCAGCTCCACGACACCATCGGTTCGCTGATCGAAGCCGACCGACGCATCATCGCCATCGGCATGGCCGTCCCCGGCCCCTACCTGCGCAACGTGGGACGCACCGCCGTCGTGTCCTCGATGCGCGGATGGCAGAAAGTCAACTTCATCCACGAATTCAGCAACGCGTTCACCGTCCCCGTGTTCGTGGAGCAAGACGCCCGCGCCGGCGCGATGGCCCAATACCTGTTCGATCCCACCATCACCACCGAGAACCTCGCCTACTACCTCGTCGGCGAAGGCGTCGGCCTCGGCGTGATCGACCACGGCAACATCATCAACGGCGCCCTCGGAGCGGCCACCGAAATCGGCCATGTCAGCATCGACATCAACGGCAAGCCGTGCGACTGCGGCAACGTCGGATGCCTCGAACGCTACTGCTCCACCCCCGCGATCCACGAGATGATCCTGAAGGAAGGCGATCTGATCGCCGATGCCGGCACGATGACCCACCTGCAGGCATGTCGAGCGCTGTTCGCACTGGCCCGCGGCGGCGACAAGCGCGCGATCGCACTGATCAAGCGGGTCGCACGGTACGTCGGTTTCGGCTGCATCACGATCTTCAACTCCTTCAACCCCTCGCAGATCGTCATCGGCGACATCGTCGCCGAAGCCGGGCAGCTCTTACTCGACGAAGTGCACAAGGTCATCGACAAGCACGTCATCCACGAGCTCAACGACACCACCGCCATCACCCTGTCCGCCCTGCCCGCGGACGCCGCCCTGAACGGCGCCGCGGCCGTAGCCATCAACCAGTTCCTCGACCACCCGTCACAGTTCTTCGAACTGTCGTGACCGCCCGCGGAACATCACGGATTTCCGGGGTCCCCACAACGGAGGACCCCGCAGCAACACAACAACACAACAACCACGGCAACCATCCCGGAAAGGAAACCATCATGACCAAGCCCATCGTTCTGTCTCTCGGAGAGCTCCTGTGGGACATGCTGCCCAGCGGAAAGCGCGCAGGCGGCGCCCCCGTCAACTTCGCCTACCACGCGAAGATGAACGGCGCCGACGGCTGGTCAATCAGCGCGGTCGGCGAGGATGCGCTCGGCGACGAGCTGCTCGCCGAAGCCGAGAAGGCCGGCATCCACTCCATCATCCAGCGCAACGCATGGCCCACCTCCACTGTCGAGGTCAGCTTGAAGAACGGCATCCCGGAGTACACCATCGTCAAGGGCGTCGCCTGGGACCATCTGCTGCTCACCCGCCAGCTCATCGAGGTCGTGGAGCAGGCCGACGCCATCTGCTACGGCACGCTGGCCCTGCGCTCCCCCGAGACCCACGACACCATCATCGAGCTGCTCAAGCACACCAAGCCGGGCGCAATGAAGTTCTTCGACATCAACCTGCGCGGTGACCACTACTCCAAGGAGCTCATCGAGGAGCTGCTTGAAGCGGCGACCGTCTTCAAGATCAACGACGCCGAACTGCTGCTCCTGCGCGACATGTTCGACATCCGCGGCACCTCCGACGACGACGCCTGCCGCTGGTTCATGAGCGAGTACGGCCTCGACTACGTTATCCTGACCGGCGGTTCCACGTTCTCCACCATCATCTCCAAGAACGGCGAGTCCTCCACGCTGGCCACCCCGCACGTCGAGGTCGTCGACACCGTCGGCGCCGGCGACTCCTTCTCCGGCACGTTCACCGCCCGTACGCTGCTCGGCGACACGCTGGCCGAGGCGCACCGCAAGGCCGTGAACACCGCCGCGTACGTCTGCACCGCCAACGGCGCCTGGCCGGAGTACCCGGACACCATGCCCGACTACCTCGCGCAGGCCGCGCAGTGACACGCCCGCAGGATGCACCGACGATCAAATAATCACAGCTCATTATCAGAGAAAAGGGAAACATCGCAATGAGCAACGAAACCACCAAGCCAGTCAACGCGGGATTCGCCAAGATCCTGCCTGTCATGTTCGCCTTCTTCGTCATGGGCTTCGTCGACCTGGTCGGCACCGCGACGAACTACGTGAAGGCCGAGTTCGGTCTCGCCGACGGAACCGCCAACCTGTTCACCACCATGGTGTTCTTCTGGTTCCTGATCTTCTCCGTGCCCACCGGCATCCTGATGAACAAGATCGGGCGGCGCAAGACCGTGCTGTGGTCCATCCTGGTGACGCTCGTCGCCATGGCGCTGCCGATCATCGCCTACCTGCTGTGCCCGATGAAGTCCACCGTGCAGCTGGTGCTCATCGTCATCTCCTTCGCGTTCCTCGGCATCGGCAACACACTGATGCAGGTGTCGCTCAACCCGCTGCTGACCGTGTTCGTCAAGGGTGATAAGCTCGCCTCCACGCTGACCCTCGGCCAGTTCGTCAAGGCGTTCGCCTCCCTGTTCGCCCCGTGGATCGCCATGTGGGGCGCGAACAGCATCTCCGCCTTCACCTACACCAACGCTGACGGCAAGCAGGTCGGCATGTGGTGGATACTGTTCGTGATCTACTTCATCGTCGGCATCCTCGGCTACGTGCTGCTCGCGTTCGACAAGATCGAGGAGCCCGCGCCTGACGCCGGCACCACTACCATCGGCCGCTGCTTCAAGCTGCTGTTCTCCGACCGCATCGTGCTCCTGTGCTTCCTCGGCATCGTGGCGCACGTGGGCGTGGACGTCGCCATCAACGCGCAGGCGCCGCGCATCCTGACCGAGCACACCGGCGACACGTTCACAGCCATCGCGTCCTCCGCGACGATGGTGTACTTCGTCGCCCGCATGATCGGCTGCTTCACCGGCGGCATCGTGCTCCAGAAGATCAGCAACAAGCTCGGCGTGCGCATCTGCGGCGTCATCATGACGCTCTCCGCCATCTGCTTCGCGATCTTCACGCTCGTGCCGACCAATCCGCCGGTCTGGCTGTTCTGGGTCGCGGTCGCACTCGTCGGCTTCGGCAACTCGAACGTGTTCTCGCTGTTCCTCTCCCACGCGCTCATGTACCGTCCGGACCGTCAGAACGAGATCTCCGGCCTGATGCTCATGGGCCTGATCGGCGGCGCGATCTTCCCGCCCATCATGGGTGCCGCGGCCGACGTCGCGGGTCAGTTCGGCGGCATCCTCGTGATGGCCATCGGCTGCCTCTACGTACTCGTCGTCGGCTTCGCCTACAGGGTGCTCGAAAGCGGCAAGAAACCCGTGGAAGCCTGATAGGGTCAAGGCACTTCGGCGCTGACTGACCGCCCCGCAGAGCCCGCCCGATTGACTGACCGGTTACGACCGGCAGCCGGTCGGGCGGGTTTTCGCATATTCGAGAACCGACACGGACACGGCAATACTCCGCGCGGGTTGCACGGGTTGCGTCACGGGCACCGTCACGCGGGACGGTACCCTCGCACGGTGACGGCGCAGCCGCGGCCCGACCGATCAATGGCGGTCGGCGGTGTCGATGACGATCGTGACCGGGCCGTCGTTGACCAGGCCGACGCGCATATGGGCGCCGAAACGCCCCTCGCGTACTGCAACGCCCCCGGAGCGCAGCGCCTCGTTGAATTTGATCCACATGATGTCGGCATGTTCCGGCTTGCCCGCGTCGACGAAGCTCGGCCGGTTCCCCTTGCGCACGTCGGCGAACAGCGTGAACTGCGACACGGACAGGATCTCACCGCCGATGTCCTGGATCGACCGGTTCATCTTGCCCTGCTCGTCCTCGAACACGCGCAGACGCAGAATCTTATGCGCCAGCCATGCGATCTCGTCATCGCCGTCCTCATCGGTCACGCCGACCAGCAGCAGGAACCCCGGACCGATCTGCTGAAGGTCGAACGTGGGATCCAAATCCCCCAGCTCATTGACGACATCGACCGACGCCTGCGACACACGCTGCAATACCACTTTCATGTATCGGATTCTATCGCACCCACCGCCACCGCATCCGAACTGGGCATACCACGGCATATCCCCCCCCCCAAAAAAAACCATAAGCGCGAACGAACACGCGATTATGCCGCGTCCACCGAAGCCGGCCGGCACCGTCGCCTCCGGAGAACAGGGAACCTCTCCGGAAACGCGGAGGGGGGTGTCCGGCCCCGGTGGCAAGAACGAAGCAACCGGGGACAATATCCGTAAGGACGGCACCGACGCCGACAATGCCGACGGCAAATCCGCGCAGCTCGATTCCACTGCACAGCCCGACAGGAGCGGCCCGAACGGCGGCCCCTCCGGACACTGGGAGACCCGGCCGGTCTATGAGACGCAACGGGTGCAGGTGCCGACCGGACGCGCCATCTTTGAACACGACTGGTTCACTGCGAACGTGAACGACCCCGCGTTCGAGGAGCACGGTGACTACCTGCTCAAGTCCGGCCTCCCCGACAACTACCGGTACGAAAAGGTCTGGCAGGACAAGCAGATCCAGGTCGGGACCCGGCAGGAGGATCACGGCTCGTATCAGGTGCAGAGCATCAAGTCCGGCACGAAAAAGGTGCGGACGGGAACCAAGCGCGTCCAGACCGGCACCAAGCGCGTATGGTGACCGACTGATGACCGACTTGCTTTTTCGAGCAGCTGGGATATAATGAAATGTCCGGTCATAAACCGGAATGCGAATTGATAATTCAATATCGGGGCTGATCGGTTTCGACGGTGACCTGTTCGTCGCAGGGAAGCGTGCCGAGAACGCAGGGTCCGCTCGTGGATGTCCCCTGCAAAAGAATAAGTGCTAAATCTAACCGCACTGAGTTCGCTCTCGCTGCCTGAGCTTCGCGCCAGGGTTAAACAGTGAGCAGCCGCTCCGTTCACTCCTCCTCGTCTTTGGGAGGATGCTGAGCGTCGTTTAGAAGACTCGCCTGAATCATTGAGCCACAGGGTGATTCGGGGACTTTAACTGCGGATATGCTCGCCATCAGTTGTCTGCGACATCGATGGGGGCAGAAAAACCGCCATATGGCCAGCAGACTACGCACGTAGAAGACTGTGGGTTCGGTCATCGGACCGGGGTTCAATTCCCCGGCAGCTCCACTCCAAGGGCCGCATGATTCCAACGATCATGCGGCCCTTTTCGTATTTTCACCCACGTTTCGCGTCCTGCCCACGGCGAAACGCGCGCTATTTGATGATGGGTCGGCTCGGGGCCGACACGTCGATCTGATGCTTGTCTCCTATCAGCGACGGGTCGCTGAGCAGCTTGTCGACGATCGCCGACTTGAGTTTCAGCTCGGACGAATCACCCCAGACGACGACATATTTGCCGGAACTCAGCTCGGTGGTGATGGAATCCTGCGTTTTCGCGCTCACCTTGGTGATGACGGTGCGCATCGTGTCGGGCAGACCGCCGAGGATGGTCAGTGCCTCCTTGACGGCGCGGCTGTTCAGACCGTTGTCCACCGAGCTCACCTCGATGACCGGAAACTACCTTTCATGGACGCCTTGCCCACCGCGTTGAGCACGCGGGCCTGCGGTGACGCACAGGTCCATCTGGTCCTTGAGCAT
>ENA-OQCW01000513-OQCW01000513.1-human-gut-metagenome-genome-assembly--contig:-NODE-513-length-22564-cov-5.459152_pt1 | contig 22564 bp, 22 predicted proteins | sample MGYA00242767_ERZ504593 | MGnify/ENA primary metagenome ERZ504593 (study PRJEB26092, sample SAMD00036307) | human gut metagenome | host: Homo sapiens | study: EMG produced TPA metagenomics assembly of... | reverse complement strand
CACCATCGAACTCTACGGCCGTTCATGGCCGGTCGTCGCCCAGCTCGCCAACACCGGCACCAGCCTCGACAACTCGGTGTTCATCAACCAAAACACCGTGCCCGACATGGTCGCCGCCTCGGCCAAGGTCTCCAAGCAGGTCATGTCCGCCGAATATGCCGGCAAAGCCGTCTCCACCGTGATGATTAAGACGCAGCAGGGGTACGAAGCGCAGACCGTAGCTGAGAACATCAAGCGTCTTGATTCCCGATTCGCCGATTTGGGGTACGTATACCCCGGCGGCATCACCGCCAACACCAGAACTTCGCTGACCGCGCTTGTCACCTACCTCAAGATTTTCGTGGCGGTGATCTGGGTAATGGGCGTGATTGTGCTGCTCGCCGTATTCGCCTCGTCGGTGAACGAACGCAAACGCGAATTCGTGTCCCTGCGCATCATGGGCGCCACGCGCGGCATGTTGAATGCCATCATTCTGAAGGAATCCGCCATCATCGGTCTGATCGGTGGCGTAATCGGCGTCGGCGCGGCCAGCCTGGTGATTTTCCCATTCAGTTCGCTGATCGGCAAACAGCTTCAATTGCCGTATCTGCAAGCCAGCCCGGTTGCGGTGATCGGATTCATTGCCGTGACCATTGTGTGCTCTACGGTCATCGGCATCATCGGTTCGCTGGCCACCATGTGGCGTCTCGGCCGGCCCGAAGCCTACCTGACCCTGCGAGAGGGGGAGTGATATGACTGAGACAACTACGCCGCTTCAGCCGACCACGGTTGAGCCGACCAAGCTCCAGCCGACCACGCCAGCTCAGCCGAACGCGCCGACTGCGCCGGATTCGCCGCACGTAACCGAGACGCCCTCCCCGGACCATCTGCTGACCTTGACGGACCTGACCCGCCAGTTCGTCCGCCGCGGCACGCCGTTCGACGCCGTCAGCCACGTGAACCTCACCGTCGATGCCGGCGAATTCATCGCCATCGTCGGCCGGTCGGGCAACGGTAAAAGTACGTTGATCAACATGGTCGCTGGGCTGATTCGCCCGACCTCGGGAACCGTGAGCGTGGCTGGACGCAATGTGGCCGACTTGGGCGATAAAGCACTGTCCGTGCTGAGGAATCGCACCATCGGATTCGTGACTCAAAGCCAGACCCTGCTCGGCAACCTGACCGTGCTCGACAACGTGATTCTGCCCGCAACGATGTTTCCGGAGCCGCTGCCGTTCGCCCAAAACGCAGAAGCAACGGATGCCGTGGCGCAAGCCGCTGCCACCAATGATGAAGCGGCCGCCGATTCAGCCGCCGACCCGTTCATGCCGGATGTCATTGCGCCAATCACAGACCAGGAAAACACGCCGTCAAACACGGCTGCGAGCCGTTCGGACCTGTTCGCCACCCGAGCTCGCACGCTGTTCACCCAGCTTGGTGTTGCCGATCTGGCAGACAGCTACCCGCGCGAGCTGTCCGGCGGTGAAATGCGGCGCGTCTCCATCGCCCGCGCGCTGATGAACCAGCCGAGCTTGCTCATCGCCGACGAGCCGACCGGCGACCTCGACCAAGAGAGCACCGACATCGTAATGCGTCTGCTCAGAGACCAAGCCAACAACGGCACGGCGATTCTCATGGTCACCCATGATCCCGATGCACTCGAATACGCAGATCGGGTGTATCGCATGGACGCCGGAGTGCTGTCCATAGCCTCGGTGTAATATGGTCTGCTGGTGTCTGCCAACAGGTAGATACCGTCTGGAGTCATAGCCCATCAGCGGGTCGGCGGTAGGTAATCGCAAGAAAACCAACCCGTTCGTGTTTATTCACGACGAAGCGCTGGGGAGGCCCGACTCAGCGCTTGTTAGGCATATGCAAGGCAAGCGTTCCGTTCAGATAACGACAGAAGGATTAATCCAATGACGAACGTTCAGCGTTCTCGCCGTCAGGTGCGTCTGTCTCGCGCCCTCGGCATCGCACTGACCCCCAAGGCTCAGCGCATCTTCGAAAAGCGTCCGTACGCTCCTGGCGAGCACGGCCGTGACCGCCGCCGCACCGAGTCCGATTACGCGGTGCGTATGCGCGAAAAGCAGCGTCTGCGCGCTCAGTACGGCATCTCCGAGAAGCAGCTTCGCGCCGCTTACGAGAAGGCCACCCGTACTGCCGGCCAGACCGGTAACGCCATGCTGACCGACCTCGAGACCCGTCTCGACAACCTGGTGCTGCGTGCCGGCTTCGCCCGCACCACCGCCCAGGCCCGTCAGTTCGTGGTGCACCGTCACATCCTCGTTGACGGCAACATCGTGGACCGCCCGTCCTACCGCGTCAAGCCCGGCCAGACCATTCAGGTGAAGGCCAAGAGCCAGACCATGGTTCCGTTCCAGATCGCCGCCGAAGGCGTGCACCGTGACGTGCTGCCTGCGGTCCCCGGCTACCTCGACGTGAACCTGCCGTCCCTGAAGGCCACTGTGACCCGTAAGCCGGAGGTCGAAGAGATTCCGGTGCAGGTCAACATCCAGTACGTGGTCGAATTCTACGCCCGCTGATCCGGGCCCTCTGGTCAACAAATCCAGGACATACCGCTCGAACCCCGCGCTTCTTTCGAGAAGCCGCGGGGTTCCTGCGTTGTAGGGCGATTACTGGCCGCACACCGCCTGGCGAATCATCGTCGCGTACGCATAGGCACCGGTCATATTCGGATGAATGCCGTCATCGTTGAGGTATTCGCTATGACCTTCGCTATACCCATGCCAATCGATGATGCCCACGTTCTTGTTCTTCTTGGCGGCCTCACGCAGCATCGTATTGTTGTTGTTCTCCTGCCACGGGTATGGCATACGGATGGTGATGAAGTATGTCGGCTTGCCGCCGGTCAGGTCAATGAGCTGTTGCACTTCCTGCTCATTCGAAATCACGCCGTTCGTGCCGAGGCCAAACACCACCACACTGCCACTGTGGCCGGCAGCGGTGTCCTGCTGATACACATCCACCGCCTGCGGCAGCTGACGGTTCGGCAGGCCATCGATAAAAGCGTTCGGGAATGCGGCCTGGATGGCGTCCGAAGTACCCGACGTCACTGAATCGCCGACCATCATCATATCCGCGTTGCAGCTTTCCGTTGCCGGATCATAGGCGTACTTCGAAATGTCAAGATTGTTTGGCACCTTTTCCGCAATCGGTTTGATGATGGGCGGCTGAGAATCCGAACCGTTCTTATTCGCGTCAGCGGTATTGGTTTCGCCGTTCGCGGCATTTATGGCAGAAGACTCGGGCTCGGGCTTCGCCGGTTTCTTGACCGGCTTGGCGGGTGCCGCGAGTTCGGGGCGCAGCTGAATGGCTCGCGCTTGAGCGATGCCATTCCAGTCCACCGGTGCCCACGTCAGCGCCACAACGGTCACCAATCCGATAACCGACATGACCCACGCGCCCGGGCGCAGCCGGTAGCCGGCTTTCGGCAGCGGCTTGGCGTGTTGGCTACGAGGCATCTGCACCGATTTACGGGCCGCCTCGACCAGCTGGTAGAAGGCTTCCGACGCCGCCAACACCACGACGGCCTCAAGAACCCAACCCCACCACGGCAACGCCTGCGTTCGTGTCGCCGGGTTCATGAACTGCAGCAGCGGATAATGCATGACGTACAGCGAGAACGATCGCGACCCGATATAGCGTAGGGGAGCACAACCCAGCACGTGCGACCAGATTGAGTCATTGTTCACGGCACAGGCCAAGGCGCACAACGATATGAACGCGGTAATCAGGTACCCGCCTTGGTACATGTACGACAGATACCCGTTGGCGAACCAGAATCCGGTCAGCAGTGCCGCCAAAGCCGCGGTGCCAAGAGCATTGCAGACGATAGTGAGACGGGCGCCCGTCTTGTCGCCGGCCTGACGTTCGATCTGCACTGTTTGCGAAGCCGCTCCAGCTTCCGCAGCTTCCGTACCTCGCGAGGAAGGCGCAATCCAGATAGCCAACAGCGCGCCGGCGGCCAGCTCGGCGAGGCGAGTATCGGTACCGTAATACACGCGGGAGGTATTGGCCGGGTCAAACAGCAGCACCATGTCGGCGGTGGAAGCAGCCATGATGACAAGAATCGCCATGGAGCGCACCCATTTGGACTTGGTGATTTTGCCGAGCACCACCATCAGCAACGGCCAAACCAGATAGAACTGCATCGTCACGCCCAAGAACCACAGATGGGTCAGAGGAGAAGGCAATCCGGCCGCCTCGAAATACGGCACCTTGCGGAAGATGTACACCCAATTGCTGGCGAACAAGGCGCTTGGCAGCGAATCGGAAACCACTTTCTGCAACAGGCTGGGAGCGAACATCCAAGTGAGCCAAGGCACCACGGCAATGGTCGCCAGCATCACCGGCCATAAACGAGTAATGCGGCGGATCAGATATCGGCCATATCCAAAGGACCCGGTGCGGTCCACCATGTTCAGTACCGAACGTGTGGCAAGAAAACCGGTGATAACGAAAAACATCGTCACGCCAATGAATCCGCCCTGCAATAGCGACGGGCGGGTGTGGAATGCTATGACTCCAAGAATCGCCAGAGCGCGCAGTCCATCGATACCCCTGAAATGGGCAGGCTCAGACGATTGAGATGGTGCAGATTTCGAGGTTATGCTCACAGTACCCTAAGTGTACTCTCAGGAATCGTTAGGTATACTGCCCGGATTACGCATATCTCAGGTAGTGACCTATGCCGTTATGACTTATGACTTCCGGCAACCCGCACCGAAACCGCCGGAATGGTGACATAATCAGAACCATGATTCTTCATCTGCATCTGGTCCGTCACGGACAGACCTATTTCAACCGATACAACCGTCTGCAGGGATGGTCGAATTCGCCGCTGACCGAGTCGGGCGTCGCCGATGCCGTCAAGGCCGGTGAGCGACTGAAAGGATTGACGTTCGCCGCCGCCTACTGTTCGGACACCACGCGTGCCCAGCAGACGGCCGAGAAAATTCTCGACATCAACGAAGCCGCGGGTAACCCGCGCCCCGCACTCGTGACGGACATGCACTTCCGCGAGCAGTTCTACGGCTACTACGAGGGACTTGACATGGCCATGGCCTGGTACGCTGCGGGAGCGCCTCACGGCGTCAAAACCTACAACCAAATCGTCGAGAAGTTCGGGTTGGGGGCCTCGCGTGATTTTCTCAAGGAAGCCGATCCCTTCCACGACGCGGAATCCGATGAGGAATATTGGACGCGCGTCGAAGGTGCGTTCCGTCTTATCGCCGACAACCCGAATCTCAAGGACGGCGACGATGTGCTGCAGATTTCGCATGGCAACACACTGCTTAGCCTCGGTCACCGGTTCGGCGGCCCTGACCTCGATCTGAACGAACGCCCGGCCAATGGTTCGGTAACCGTGATCGACTTCGACACCGACAAGCCGTTCGGCGAAGCCGTGACCATCGTTTCGTACGGCAAGTAGCAAATAGCAAGCAATACATATCGAATAGCACGTACGGTCCACGGCGGCACGCCGCAAACGAAAGCGTCAGCAGGACAGCCTTTCGCCTATAGCCGCATACGCCCACGCGCACGGTTTTCGCCCTGCGCATGCAATGGTATGCCAAGAAATAGGGAAGGAGTGCTACCCTTAGGCGAGTAAGTGTGACCGCAAGGAGGAAACAATGGGAGTCGGAGAGATCGCTGGCCTGATCGCGGCCATCGCGTTCGCAGTATTGGCCGGTTTCATGATCTATCCGCTGATCAGGCTGGGCAAGATGTTTGATCAGATATCGCAGACGGTCCGGGAGTCCGGTGAACACGCCATCCCCGCGCTGGACGAAGGCGTGACCACCGTCAAGCAGGTCAACAAGTCGCTCGAAGACGTGAACAAGATTTCCGCCGCGGCTTCCACCACCGCCAACAACGTTGGTGCGTTGACCGATCTGTATGGCTCCTTCCTCGGTAAGCCCATCATCAAGATCGCTTCCACCTTCTACGCGCTGAAAACCACGGGTCAGTCCTTCCTTGCGAAGAACGCCGCGAAAACCACCGTCAACGACACCGCCGAGAAGGGGGAGTGATGTTCAAACGCATCTTCTGGGTCGGCGTCGGCGTGGCCATCGGAATCGTTGCCGTCACCAAGGCACAGGCCTATGTCAAGGCCAATACGCCTGATGCGGCACGCCAGTTCCTGCTTGGCCCCGATCAGGACAATGTGCCGATGAAAACACTCGAAGGGTTGGTCAACGAGTTCAATGCCACCCGTCGAGCCCGCGAGGCTGAGCTCAACCGTCAGTACATCGAGCGCGCCAACTGACACGCGCATGCCGCCTTGCCATCTAGTCACTGAATCAGCTAGAACAAACTAATCCTCATAATCCAGTCTTTTCCACCAATACCAGGCGCAACTGCGCCCATTACCCAAACAAGGAGTTCATCCGCTCATGCGCACTGCGGACATCGCAAAGCGATACCTCGATTATTTTGCCAAGCACGACCATCTCATCGTGCCCTCGGCATCCCTGATTTCCCCGAACCCCACCACGCTTTTCACCATCGCCGGCATGGTGCCGTTCATCCCGTACCTGATGGGTGAGCAGACCCCGCCGAAGCGCCGCATGGCCTCCAACCAGAAGTGCGTGCGTACGCTCGACATCGACGAGGTCGGCAAGACCACCCGCCACGGCACCTTCTTCCAGATGCTCGGCAACTTCTCCTTCGGCGACTACTTCAAGGAAGAGGCCATCCACTACGCCTGGGAGCTGCTCACCACCTCGCAGGATGAGGGCGGCTACGGCTTCGACCCCGAGAAGCTGTGGATGACCACGTTCACCGACGATGACGAAGCCCGTTCCATGTGGATCAACGAGGGCGTGGACCCCGAGCACATCCAGAAGATGGGCATGGAAGACAACTTTTGGACCACCGGTGGCCCCGGACCCGGCGGCCCCTGCTCCGAAATCTACGTGGACCGCGGCCCCGCCTTCGGCAAGGAAGGCGGCCCGATTGCCGACGAGAACCGCTACATCGAGATCTGGGACCTCGTGTTCGAGAACTACGAGGTCGACAACGTCAAGTCCAAGACCGACCTGCACATCGTGGGCGAGCTTGAGAACAAGAACATCGATACCGGTGCCGGCTTGGAACGTCTGGCCTACCTGCTGCAGGGCAAGAACAACATCTACGAGACCGATGAGGTCTTCCCGGTCATCGAGGCCGCCGAGCAGCTCTCCGGCCTGAAGTACGGCGAGAACGAGGACGCCGACGTGCGCTTCCGCGTGGTCGCTGACCACGTGCGCTCCGCCCTGATGATCATGTCCGACGGCGTGCGCCCGTCCAACGTGGGCCGTGGCTACGTGCTGCGCCGCCTGCTGCGCCGCACCGTGCGCTCCATGCGCATGCTCGGCGTGACCGATCCGGTGCTGCCCACCCTCTTCCCGACCTCCAAGGCCGCCATGGAGGCCAGCTACCCGGAGCTCAACGACACCTTCCATGAGGTGTCCGAATCCGCGTATGGCGAGGAAGACGCCTTCCGCCGCACCCTTGAGACCGGCACCACGATTCTCGACGTGGCCGTCAACAAGGCCAAGAGCGATTCCGCCGAGCCCGTCGTGGCCGGCGAGGACGCCTTCAAGCTGCACGACACCTACGGCTTCCCGATTGAGCTGACCCTCGAGATGGCCGCCGAACAGGGCGTGAAGGTGGACGAGGCCAAGTTCCGCGAACTCATGGCCGAGCAGAAGTCCCGCGCCCGCGCCGACGCCCTCAAGAAGCGTCACAACGTGGATCTTTCCGTTTACGACGACTTCAAGAAGACGCTCGTCAGCCCGATCGACTTCCTCGGCTACACCGACATGTCCGCCCGCGCCAAGGTGATCGGCATCATGCAGGAAGGCAAGGGTTCCGTGCCCGCCGTGACCGGCCCGGCCAACGTCGAGGTCATCCTCGACCGCACCCCGTTCTACGCGGAGGCCGGCGGCCAGCTCGCCGACCAGGGCGAGATCCTGTCCGACGACGGCGCCGTGCTCGAAGTCGACGATGTGCAGAAGCCCATCAAGGACCTCATCGTCCACCAGTGCCGTCTGACCGAAGGCACGCTGGTCGTCGGCGCCGAAGTCAACGCCAACATCGACCTGGCCCGCCGTGGCGCCATCGCCCGCTCGCACACCGCCACGCACATGGTGCACAAGGCGCTGCGTGAGGAGCTGGGCCCGCAGGCCACCCAGCGCGGCTCCGAAGACGCCCCGAACCGTCTGCGCTTCGACTTCCAGTGGTCCAAGGCCCCGGCCAAGTCCGTGATCTCCGCAGTCGAGGAGCGCGTCAACGACAAGCTGCGCGACAACCTCGCCGTGACCACCAAGGAAATGAAGTTCGACGACGCCATCGCCCTCGGTGCCATGCACCTGTTCGGCGAGAAGTACGGCGACATCGTACGCGTGGTCTCCATCGGCGAAGACGGCTGGAGCCGCGAGCTGTGTGGTGGTACCCACGTGGACCACGTTGGCAAGATCGGCATGGTCAACATCCTGTCCGAAGCCTCCATCGGCTCCGGCGTGCGTCGTGTCGACGCCGTCGTGGGCCAGGGTGCCTATGACTTCAACGCTCGTGAGCACGCGCTGGTCTCCCAGCTGTCCGACAAGCTCAACGCTCGTCCGGACGAGCTCGCCGAGCGTGTGAACGCCCTGCTCGCCAAGCTCAAGGAATCCGATCGTCGCTTGGCCTCCATGTACGAGTCCCAGCTGGCCGCCTCGGTTCCGGCGCTGGTTGCTGACACCAAGAACTCCGCGGCCCCGGTCAAGGTGGCCGTCAAGAACGTGGGCCACTTTGGCGCGGTCGATGCCCTGCGCAAGACCGTACTCGACGTGCGCGCCCAGCTCGGTGAAGACGCCCCCCGTGGTGGTGGCCCTTGCCGGCGTGAACGAGGATGACAAGCCGATGGTCGCCGTGGCCACCAACGAGGCCGCCCGCAAGGCCGGCATCAAGGCCGGTGATCTGGTGCGTGGCGCAGCCAAGGTCCTCGGCGGCGGTGGCGGCGGCAAGCCGGACTTCGCCCAGGGTGGCGGTGTCGATGCCTCCAAGATCGACGAGGCCCTCGAAGCGCTCAAGCACGAGGCGCAGAAAGCCTGATTCCGCCAGTGGTGTGGTTAGGCGTTGATTTGGGTAATGCCCGGGTCGGACTGGCACTGTCCGACCCGGAGCTTACCTTTGCACATCCTGCTGGCAACATTCATGTTGCCGGCGACTATTTCTTTGCTATTGACGAGGTCCTGAACGTCATCGAAGACGAACATGTGGACCATGTAATCGTCGGACTGCCCCTGCAGATGGACGGTACAGAAGGCAAAAGCGCCAAAAAAGCGCGCAGGTGGGCGGCCAATCTGGAGAAGAGGCTGCAAGCAGAGAGTGAAGACAGTGATTCTACGGAGTATCAGATTCCGCAGGTATCATTGATAGATGAGAGATTGACAACAGTCAGTGCGCATCGTCAGCTGTTCGAGGCCCATAAAGCTTCGAACAAGCACAGGCCGGTGGTTGACCAGCAGTCGGCAGTGGTGATTTTGCAGACGGCACTCGACCGTACCCGGGAGCAGTGAGGTATCGGTTATGACCGATGATTTTAACGAGTTCTTTGATGACAACACGCATTGGGTCGAACAGGGGTCAGAACCAATGCGCGGGGCCGAGCCGCCAGAACCGCCGAAATCCCGCAGGGAGATGCGCAAGCGACGTGCACAGCGCAGGCGCAAGCGTATCAGTGGCATTATCATCGCTATCGCCATCGTCGCCCTGCTTATCGGCGGCGGCTATTTCGGCGTAACCAAGCTCATCGCATGGCGCGACAGCCGGAGCAACCAGTCGACGGCCATCGTGGACTATCCGGGACCGGGCTATGGCGAGGTCGAATTCACCGTGAGCGAGGGCCAAGGCGCGGCGGAGATCGCCGATAATCTGCTCAAGGCCGAAGTCATCAAGTCTACTGCCGCGTTCACCAGCGTGGTCAACGCCAATAGCACGACACTCTATCCGGGAACGTTCACATTGAAGAAGCATATGGCCGCATCCAAAGTGATCGACGTTCTCTCCGACACCAACCAGGCGGCGGGCTTCCTCGAGGTTCGTCCCGGTGAACGTGCCACCGATGTGTTCGCCAACGCCGCGAAGCTTTCCGGCATTGCCCAAAGCGAATTCGACACGATTATCAAGAACAAGGGTAAGGATATTCTGCCCAATGAAGCGGGCGGTAGCTTTGAGGGATGGCTGGAGCCGGGAACCTACAACGTCAAGAGCATGAAGAGCGCTTCGGAAATCCTCAAGGCCATGGTCGATAAGCGTATCGCCAAGTTGGATGAATTGGGCGTGCCGGCCGGCAGTGACCGCGAACGGGTGATGATCATCGCCTCTATCGCCGAGGCCGAGGTCAACAAAGCCGATTACTACGGCAAAGTGACGCGAGTCATCGAGAACCGTTTGGAGCAGGGCATGTCGTTGGGCATGGATTCCACCGTGGCCTATGGCAATAACGTCAAGCCCGCGCAGGTGACCACCGAGATGACCCAAGACGAGTCCAACCCGTACAACACGTACAAGATCTCCGGCCTGCCGCCTACGCCGATCAGCAATCCCGGCGATAACGCCATTCAAGCGGCACTGCACCCCGAAGGCGGCAATTGGCTGTACTTCTGCACGGTCAATCTGGACACCGGCGAAACCAAGTTCGCCGCAACCGCCGATGAACATGACCAGAACGTGGCCGAACTACGCAAGTGGCAAGCCGAAAACCAGTAGTCATCCCGTTAGCTTCCTTCGCTTGGGGAAGCTGATCGGACGTTGGTCTCTTCATTGGCTCCCTCGCCGAGGGGAGCTGTCCGCAAAAAAGCGGACTGAGGGGAGCACTGCAGGGAATGTAACGCTCAACTTAAGCCCGGGGCTCCCGCGAAGCGGATGGAAGAAATCTAGGACAACATCCCAACAGCCACCGCCACAATCGCGCCCGCCAATATCACCGGCACATACGGCACCTTGCCCGCATGTGCCGGTGATGTGCGTTGTGGGTCGAATCGCGTCCACAAGGCAATCCATGTGATGCCGGCAACGCCCATCGCCAGCCACCAGACCACCACAGGCAACAGGCCAAACAGTCCGACAGACAATCCCATAGGTATCAAGGCGGTCACATCGCCGAATCCCAATGACCGAGGCACCAGCAACGCCAACGCGAACTGGATCAGGCAACATAGCACGGTGAACAACAGCGCCTGCAACAGCACGAACAGGTCGTTCACCACCACTCCATACGCGAAATCGGCGGCCAGCTGAAGCAACGCGCCCGCAGCCACCCACGCGATCGGCACCCGCCGATGACGAACATCCTCAATGGACAGTGCAAGCCCACATAGCAGACCGGGTAGCGTGAACAGGTATGGCATGGCTTAACATTAACCCCTAGCTAGACGTACACATAGACGTACACACATGAAACGAGGGAAGTTATGCTGCGTTGGCAGACGGCAGGGAGTCTCACGGAGAAGCATTGGTGGCCATGATTGAAGGGTTGCCGGCCGGCGTGCGTATTAGCACGGACGATATCGTTTCCGCACTGGCACGCCGTCGACTTGGATATGGTCGCGGTGCCCGCATGAAGTTCGAGCAAGACAAGGTCCGTCTGCTGACCGGTGTACGCCACGGCCTGACCCTCGGCTCGCCGGTGGCCATCGAAATCGCCAACACCGAATGGCCGAAGTGGACCGAGGTCATGAGCGCCGATGCACTCGACCATGACCTGCCGCGCGAAGGCCGCAATGCGCCGCTGAGCCGCCCGCGCCCGGGCCACGCCGATCTGACCGGCATGCGCAAGTATGGTTTTGACGACGCCCGCCCGGTACTGGAGCGCTCCAGCGCCCGTGAGACCGCCTCCCGTGTGGCTTTGGGCGAGGTGGCCAAGCAGTTCCTGGATCAGGCGTTCGGCATCCGCACCGTAGCCCACGTGGTGGCGCTTGGTGGCGTGCAGACCAACCCCGACCTGCCTCTGCCCACCCCGACGATCTGGAAGCGCTTGATGCCTCGCCTGTCCGTACGCTGGACAAAGAGGCCGAAGCCCGCATCATCGAACGCATCAACGAGGCCAAGAAGGCCTCCGATACGTTGGGCGGCGTGATTGAAGTGCTGGCTTACGGTGTGCCTGCCGGCATCGGCACGTATGTGGAGTCCGACCGCCGACTGGACGCGGCTCTGGCCTCCGCGATCATGGGCATTCAGGCGTTCAAGGGTGTGGAGATCGGCGACGGCTTCCTGGAAGCCTCCCGCCCCGGTTCGCAGGCGCACGATGAGATCGTGGTCAACGCCGACGGCCGTATCGACCGTCTGTCCAACCGCGCAGGCGGCATTGAAGGCGGTATGTCCAATGGCCAGGTGATTCGCGTACGCGGTGCCATGAAGCCGATTCCGTCCATCCCCAAGGCCCTGCGTACGGTCGACGTGCTGACCGGCGAATCCGCACAAGCCATCAACCAGCGTTCCGACAGCACCGCCGTGCCTGCGGCATCCGTGGTGGCCGAGGCCATGGTGCGTCTGACTTTGGCGAAGTACGCGCTGGATAAGTTCGGTGGAGACAGTGTTGCCGAAACACGGCGCAACCTTGAGTCGTATCTCGCCTCGTGGCCGGAGCACATGCGCTGAACGAAGGGCGTATGGTTTCGTGACGACTGCCGCGGAACCATCAGCAACTGTACTCACCAATCGTCGAGAGGATTCGTAGATTATGACCGCACGCCCCCGCGCCGTCATCATCGGCATGATGGGAGCCGGCAAAACACGTGTCGGTAAGGAAGTGGCGCATATGTTGCGTCTGCCGTTCGCCGATGCCGATGTGGAGATCGAACGTGAAGTGGGCATGAAGATTCCCTCCTACTTCGAGGAATACGGTGAGCCGGCATTCCGCGAGGTCGAGGCCGATCTCATCGCCGATATGCTTGAGGATTTCGACGGTATCTTTTCGCTGGGCGGTGGCGCTCCCATGACGCCATCCACCCAGCATGCCCTCGCCTCCTACATCGACCATGGCGGTCGTGTGGTCTACCTTGATGCCGATCCGGCGGAAGCCATGGAACGCGCGAACCGTGGGGGAGGCCGGCCCATGCTCAATGGCAACGCCAACTCCCGTTGGAAAAAACTGTTCAAGCAGCGTGACCCAGTATTCCGCGAGGTCGCCAACGTTCATGTCCATACCCGGGGGCTTACGCCTCAGGGCGCAGCGAAGAAAGTGATTGATATGGTATCTGAGCGAGCAGTGCATGTTACCGGAGCGGCAATTGAGCCGTATGATGTGGTCATTGGCGAAGGTGCCATGAACCATCTGGTCGACGTGCTGGGACCCAAACCCGCCAAAATCGCGCTTATCCACACTCAGCCGGTGCAGCGACACTCCGATCGTGCCCGCGCCCTGTTGCGTCAGGGCGGCTATGAGGTTTCCGACATCGTGATTCCGGATGCCGAACCCGGCAAGACCATTACCGTGGCCAACGGCATTTGGGGAACGCCTTGGCAACGAAGGTTTCACCCGATCCGATGCCGTGGTGGGGCTTGGCGGCGGTGCCGCAACCGATTTGGCCGGTTTCGTGGCTGCCACGTGGATGCGCGGCGTGCGCTATGTAAACTGCCCGACCTCGCTGCTGGCCATGGTCGATGCCTCCACCGGTGGCAAAACCGGCATCAACACCCCGCAGGGCAAGAACCTCGTCGGCTCGTTCTACACGCCTGCCGGTGTGCTGGCCGACACCAAGACGCTGGCTACGCTGCCCAATGACATCTTCATCGAGGGTCTCGGCGAAGTCGCCAAATCCGGTTTCATCCGCGACCCCGAAATCCTGCATATCCTCGAAGACCACGCAGCTGAACTGCGCGCTTTCGACGGCTCTACATTCCTCGGCTCGCCGCTCGAAGACGTGGTTGCCGAGCTCATTGAGCGCACGGTAAAGGTCAAGGCCTACCACGTCTCCTCCGATTTGAAGGAGAAGGGTCTGCGTGAATTCCTCAACTACGGGCACACGATGGGCCATGCCATCGAAAAGCTCGAACATTTCCGCTGGAGGCATGGCAATGCGGTGGCCGTCGGTATGGTGTATGCCGCCGAGCTGGCCCATCTGATCGGTTACATCGATCAGGATCTGGTTGACTATCACCGCTCGTTGCTTGCTTCGATGGGTCTGCCGACGTCGTGGAATGGCGGCTCGTTCGACGACGTGCTCGCATTGATGCATCGCGACAAGAAGGCCCGCGGCAATGAGCTGCGCTTCGTGGTCCTCGACGAGATTGGTCACGTCGTACACCTCGACAACCCGCCCGCCGAAGCCGTGGAAGAAGCATTCCGTCGTATCCAGCAGTAATTGAACGGCCGTAGGCCGTGCCGTTCGCCATCCCCTCAGAAAAAAGTACTTGGCTCCCCTCTAACGGAGGTACCCCGGAGTCGGATTTACCTTCTACCTCCCTCTGATGAGGGAGGTGCCCCGAAGGGGCGGAGGGAGAGAAGCACAAACAAAAGGAGTCCCAATGACCAAAGTCATCGTTGTCAATGGCCCTAACCTCGGACGTCTCGGCGTCCGCCAGCCCGACGTCTACGGTCGTCAAGACCTCGACACCCTGCGCAAGCTCTGCACCGAATGGGGCAAGGACCTCGGCCTCGAAGTCGAGGTGCGCCAGACCGACGACGAAGCCGAAATGGTGCACTGGATGCACCAAGCCGCCGACGAGAAAACCCCGGTGGTCATGAACCCCGCCGCCTTCACGCACTATTCGTATGCTCTCGCCGACGCCGCGCACATGGTCATTGACGAGAACCTGCCGCTTATGGAAGTCCATATTTCCAACCCGTCCGCCCGCGACGAGTTCCGCAAGCGTTCCGTAATCAGCCCTGTGGCCACCGGCACCATCACCGGCATGGGTTTCTACGGCTACAAGCTCGCGCTCGATGCTGTGGCGCACTTGCTGAGCGAGTAGAACCAAGCCCTCCAGCCAATCCCGGGTAGCAGTCGACGTTGCGCTGACCAACTATTTCCTACTCCGTTTCTTCAAGGAACACGACCACCGTTTCCGCCACCGCGTACGTATACTGTTCGGCGGCTCCGAAGAGATCGCGCTCAACGACATCAAATGGTTCGTCGCCAACATCGGCGCGCCGTACCAGGCCATCGTCACCGATGGTCCCTTCCCGGTGAACAATATCCAAAAAGGACTGCTCGATGTGGATGTCGAACTGCCGGTCGGGCCGCAATTGCCCAATGGACAAAAGACTCATATGGCACCGGCTTGGGTATCGATTGCGAGAATGCGGAAAGCGGACCGACTACCGCCAATGGTGGTTTGATTATACCGGCGAATGAGTTCGCTGAAGCAGACAAGGTATTAGGCGCGGTATCAGGTGAGACTTCTGAAGATGCCATCGTATTGCACTTCGACATCCGTTATGCGGTAGGCCAGGCACACGAACAAATCATCGAGCGTATTCAAGCACAAGCCGAAGCGGCGGGCGGCCGCATTGTCGACATCCTTAACGATGACCCATACTACGTGCAGGCTGACGACCCGCGTGTCCAGTTGCTCACCGCAACCTACAACGACGTGCTCGGTTGCGAGGCTCGACCCGTGGCTGTCGGCGACGGCACCCACGCCCGCTTTATCCCGCGCGCACTCAACTTCGGTCCCGAATTCCATGCCGACCATGTGCCGGCGGTCGACGGCATCGACCTGGAGACCCCGCCATTCATCGCACCAGGTGCCGGCAACGCGCACGGTGCCGATGAATGGGCCTCGCTGAAAAACCTGAAAACAGCGTTTGTCCTATATGCGTTAGGCCTAGTGCGTCTCGACCAATACCTGCAATAGCTGGCGGATAAGACGTTTGACGTGATTATGACCTTGCGTATGCTTTTTGACGAGCCTACTATTCGTATTGTTCAAGTACGCCATGTCGGGGCCGACGCGTCTGGTGAACACGCCGGGTCATACACGGATGATAGAGTGAAATTCCATGGTTAGAAGAACACATGGTAATTCTCAAGAACACGTCACCAAGCATATTTTCGTCACTGGCGGCGTTGTCTCCTCTCTCGGCAAGGGCCTGACCGCATCTTCGCTCGGTCGTTTGCTGCGCAGCCGCGGTATCCATGTTCTGCAGCAAAAGCTCGATCCGTACATCAACGTCGACCCGGGCACCATGAACCCGTTCCAGCATGGTGAGGTCTACGTGACCGAAGACGGTGCCGAAACCGATCTCGACATCGGCCACTACGAGCGTTTCCTCGACGTCTTCCTGAGCCAGAAGGCCAACGTCACCACCGGTCAGATCTATCAGGAAGTGCTGCGCAAGGAGCGCGCCGGCGAATACCTCGGCCAGTGCGTGCAGGTTATCCCGCACATCACCAACGAAATCAAGTCTCGTATGCGCGCCCAGGCTTCCGATGACGTGGATGTGATCATCACCGAAATCGGTGGTACCGTCGGCGACATCGAGTCCCAGCCCTTCCTTGAGGCCGCCCGCGAAGTGCGCCGCGATCTCGGCCCGGACAACTGCATGTTCGTGCACGTTTCCCTGGTGCCGTACATTTCCGCCGCCCACGAGCTCAAGACCAAGCCCACCCAGCACTCCGTGATGATGCTGCGCCAGCTCGGCATTTCCCCGGACGCCCTTGTGCTGCGCTCCGACCGCCCGCTCAATCAGTCCATCAAGGACAAGATCTCCCTGATGTGCGATGTCGATGCCGAAGGCGTGGTCAACTGCGTGGATGCGCCGAGCATCTACGATGTGCCGAAGATCCTGTTCGAGGAGGGCCTCGACGCCTATGTGGTGCGTGAGCTCGGCCTGCCGTTCCATGACGTCGATTGGGACGAATGGGCCGACCTGCTGGAGCGTGTGCACCACCCCAAGCACGAGGTCAACATCGCCATCGTCGGCAAGTACATCGATCTGCCGGACGCCTACCTGTCTGTCACCGAGGCCATCAAGGCCGGCGGCTTTGCCAACTGGGCCAAGGTCAACGTCAAGTGGGTTGCGGCCGATCGTTGCGAAACCACCGAAGGTGCGGCCGCCGCTCTCGACAACGTCGACGGCATCGTGATCCCCGGCGGCTTCGGCATCCGCGGCATCGACGGCAAGATCGGCGCTCTGAAGTTCGCCCGTGAAACCAAGCTGCCTGCCCTCGGCCTGTGCCTGGGCCTGCAGTCCATGGTCATCGAATACTCCCGCCACGTGCTGGGCATTGAAGACGCGAACTCTTCCGAGTTCGAGCCCGATTGCGCCAACCCGGTGATCGCCACCATGGAAGAGCAGAAGGACATCGTGGCCGGCAAGGGCGACATGGGCCACACCATGCGTCTTGGCTCCTACCCGGCTGAGCTGGAGGAAGGCTCGCTGGTCGCCGAACTGTACGGCACCACGCATGTCACCGAGCGCCACCGCCACCGTTACGAAGTCAACGTGGCCTACAAGGATCGTCTGCGCGAAGGCGGCCTGCGCATCTCCGGCCAGAGCCCGGACGGCGAGCTCACCGAGTTCGTGGAACTGCCGCAGGACGTGCACCCGTTCTATGTGGCCACCCAGGCTCACCCGGAGTTCAAGTCTCGCCCGACCAAGCCGCACCCGTTGTTCGCCGGCCTGGTCAAGGCCGCGCTCGACCATCAGGCGGCACGCTGACTCACTTTTGTGCCGTGCATAATATCGCGGCATGATGTGCTGGCTGCCGTCATCGGCGTAGCGCAAGACATACGGTAAAGACGTGGTGGCGAACATCTAATGATGTTTCGCCACCACGTCTTTTTTTGTTGTATGAGCATCATGCAGCATGATGTATTGGAAGGCGACGGTAAAAAATTACCGTTTCTATGGTGTGTTGGTAGTATGCAGATAACGCTTAGTAGGCCATCGCAGAAAGACCGACCATGACCGAACACCTTGATGACTCGACCCAGCAGTTTGCGCCTCTGTTTGGTGCGAATAATGCCGTCAGCGGCACTGTGGCAGACAGTGTGGATGCTGCTGCATCAGATTCCATTCAGGGCGATGAGATGAGGAGGCGCCGCATCTGGCCGTGGGTGGTGATTGCTTGTCTGCTGGTTGCCTTGGGGGCTGCCTGTGGCGGCGGTGTTTGGTTCTTCCAAGATCACGTGCTGCCTGGCACAACGCTATGGGGAAATTCAGTTACCGGCAAAACCGAGCAGGAGATTGTCGACCTAATCAACGACCAGGTCGACAACACCGCGGTACGAGCGAAATACCAGGGGCAGTCGGCGACGTTCACGCTGAAAGATCTCGGCATCGAAGTTGATGGTGAAGCAATCGCATCCGATGTCATCAATGCCCAACGCGGTGACGCATGGTGGCAACAGTATGCGTTCTGGATTACGCATGATGTGGCCCCGCAAATCAATCCCGAGCTCGCTGATGGCAGTGTGGTAGATAAGGCGCTGAACAATGATGCACAAGAACCTGTTGACGCGCAAGTCGCATTGAACGATAACAACAGTGGCTTCAACGTTATTGCGGGAGAAAATGGCCAGGGAGCCAACGCCACCAGCATTGCGAAGCAAGCCATTTCCACAGTGGAGTCATTGGGCAGTGTCCAGCCACAGACCGTTCGGGTGGAACTCGACGTAACCGAACCGACGATTACCAATGCAATTGCCGATGAGGCGAAAACCACGCTGGAAACCCTAGTGAACAATGCCGTGGCCATCAAGGTGGCGGATAAAGACATCGCCACCGTGAATGCGTCCATGCTGGGTTCGGCCATGCGCATCGACGCCAACCAGCAGTCAAAGCTGAAAGACAATGAAGTACGTAATGGCTACGTGGTCTTTGATGCCGATAAACTGCAGCAATACTATGACGAGCAAATCAAGCCGAATCTCAAATTGGAACGTGAAGACAAGAAGGTCGTCGTCAATAATGCTGGCGAGGTGCTGAGCACTGAAACAGAAGGCCATGATGGCATTGTGATTGCCGATGGCGCGGATACGGAGGTTGGTGCTCGCTTGGCTCAGGTGCTGGCCACGGGAACTGGCTCAGTGAATGTGGACGGCAAGGTAGATCCCAAACAGGAAGTCAAGGTCGCTCATCGCGTGGCGATTGACCTGTCCGACCGTAAGCTCTATGCCTATGAGAATGACACGGTGGTCAAGACATTGAATGTCGTGGTCGCGGAGGGCAACGACAACGTCACCGGCGAATGCGTTGGCATGATGTGTACGCCGACAGGTGATTTCAACGTATGGCAAAAGTTGCCCAGTCAAGATATGAGCGGCACGCTGAATCTTGCCGATGGCACGGTGGAAACATGGGATGTCAAAGACGTGGGCTTCGTCAATTACTTCTCCTCCGGTTGCGCAATCCACCGTATTGCCGGCGGATATGTAGCGGATGCCGTAATGCCCTCCATTGCCAACGGATCTCATGGTTGCGTGGGTATCGGATGGGATGTGGCCGAATGGTTCTACAACTGGTGCAATATGGGCACGAGCGTGCATATCCAAGTGTGATATGCAACAGTGTGATATGTAACAAATACGGCATGCAGTGGTGCGACACATAATGCCGCATACGCGATGTTCGGTGTGCATGGGACAAGCTTGCCCGGCTCCAATATCGCTGTATCGCATTCGTGTAATCAAGCCCACAGCCAATATGCGTCAGGGCGGCTAGTGTTTGCACTTGGGTTCTGCTAGGTTTTCATAGGATTAAGTGTGATACAAGGAAGGCAGGATGGTGACCGAAAACACAGCACCAAACGCCGCCGCTGACGTGGAGATGAGCCAGTATGTGGCTGATCGTACCCGCGTCAACGAGGACAAGATCAAGAAGGATGACGAGATCATCAGCCAGTTCGGCGACTACAACTATGGTTGGCATGATTCTGATGCCGCCGGCGAAGCCGCAAAACGAGGCATTGATGAGAACGTCGTACGCGCGATCAGCGCCGACAAAGGCGAGCCGCAGTGGATGCTCGACATGCGTCTGCGTGGATTCAAGGCGTTCCTCGAAAAGCCCATGCCCGATTGGGGTGTGGATCTCTCCGGCTTCAACGCAGACGACTTCAAGTACTACGTCAAGCCAATCGACAAGCAGGCGAAAAGCTGGGACGAACTGCCTGACGACATCCGCAACACCTACGATCGTCTCGGCATCCCGGAGGCGGAGAAGAACCGCCTCGTCTCCGGCGTGGCCGCCCAGTACGAGTCGGAGGTCATCTACAACTCCATCCAGGAGGACCTGAAGAAGCAGGGCGTCATCTTCGTCGACACGGACACCGCTGTGCGCGAATACCCTGAACTCGTCAAGAAGTACTTCGGCACCGTCGTGCCTCCGGAAGACAACAAGTTCGGTGCCCTCAACACCGCGGCATGGTCCGGCGGCTCGTTCGTATACGTGCCGAAGGGCGTGCATGTGGACATCCCGTTGCAGGCGTACTTCCGCATCAACACCCCGGCCATGGGTCAGTTCGAGCGCACGCTCATCATCGCGGACGAAGGCTCCTACGTGCACTACGTGGAAGGCTGCACCGCCCCGATCTGGTCCGAGGACTCGCTGCACGCCGCCATCGTCGAGATCATCGTCGAAAAGCACGCCCGCGTGCGTTACACCACCGTGCAGAACTGGTCGAACAACGTCTACAACCTCGTCACCCAGCGTGCCTACGTGCGCGAGGGCGGCACGATGGAATGGGTCGACGGCAACATCGGTTCCAAGGCCACCATGAAGTACCCGGCCTGCATCCTCGCCGAACCGTACGCCAAGGCATCCACCATGTCCCTCGGCTTCGCCGGCAAGGGCCAGTACCAGGACACGGGCGCGAAGATGATTCACCTCGCCCCGCACACCAGCTCCACCATCGTCGCCAAGTCCATTTCCCGTGGTGGTGGCCGCTCCGCCTACCGCGGTCTGGTCAAAATCGTCAAGGGCGCGTACGGTTCGTCCAACTCGACCGTGTGCGATGCCCTGCTGGTCGACGACTTCTCCCGCTCCGATACCTACCCGCATGTCGACGTTCGCGAAGACGACGTTTCGATGGCCCACGAAGCCACCGTTTCCAAGATTTCCGAAGACCAGCTCTTCTACCTGATGAGCCGAGGTCTCACGGAGGAAGAGGCGCGAGGCATGATCGTGCGCGGCTTCGTCGAACCGATCAGCCGTGAGCTGCCGATGGAATACGCGCTTGAACTCAACAGACTTGTGGAACTTCAGATGGAAGGATCGGTGGGCTGATTCCGATGACCGACAACACAACACCCGTCAAGGAAATCAAGATTCCGGTCGCGACCCCAACGACCCGTACGCGATTCCGGCCGCTATGCCGTCCTCCGTGGACCATGCCGTGCGCTCGTTCAACGCAGGCGACTACCCGGAGCCCAGCCGCAAGCAGGACGAATGGCGCTACACGCCTATCGAGCGCATCAACGAGTTCTTCACCGTGTTCAAGCCTTCCGGCGAAACGCAGATCGAAGTCTCCATGATTGACGGCTCGCCGTTGGCCGAAGGCGTGAAGCTCAGCCAGATCAAGCTCGGTGAGGGCCTGTCCGGCACTGTGTCCAAGCCCAACGACCGCGTCTCCGCAGTCGAATGGGAATCCGGCCGCACCGCAACCATTCTGGAACTGTCCGGTGAGATCGCCCAGCCCGTGCTCGTCAAGGTGCACGGCGCGGGGGAGGATCTCGACGCTTTCCATCTGGTGATCGCCGCCGCCGACAAGGCTCATGCGGACGTCGTCGTGGAACACGACGGTGACGCACGACTGGCCGAAGGCGTGGAAATCACCACCGGCAAGGACTCGCACGTCTCCACCACGTTCGTTCAGGAATGGGCCAAAACCGCCAAGCATGTGGCCAACCACCGCATCCACGTCGGCGAAGGCGCATCCCTGCGCCACTCCGTCGTGACCTTGGGCGGCGACATCGTCCGCATCCGCATGGATCAGGACTTCGGCGGCGAACAGGGCGACCTCAACATGCTCGGCATCTACTTCGTGGACCCCGGCGAGCACATCGAACACCGCACGATGGTGGTACACAACCACCCCGACTGCAAGTCCCGCGTGGTCTACAAGGGCGCGCTTGACGGCAAGGGCGCGCACTCCACTTGGGTGGGCAACGCGCTCATCCAGCCCACCGCCCCCGGCACCGACTCCTACGAGCTCAACCGCAACCTGGTCCTGACCCCCGGGCGCCATCGCCGATTCCGAGCCGAACCTCGAAATCGAAACGGCAACATCATCGGTGCCGGTCACGCCTCTTCGGTGGGCCGCTTCGACGACGAGGAACTGTTCTACCTCGAATCCCGCGGCATCCCCGAAACCGACGCCCGCAAGCTCGTGGTGCGCGGCTTCTTCGGTGAACTCGTCGAGGAGATCGGCATTCCCGCCATCTCCGAACATCTGATGACCGTGATTGACCGCCGACTGGCCCGTGGTGAAAACGACGCCATGGCACAGGTCCTCGAAGACAAGTAAGAACAGCATTTTTTCAGGAGCACAAGCAATGTCAACACTCGAATCAAGGACCTGCACGTCCACGTCGAAACCAAGGAAGGCATCAAGCCGATCCTGAAGGGTGCCACCCCTGACCGTCCACT